>VFQS010001615.1_pt1 | contig 20266 bp, 17 predicted proteins | sample 3512361 | NCBI WGS metagenome assembly VFQS01 (sample SAMN10412375, study PRJNA504923) | tailings metagenome | isolation source: Relicate 1 Philex TSF3 active mining | place: Philippines
TTGCGCTGATAACCTGGTCCGCTTCAGCAATGGTTGAAGACGCCCCGCCACCACCGCCTGCGCCCCAGGAAAGGTTTCCTGCGCCGTCAGTGATCAGCGCTTGGCCGTTCGTGCCATCGGCGCTGGGCAAAATCCAAATTTTGTTTGAAGGCACTGCTGTTGGCGATTGAAATCCAACATAGTGGTTAGAGTCTGCGTCCGCAAATCGAACTTGGTTTTGCGCATTCATCGTAATAGCGCCGGTCATGACTCCGCCAGACAATTCCAAATAACCTGCCGCCGGCAAATAAGACGTAATCCAAGCTGTGCCGCTGTAGACGCGCATTTCGTTGTTGACAGTGTTCCAGTACAAAGCTCCAGTCAACAGCGCGTTGCCGTCGTTATCAACCGTCGGATTGCTTGATTTAGCGCCCAAGTAGCGGTCGTCAAAGCTGTCGTAGGACGCTGCAGCAGAGGATGCCGAGGAAGCCGCCGCAGATGCGCTGCTGGCCGCTGCGGTGGCCGAGTTGGATGCGTTGGTGGCCGAGGTCGCTGCAGCAGCTGCCGACGCAGCCGCGCTTGTCGTGCTACCAAAGACGGTGTCGATGTAGTTTTTGGTGGCGGCGTCCTGGGCATTGGTCGGATCACCGAGGCCGGTGATCTTGTAGGTCGCCATCGCGATCGCGCCAGACATGGTCCCGCCGGAGAGCGAGAGCTTGGCGGCCAGGAATGTGTCGGTCTGCGTCTGCGTGTAGGCGTCGCTGATCCCGTAGCCGGCCAGCGTGGTCGGGTTGGTGCCGGCTGTCACGCGGCCGTACTGGTCAACCGTCACCGACTTGTAGGTCGATGCCGTGACACCAGTCGTGGCCAGGTCGATCTCATCAGCACCGACCACGATGCGCGAGCTCGAGGCCGTGTTGACGTTGAGCACGTTGCCAACCTTGGTCATCCCGGTTCCGGCCTGGATCTGGCCAGCGCCCGAGAACTGCGTCCAGGTCACGGGCGTGGTGCCCAGGGTGCCGCCAGCGGTCACCGTACAGATGAAGCCGCCGTTGCCGTTGATCGTGCCCTGCTCGATGAACGTGAAGGCGGCGATCAGCTCGTCCCAGGTGTTGGCGTCGGCTGACCGCGACCAGGTGCTGGCAGCGACCACGTAGATGCCGTTCTCGGCCGCGCTCGATTGGTCCTTGACCAGGATGCGGTCGCCGGCGATCAACGCGACCCCGTCGATCGTCTGTGTGCCCGACAGCGTGATGCTTGTGGTCGTCGCGGCGCGGCAAGAGGCCTTGGCGTCGATGCCCTGGGCGACGTTGTCCACATAGGCCTTGGTGGCCGCGTCGCCGTCAGCCGTGGGCGTGCCCAAGCCGGTGATTTTCTGGTTCGACATGGCGATCGCGCCAGTCATCGTGCCGCCAGTGAGCGCCAGGCGCAGCGCGTCCTGCGCGTCCACGTAAGCCTTGTTGGCGGCGTCGCCCGAGTTGGTCGGGTTGGGCAGGTTGGTGATCGTTCCAGAGCTGCCGACGGCCATGTCCAGGTCGCCGTTGATCACCACGTTGTTGAACGTCGAGGTGCCCGAGGCGGCTGTGACGTTGCCCAAAACGCCGCCCGTTGCGGTGATCGCACCAGTCACGGCAAGCGTTGAGGACAGGCTGACAGCGCCGGTGACGCCAAACGTGCCACCGACCGTGGCATTGCCCTGGGCAGTCAGTGCCTTGCCCACGGGCACTAGCAGGCCGGTGGTCGTGAACTGGGCCGTGTTGACGCCCAGCACCGACATCCAGACCGAGCCCGAGCCATTGCGATACAGGCCGCTGTTCGTTTCGTTGGTGAACGCCATGCCTGGCGTGGTCACCGAGCCGTCTGCGATACGGAAGGAGGAGATCATCCCGCCGGCGCCCGTGCGCGACAGCGAGTTGGTGATCTCGTTGGCCATGTCCTCCAGCGTGCTGTTGGCCCACGCTGCGTCGATCGTGGTGCCCGGCACGACCGGGTTGCCTGCTGGCAGTGTGTAGACGCCTGATGCGTTGCGTGGCATTTCGAAACTCCTTAATCGTTTCCGACCGCGGCGCCGTAGTTCCGCAGCGCTTCAATCACATACGGGCTCAACCTGCGAACACCACCCTGGAAACCGTATTTTCCCATCAGCAGGTTTTGCCCTGTTTGAGTACCAAGCAAAGCAGTGGCGCCAGCGTCCATGCCCATCATGGGCAAGCCCATGCCGATCGCCGGCAGGAGCTTCTCAGCCGTTCCTGGACCGATCTCGGGCAGCTGGTTGCCGTAGACCTGCTGGGCCGTTAATGCCTGCTGCTGGCCCGGCGCCGTGCCGCGAGAGAACGCTGCCTTGTCGGGCGACTTGTCGCGTGCGCGGATCGCGTTGAGCTGCTGGCCAGGTGTGACCACACCGCCCTGCTTTTGCGCGCCCAACATGCTCGAGGCCCGGCTGATCGTCTTGAACTTGGCATAGGCCTTGTTAATCTCATCAGCCTGCGCAGCCACCTCAGGCGGCAGACCCCTCAAGCGCAGCGACTCAATCGCAGAGCGCACAGCCACCAGGGCCTCGGCCTTTTCGCCGTTGCCGCTCTTGTAGGCTGCCGTGATCGCGTTGTTGATGTCGTCCAGGGCTTTCTTGACGTTGCCGTGCGGGACCACCTCGCGGCCCAGCTCCACCGTCTCGGTGATCGGCGTCATCATCTTTGAGCTCACCAAACCCTTACCGACCGGCTGACCGCCCTGGCGCGTGACCGTGGGCGACACCAGGCCAAGCAGCGTGTCCTCGACCTTGCGCACTGCACCGGCAATATCTGCCGCATTGCCCGGCAAGTAGGCCTCAGCGTCCTTCACGATGCCTTTGATCTGCGAGGTGAAGGTGTTGTCCACCGGCACGCCGCGCGTGCCATACAAGGCCCCGTAGGCGTCGTCAAAGCGCTTTGAGAGCTCACGCAAGCCTTCGCTGCCGGCCGCCGTGACTGGCTTGTCGTACTCGAAACGCAGCACGCGCCCGGCGTCATCAAGCACCGGCGTCGGTGGCGTCGCCTCGCGCATCAGGATGCGGTTCCAGGACTCGATGCCTGCACGCTCCTGGCCGCGGATCAAGTCACCAGCCACCGGTAGCACCTTGGCCCGCTCGGCCGCGTTGCGCAGCAAACGACCCGATCGCGTCGTGTCATCCACCGCTTTCCACATGGGCACGTTGGCGCCCTGGTCCATCAGCTCACGGGCTGCAGGCGATACGCGGTCAGAAACCACCCCACCTAAAGTCTTAGTCAGCACCCGGCCTGCGGCCTCGCCAAGCGCACCACCCGCTGCGCCACCGTAAAAGGCTCCAGCGCGGTCCTCGGGAGCCATGGCGGCAGAAGTTGCGCCGCTGGCCAGCGCTGCACTGGGCAAGCGGCTACCGACAAACTGCATTGCCTTGGGCAGGTACTTGGCACCGGCCGCGATCGCTTGCTGTCCGCGCATCGCCGGCGAGGCCATCATCAGCGCGTCCGCTCCGATGTCGCCCACCGTGGCCGCCGTGCCGCCCTGGTTGACAAACGCCTTGCCCTGCTCGAGCAGTGCTTTGTCCTCGGGTGTTAGGTCAGTGAAGATGCCTTTGAGGCCCATTGCTGCACGGTCAAAGGCCGCTTTAGCGCCGCCCACGCCACGCATGACGGCGCCCATCTGACCGACGTCTTGGCCGGCGTAGACGTTTGCCTGGGCGCGCTCCTTTTGCTTGCGCACCTCGCCAAGATCTTGCGAGGCGAGCTTGCGCTCGAGCTCGTCTAGGCGGCGTAGTTCTTCGAGCTCCTGGCGCGGGTCCATTATTGGCCCCCGCCAGGTCTTGGATACTTAGCGCGCAACTCTGCCAGCTCGGCTCGTTCTTTGTCGCTCAAGTTGCCACCTGGTGCAGGCTGCGGGCCTCCCGAGCGAGCGCGGGCGGCGTCGACAACGGCAGGGCTGTAGCGGCCCATTTGCGTCTTGGCCCAATCGCGTGCTGCCCTCAACTTGCTGATCAGCACGTCGGGAGGATCTGACGGGTTGGGCAGGAAGGTGTTAGCTCGGGCCTGCTCGCCCATCGAGAGCGCGGCACCGTACAGCTCGTTAATCTCCTGCGCGGCCTGGCGCAGGACCGTCGAGCGCGCCTGCAGCTGCTCTGGCGTTAGCCCAAGGCCTTTGGCCGCGTAGCCCTGCACTGCGCCCGGTAATGCTGAAACAGCAGCGCTGCGTAGCCCAAACGCTTCCGGGTTTTGATCGATCTGCTGCACCAGGCTGTCGGCCCGTGCAGCAATTGCGGCCAGATCGCCGGCGGCGGTCGTTTCCTTCTCAAAGGTGGCCTTGGGAATCATGGCGCCCTGATAAGGCGTGTAGCTAGGCGTGCCGTCAGGCTGCACCGTCAGCAAGTAGCTGACCCCGCTCTTGGTGTTGGTGACGACCTGCTGGCCCTGGGGCGTGAACCCCGCCTGCGTGAAAGATCCCACCGCAGAGTTGCTGTTTTTGCCCAGCTCGCGCTTTAGGTCGATGCTTTGCTGCTGCAGTCCGAGCCCCATCAAGCGCAGCTGCTCCATCGTCTGGTCGTGCTTGCGCTGGGCCTCGATGCGCTCGCGTGCCGTCTCGGCCGTCTGCGCCATCTGTTCATAAGCCTTGGCCTGGTTAAGCAGCAGCGCCACTTCCTTGTCTTGCGCTGCTTCGGGGTCCTTAATGAACTGCCCAGCGCCGGTGATCATGCCGCCGCCCATCTTGATCGGCTCTTTAGAGCCTGCGGCCGTCTTCATGAACTGCTGCTGCAGGGGCTGGAACTGCTCGCCGGCGTACTGTGCCGCCAGCGCGTTGAGCATGGCCTGCTCGCCTTCCTGGCCACGCTGCTTGGCGAAGGCCTGGATGCCAGAGTAGTCCAGCGGCTGGCTCATCAGCTGCGTGGCGCGGTCATACATGCCTGCAGCACGGCCCCGCATCGTCTCGAGCGCGTTGGGCAGCATCGTGCCCTGGCCAGGCTGCACCGTGTTGGTCAGCGTGCCGTTTGCGCTGAGTGCCTTGCGCAGCAGTCGCTTGTTTTCGCCTTCGACCTCTTGCTCGGGCAGAAAATTCGGCGGCAGCTGAGGCGTCCCAAAGTCGTTGTAGACAGCCATCTCAGGCCTCGTTGCCGTAGGTGGGCAGCCCGCCGTAGGGGTCCATCACCGGCGTCATGCCACCGCCACCCATGCCTGCACGGCGCCGCTTGCGCAGCTCCTCGAGTGCCATGCGCTGGCGATCGTTGAACCCGGCCATGCCGGCATCGACGCCCTTTTGCTGCTGGCCGGCCATGTAGGCGGTGCCCATCTGCGCGATCGCGTTGGCAATGCCTGGCGCCACGTAGTGCTTGCCCACCATCTGGCCCTGCATGGGCTCCATGGCCTTGCCGCGCAGGGCATCGATCATGGCCTGCTTGCGCTTGAGCTCATCCTGCTCGGGGCGCATAGCGCCCATCTGCAGCAAGTAATCGAACATCAGATCGTCATTCATTCGAGGCCTCCGTAGTCAACCATGAGGAACCCGTTGGCGTGGCGCTTGACCAGGTCAGGCCGTACCTGCTGAACCTCTTGTGCAATCACACCGCGTTGCGGCATTCCCATCATTGTGAACGTATAGATGCCCACGCCAATCGCGTGCGTGCCCACCCGCTTGATGTTGGACTTCAGCCGGCGATCGCTGAACATGAACGCCGCCGAGCCGAGCTGTGCGCCAGCGCCAAGCAAGTTGCCGAATGCGGCGTTTTGCGCGTTGACAGCGCCCAGCTGCGCGTCGTAACCCATCTGCGTGGCGCCCAGGATGTTGGGCGTCTCGGCACGACCAGACTGCACAAACGACGGCATGGTCGGCATCTGCACCTGCTGACCGGTCAGCAGCGCGTTCATCTCGTTGAGCGACATGCCGCGACGCTGTGCTTCTTCCGCGATCGCCTGCTGGCGCAGTTGGTTCTGGTAGTTCGCATAAGTCTGGTTCAAGCCCTGCTGCTGCGACGTGGCCTGGTTCATCGCGTTCATGCGAGCCATATCGAGCGCGGAAGCCTGGCCCAGTGCCTGGTTGGAGAACTGCGCAGCGCCCATGTTCTGGTTGTAGCCCGTGTTCTGACTCTGCATCTGCATGTTGAACAGACGCTGCGCCTCGTTGCCCGACTGATCCAGCGCGTTGAAGCGCTCCATCGACTGGCGTTGATTGAGCTCGTTCAGTGCCCGGTTGTAGGCCTCGCTGCCTTGCGTGAAGCCCTGGTTGGCCAGCTTAGTTTCGAGCTGGCGCTGCTGGTAGTCGTGCACCGGTTGCATCCGATCCATCAGCTGCGTCGCGACCTGGTCGCGGAACCCTGAGTCGATCTGCGGCACGTTGCCAAAGTTAAAGCCCGTCTGCAGCCCTGGCGTGTAGTCGGTCAGGTTGGTCTGCAAGCTAGCTGGCGCGTTGGCTTGCGCCATTTGCGGCAGCCCGGCGTAGTCGAACGGCTGCGCGTACTCGTTGGCGACGCGGTCCATGAAGCCGCTGGCCAGCTGGCTGCGACCCAGTTGCGTGTCAAGCTGGTAGTCGAGCGCGTCCTGCAGACCTGGCGCCAGGGACGTGTTCTGCGTCCACTGCGTGACCTTCTGGCCCGTGGCCGGGTCAACGACCGCCTGCGTCTCCCAGGATTGCGAGCCAAACGGCGTGTTGATGACTGGCCGGTTGGCGTAGTTCTGCGAGTTGGTCGCCTTTTCAGACGCCTGAGCCTGAGCCGTCGCCGCGCCCAGGTAATCAGGTGCTGGAGGTGCTGATGCTTTGCCGCCCATGTTTCACTCCTTTGAGCCAACGGCACTCGTCGGCCTTCATCTCAAACATCACGCAGTCGATCGTCTCAGCGACCCTGCGAAAACCTAACCGCTCATTCATTTTCAACGCGTCATCGAGGTTTTTGGGTGTCAACCCGTAGACCGCCTCGAGGCCAACCTTCACGAACGGATACTCAAATGCCGCACGCCACAGGTCGCGCTTCACGCCGTGCGGTCCATCGAACGCGACGTGCATCCAGCACGCACTTGACGTCCAGGCGTTGTAGCCGACCGCGCAGGCGATCGTGCCGTCGTCACGCATCACCGCCATCGTGCGCAGATCCGTAGACCAGGGCAGGTTGATGCGCTTGTTTAGCCACTGCCAGATCACTGGGTACTGCTCGGGCTGATCGGTGACTAGCTTCACTGGTCATTCCTGCACAAACAAGATCATCGGACCACCGCGGCCGCCTCCACCACCGCCTCCTCCTGCCATGTCGCCAAAGATGGCGTTCATTAACCAGTCAGAGCCGAAATTGGTGCTGTAATCCTCGCCTTTCATATCAAAGACAATGCGCGAAGAATCATTAAGCGGGTCATACATCTCAAACATGCCGCCCAAATTGTCAGCCTGGCCAAGGTCAATACCTATGTCGTTTCCGCCGCCGGTGTCCACAGGCGTGTAGTCGTCAAACTCGCTCCATGAGTCGTCGCTGACATCGACGGCGTCATCGCCCCAGAGGTCGTTGGTGTAGTCGGGCAAGTCAGATTGACCATCACCGGCTGAAGAGATGTCATCGCCCCACAGGTCATCTGAGTAATCAGGAACGTTAGGGCCGGCATTCATCGACGCGTACTCATCGGAGCCGCGGAAGGCTTCAGCAATAGCGTCAGCGCCTAGACCAGTCTCGTCCCACCACGCCAAGCCGGCGTCATCAGGTTCACGGCCGAGGATGTCGCGATATAAAGCAGCGATCGCGTCAGCATCAGCGTCATCGCCCCACAGGTCGTTGGTGTAGTCAGGAATGTCACCATCCCCCACGTCGCCCGTGTCATCGCCCCACAAGTCATCGGTGTAGTCGGGCACGTTGCCGGCGTCATCTCTTGCCAGCGCGTCGTCAATCAGATCATCGAGGCCGTCCGTGTCCTGATCGTCACCGGTGTCGGTGTAGTCGTCCCACTCGCTCCAGGAGTCGTCATCACTGACCGAATCGTCACCAGTGTCGGTGTAATCGTCCCATTCGCTCCAAGAGTCATCGCTGCCATCCGTGCCCGTGTTGTCATCAACGACCGGATCAAACGGACCAACGATGATTGGGCCACCGCCACCCCCAGATCCACCACCACCCGATCCGCCTTCGCCTCCTCCTCCGCCGCCGACTGGCGCATCAGGCACAAGAGGAGTCGGATTGACCGGCTTGATCTCGAGCTTCTGAGGTTTGTTGGAAAGCCCCGTCGGCACCGGTTTGTTGAAGTTCAGTGTCAGCGTCGAATTCTTGGGGTTGTCAAGCAACGTGACGCCAGGATTGTTGGTCATTGGGTCTTTGTTCGCGGCGCGCAGCGAAGCGATCAAGTTGCTTTCGTAGCCACTGTCCTTTATGTATTCTGGCGAATTCATGAACTGCTGAGCCATGTCTGGCAGACCCAATCCAGACGTTTGCCAAAACATTTGCCCAGAGGCATCCGGCTGCCGGTCAAGAACGCTGCGATACAAGTTAGAGACGCCGGCGCTGTATTCAGGCGATTGCATGAACTCTTGCTTAATCTGCGGAACACCAAGGCCGCTGTTCTGCCAGTAGTTCAGACCAGTTGAGTCAGGCTGACGCCCAAACACATCGGAATACAGCCCTTGGACACTTGACTTGTACTCGGGCGACTTCAGCATTTCAGATTGAATCTGCGACGTGTCAAGGCCAGTCTGATTCCAATAATCAAGCCCACCAGCGTCAGGTTCACGCCCCAAGACATTCCCGTACAAGTCGTCAATCGACTTCGTTCGATACTCGGGCGAGCGCAAGAATTCAGCTTGAATCGCTTGTGTGGACAGCCCCGTGTCGTCCCAAAACTGCAAGCCAGCCTGGTCGGGTGAGCGGCCTAGAAGGGCTTGATACAGATTAGTGATCTGATCCGCGTTGGCATCATTCGTTGTTGACATCACATCACCCCACCTAATTCAGTCATCATGTGCGCGGCCGTGAACACCGTTGCTGGCAAGCCGCGCACCTTCATGCGCAGGCTGCCGTAGTAGCCAAGGCCCGTCGTACCGGCCCAGGACTGATACGTGCCCTGGCCCACCCACACGGATGTGTTCCACACGCCAATGTCCCAGACGCCGTTGATCTCGTTCGTGAAGAACGGCGAACCAGGCACCGATTCGGCCTGGAACTGGGTGTTGATTCGCAACTTGAACGCCGGCGCTGCGGTCGCAATGAAGACCGGCCGCACCATGCTGAACTTCTTCAGCTGCGAAGGCGTCCCAAAGTGCTGAAACGCGGTCTGAATGTCGCCCTCGACGTTAGTGCCGCCGGCGCCCACGCTGTCCACGCCATCCAGGTCACCGTACAAGCCCTTGCAGGTCAGCCCGTCGAGCGTGCCAAAGTAGAGCTGGCTGCCGATCACCGCCGCGGCGCGCATTGGGATACCCTCAAACTGGCACCAGGCACCGGTGACGACGTTCATCGCAAACTGCAAGTAGGTGCCGCCTTGTGCAGGCAGCTTGATCACAAGCACCTCGGCCGTGGGAACTACAAACACGTCCCAATACTTCTCGTTGATCAATTCGCGCACTAGCGGCGCAAACACTGACTGGATCTTGGACGCCGGGCCTAGTTGTTGATCTTGCGTGTACTGGCCGGTGATCAGCTTTGACATCGGCACCAGGCCGAGCTCGCTGACGATCATCACGTCACCGCCAAACGGCGTGAAGTAGCGCCCATGCCGGGGCACCGGGCCAACGTACCAGGCGCCCTTCAGTCCAAACGTCGCGGAGCTGGTCGGGTCAGTGCCCTCCCACACGCCGACGTCGCCCTCGGTACCAATCGCGACCAGAAAGTCGTCCACCGAAAACCCGGCATCGATGGTCCAGTTGAACAGCGCCGACACATAGCCGCCGTTGCGCAGGATCGAGCCCATCGGAAACGACGTCACCGTGCCGGTGATCGCGTCCACGTTGTCCATGTAGTAGACGTTCTGGTCGTTCTGGAACGTGAACCACACGCGCCGCTTCCACACGGCCACCGTCCGCACAGCGGTCGTCATGTTGGTGGTGGTCGCGGTGCGATTGACCCAGCCCGAGGTGGTGCTGTAGGTCCAATACCCGGCGCCAGGCGAGACGGCCAAAAGGAACGTGTCCGCAGCGGTGGAGAACTGAGTCGTCCACCACTCGTTGTCGGTGCTGCCTGTGCTGGCCACCGCCACGACCGGATTGCCGCCCGCGGTGACGTCGTAGATCTTGCCGTTCGCGGCCATGAACACTTTGTTGTTGGCCGGGTTGGGTGCGGTGTAGCCAAACACCGACTCGACCGGCTGCGCGACGCTGGCCACCGTGACCGCGTTGGCGTAGGCCTGCCAGCCTCGGCGCAGCTCGCAGCCCTGCTGGCGCGGGATCATGTTGGTCAGCACCAGCGCGTCCTGCGGCGACATGGCCGCGATCGGATCGCGATAGTTAAGCCCGCCGGTGGGTGCTGCAACGACTGCGATTTGAGCAGTTTGTGCTGCAGCCGCCTTTCTAGGTGTCTTGAAAGGCTTCAGTGGCACCAGCGGCATGGTCAGACTCCATAGCCGGTATCCGGCGTGTTGACCAGGGGCTGGATGTACGGGAAGCGGAAGTCACGCGCCATCGACAGCACCGGCGCGCCTTTCTCGGAGCCTTTGCGATTCTCAAACGCGATCTGGAAATCGCGCATGGCTGCGGCGCTGTCCAGGCCCTTCATCTCGAGCCACTTCACGCGTGTGTAGAGCGTGATCAGCGTCGCATCGAGCAGCGCCACGTCACCGTTCTTGGTGATGCGGTTTTTGTACAGGTCGCTGTTGTCCTGGTCGCGGACCCAAGCCTGCGACAGGTAGAAGAAGTTCATCGTCTGCGGCGCGTTGGGCGGCGCCAGCACGTAGATCTTGTTGTCGCGGACTTGCCAGTAGAAGGACAGTGTCGGCAGCGTGGTGCGGATCAGCAGCTGCTGCCACATCTGCGCCGAGACAGGGCCCAGCGACGGGAACTGCGTGGTCGCGTTCCAGTTGGTCTGGTCGATCCAGTCAAAGAAGTCTTCAGGCAGCGCGAAGGACTTTTCCTTCTGCCCGCTGGTGTCGGACTGGATCGAGATCTGGTAGTTCTTGATGAGCTCCTGCCAGTCGTACATGGTCAAGAGCTCGATGCCGGCCATGTTGCAGGCCTGGACCATCTGCTGTACGGCCGGGTCGGAGTCACCGGCCGGGTCGGTAGGCACGGGGAAGGCCACCATCGAGCAAACGTTCTGAATGATTGCTGACAGTGTCGATTCGTTGACAATCTGGAAGGCCATCCCCGGGGGCTCCTTTAGGCTGCCTCAGCCATGCGCTTGGCCGGCTTGGCCTGCGCCTGCAGGGCCTCGACCATCGTGCGCAGGTTTTCGATCTCGGCGTCGCGCTTTTGCAGCTCGACGTTCATGGCCTCGATCGGTGCGTTGTTGGCCGCGACCTGCAAAAACGCCTTGGCGCGCTGCTTGTCTTGCTGAAAGGACATGAACTTCTGGCCCAGGTTGTCGTTCGCTTCGGCCAGCTGCTCGACGGTCAGGATCTTGAAGTAGCGGTACTCCTCGACCTTCGAGGGGGTCATGCCTGGCAGCGCGGTGAGCGGCGTGCCGACCACGGCCTCGGACTGGCCATCCTTCCACTTGCGGTAGCGATCGCCAAAGCGCTGGATGTCCTGCTCGGTCACCGGGCGCTCGACCACGCTGGACTTGTCACCAGGTACATGAATGCTGATGTAGTCGCACTCTTCGTAGATCGCACGGCCAGCATCGCGGCTCTTGGCCGGGTGCAGACGCGGCTTGCGACTGAACTCGATGTACAGGCGGTTGTCGTGCGCAAACCGGGACTCATCCGGCTGCGGCAGGTCGGACATCTCTTCAAAGGTTGTGGGTGTCGTGGATTGCATGATTTTTCCTTTTTATGAATCAAACGCCAACGCCGTCGCCGTACTCGACTTTGATGTCGGCCGTCGTTGCTGAACCACCGATGCGCCAGCCGCTGATGCTGTCGCCGTCGGCCCCGGTAAGGCCAATGCCCTGACACACGGCGCCAGTGTCTTGCGAGGCGGCTGTGTCAACGATCGCGGGCGCATTCGCGGAGACTGCTGCGCCGTAAGTAACTGCCATGGTTGATTCCTTTCAAAAAAACCCGAGGGAGCGAGCTTCCCCGCCCTCTCGGGAAAGGGAAGCCCACGACAGGCCCACCAAAGATCAGTTCTGCATCCGGCCCTGGAACTGCGCACCTGACGCGGTCAGGTTGCCGGCCCAGGCAAGGATCTGCACCTCGGCGTCCTGGTTGATCGCGTAACGCCGGTTGGGCGAGAGCGGAACCATGTTGCGCTGGGCGTGGGGGCGCCACTTGAGGTACTTGGTGTTGATGAAAAAGCCAGTGTTGGCCGGGCAGTAGCCACCGATACCACCGTCGAGCACGACGTCAGCGTCCATGAACTTGATGGACGGGAAGCCGAGGTTGCCGGTGTCGGGGCTGGTGAAGCGCTGCTGTGCCTGGAGGCTGGCCAGGTAGAACGACCAGTAGTTGGTGTCCAGCACGATCAGGTCAACACGATCGTTGCCGCGGGTGGTGTTCGCCCACAGCTTGTTCATGCCGGCCTGGATGTTGGATGCCGAGGCGTTGCCGCCAGTTTCGGTGCTGAAGTCATACAGCTTCGAGCGCCAGAAGGTCCAGGTCGCACGGTTGATGCCGCCGTAGGTGCCCGTGGTCGGATCAGAAGGCACTGCAGCGTTGAGGCCAGTGACCTCTTTACCGCCGGAGCCCGTGCCGTCGCTGTAGATCGACTGCGAGAGCTGGTTCTGCATCGTGCTTTCGGCCACGTTCAAGCGTGCCTCGAGCAGGTCGATGAAGGCCTCTTTGCCGCTGTTCTGCAGCATCTCCAGGCCGCTGATCACGACCGGAACGGCGTACTGCTTGATCTGGAACTCGGCCGCGCTGATGACGTCCTGAGCTGCTACGGGGAGCAGGTCATAGCCGCTGTAAAAGCCGCCGTTGGCGTTCTCTGCGAAGGAGAGCTCCTCGAGGATGGTGTTACCACCGCTGATGGTGCGAACGTTGCCGCGCTGGCTCAACTTGGCCAGGATCGCGTTGTTCTTGGTGACGTTGTCCGCGACCTGGCGCGAACGGTTTTGAATCGTGGTAGCGACGATGTCGCTGACGTTAGGAAATGCCATGATGAAAACTCCATCTGAGTTGGTAATGGGCTTGCGCCCGCCTAGTCAGATGCGCCTACGCGAACCTTCACAGTCCGGTGTGTCGTAGGTGGGACGCCTGGGCGTCTCCTTCGAGCTTTCGGTGGCTGGAGTGCTTGGGCACACCATGAGGAGTTGCCCCCTCAATGGTGTGAATTATCCATCACTTTGCTGCCATCGCAATGGCCGCCTCGATGGCCGAGCGCACGTCGGTGGCCTCCTGCTTGAGCGCGCCCATCGGGGCGCTGCCGGAAACCTGGACCGCTGCGGACCTGGCCTTTTGCGCGGCCGCGGTGCCTGCCTGGGCTTGCTTGGCCTTGGCGCGCTGCATCAGCACTGCCCTCACCCGGTCGTTGGCCATGCACGCTTTCTTGTAAGCCTCCTGCAAGGTCATCGGCTGACCGCGGCGCTGTGCGACCTCGAGCAGGTCGGCCATCTCCTCGCGCACGTCGTTGCCAAACTCGGCACGCTCCAGGAACTGAGACACGGTGCTTTGAGCCTCGCTGGCCACGCGCTGCTGCTGCATCACCTGGGCCTGCTGGAACTGGTTGAGCATTTGCTGCATCGGCGCCAGGCGCTGGTCGAGCGCTTGCTGCATCGCAGCCTGCTGGGGATCGACCTGGACCTGCTGACCGGCCAGGGCTGAGTCCAGCTGCTCGATGAAAGTATTGCCAAACCGACCGACGCCAAACTGCTTGACGATCCCGGCAACCATCTGCGCGAGCTCGGGCGCGGTGCCCGTGCGCAGCCTGGCCGCGGTGCTCATCAAGTTGTCGATCGCCTGCAGCGGGTTGCTGTTCTCGGCGCGGATGAAGGCCTCGTAAGGCTGGATCGTCCGCATCACCGCGTCGAAGCTCTTGCGAGCCTCGGCCGACTCTTGCAAGGTCCGCTGGACCTCAACCTCACGCCGGTGGACCTCGGCACGCACTTGCTCGGGCAGCTGGGCCCAGTGCTCGCGGACCTCAGGCCGCCAGGACGCCGGCGCACGCTCGCCTTGCGGCTTAGGCCCTGCCTTTGGACCTGGCTGGATGCCTTCGGCTTTTTCCTTGGCCTTGAACTTGCCCTGCTCGTCACGGTCGCGCTGTGGTTTGCTGTCGGAGGAATCGTTTTCAGCGAGCTCGTTGAGGTCCTGGCCACCGGCGGCGGCAGGTTCGCTGCTGGCCTGGGCTGCAGGTGCCGTTGGCTCGCTGCTGGGCGCTGGCGCGCTAGGTTCTGCAGCTGGTGCTGCGGGCGCCTCGGGCTCATCGATTGCGGCCTCGATCGCGTCGCGTAGGGATGTCGTGGGGTCCATGGTTTATCGCCTGTTTTGGAGTTGATGAATTGCGCGCTCTACGTCGCGTCGATTAAACGTGCCACCGTGCTGCCTGTAGTGCTCACGCTGTGCCTGAGCTTTTGCCCAGGTGTCCTTGTAGTCGTCTATCGTGGTTAGGTTGTTGGCCTTCATGTAGGCCTGGTGCTTGGACCTGGTGCTGATGTCGGTGCCGTCAGTGGCGCGCAGGCCGTCATAGCTGCGATCGCCCCACAGTGCGCCGGAGTCGTTGCGCATCTCCGGCTGGTGGTCCTGGGTGACCTCAATGAGCTCACCGTTGATCTGAATCCATCGGCGTCGTGTCATTCCTCATCCTCTTGTTTCTTTCGCAATGCGGCGATCGTCGCTGCACCTGCAGCTGATCCACCGGCCAAGATCGCGGCCATCTTTGGATCGACAAATCCGGCATGGCCGCTGCCCAAAATGATCCGATCGCGGGCCTCTTCCGGCGAAATCCCCATCCGGTTCGCGGCCTTGCCAATCTGCTGCGAGAGCAGCTCGAGCTTGGGTGCCCCGATCGGTGAACTCACACCGGTGGCATTTGAGCCCGCCCCCCAGACCACTGCTTGACCGGGAACCGACTCAAGATCGGATCGTTCTGCTATTCGCTTGCGCCACCAGGGGCCGAGCGAAACCATCTCACTGGTGCTTGCGCTTGCAGCATTCGGGACCATGTTGCCGGTCTTTTTGTCACGCTTGAGCCCACGCACGTCGGGCAAACCAACCAAGCGCGACCAGTGCGCGTCACCGACCGGCCACGCGGTCTGGAATCCCACATCGGGCACGCCTGAGGCATGGATGTAACTGGGCACCTTGGGCGAGTCCATTTCGATTTGCCCAGCGCGTAGGTACTTGGCCATCGGACCGGCCTGCGCGGTCGAGTGCACCATGTGGCCTTGGATCGCGCGCATGTCGGCAGGGAACCCTGCGCCGCGCTTGTTCTCGGCCAGACCTGCGTAGCGCACAAAGTCATCGAATCGATCTTGGTTGGCCAACCAGAACGCGCCAGTGCCGCGGTTGAGCTCGGTCAGCACCTCGCTGTTAGGCGAGGCCATCCCGGTCAGTGCATTAAAGCGCCGGTACATCTCGGGCGCGGATTCGCGACCGTAGAGCTGCACAAAGCGGTCATAAAGCGGGTCCATGGTGTACCAGGACGCCATGCCTTTGAAGAGATCGGGACGCTTTCTGGCCTCGGCAATGATGTCCGTAATTCGCTGCTCGTTGCGCGGGTTCATGATCTGCTCGGCCACCGCAGCGCCTCGAGGGTTGGCTGCGGTCTTAAAGGGGGTGTCGGTCATGTTGCCGGCCCGACGTCCCTCTTGCGCGATCTGGTACAAGTCATCGCGTGTGACGCCAAACAGCTGCTTCATGAGAGGGTCTTCTGGTGCCACGCGGGCCCCAGCGACCAAGGCATCGGGGCGCTTGTAGATGCCTGGGAAGGCGATTCGGTCGGGCGCACTGACCGTTGGCCGCGACAAGTAATTTGCGGCATCGTCGCCCGCAGGGATCGCCTCGCGCAGCATCCTGCGTTCAGCTGCCGCGGCGGTTTGCGGCGCGCGTCTGAGCGCAGCGACCGTGGCATCTGATGCGGTGTCTGCCATTCGGCCCACCAGGCCAACGCCACCCTTGAGCCCGGCATTGATCGGCATCGCCATCGCCAGGTCCATCGTCTCTGGCCTGATCCGCAAGGTCTGACCCTTGCCGGATGTCATGCGCTCGCCATAAGCCAGGCGCTCGGCGCCCTCGGGGGCCTGGCCCAGCAGGATGTCGCCAGCACCGGCGCCACCAAGCAGTGGAATGAACTCAGGCACGCGGGCCTTGTTTGCTGTGTCGCGAGTAGCCCGTAGTGCCTCAGCCAGCGCCATCGCCCACCGGCGCTTGACGGGTGTCGCCTCAAAAGACAGTTCGCTCATCGCCTCTGATCAGCAGCGTGGCTAGTTCGTTGGCTTTTTCCATCCTTCACCTCACTGCATCGGGGGCATCGGGCCCTGTACGGGCGGCATAGGGGGCGCTGCCGGGGGCAAGGCGGGCTGTGGCTGCAGCATCCCCATCTGCATCGCTTTCATGCGTGCGTCCATCTCGGTATTGGCTGCCTTGGCCATGCGCTCCTTGGCGCCGGCCTGCTTCTCAGCGACTTCTGCCTGCTGCATCGGGCTTGGGCCCGGGGGTTGGATGCCCTGCTGCTTGATGCCGCTAATAGCTTGGTCGAGGATCGACTCGATCTGGGTGCTGACGCGAAACTTACTGACGCTCCACTGCAAGAGACTGAGCAGAACAGGCGCTGCGCCAGGTACTTGCTGGGCCATGGGTGCGACCTGGCTGATAAAGGCGCCCAGGCCTTGCATGAACTGGACCGCGGCGTCTCGCTCGGCCGCCCAGTCAAGTGCCGCCATCGAGTCAGCCTCGACATTGACGCGGTACTCGGCCATCTCCTCGTTCTTGAGCAGCTCGATCGCCTGCATGGCCAGCTGCGCGTCGGGCGTGCGCTCGATGTTGCTGCGTTGAATGATTGTCTGTGGCTGCCAGTGCTTGCAGATGATCTCGGCCTTGATCCGCAAGGCGTGGCTGATCCACTCAGCGATATAGAACTGCATCAGCTGGATGCGGGTGCTACCGAACTGGGCCTTGATCTGCTGGGCTGTTGCGGTTTCGCTGGCCCTGGAGCTGCCACGCATCACATCACTGATGCCCAGGACCTCGTAGATCTGCATGACCTTGTCCTGGCGGTACTGGCGCAGCTGGTTGATCGCGTTGACCACGGCCTCGATCGGGACCCAGTCCACCTGGCCCTTGATCCCGCCGCGTTCAGCGAACAGTGCCCAGTTATCGACCGGGATCAGCTGGTTCTCGGTGCCCTGGTTGAAGACGCGCTGGATGCCCTCGGCGCTCTTGTCGTACACGCCCACTACCTTGGCCGCGCGCGTCAACCAGGTGATCCGCGTGTTGATTTCATCGAGCTCGTTGAACTGGTCTTGGGCAAAGATGAAGTCAGCCCGGGGCATGAAATTGCTGGATGTGACGTTGGCCGCGACGGGCTTGGGGCATGGGAAGAAGCCCTCGAGGCCCAGTGGGTCGTCCTTGACGTCGAGAATCACGTCGGCGCCATCGGCGTACCAGTAGACCTTCTTGTTCTCCTTGCACCAGATCTCAAAGACCTGGGCCTTGTTCCAAGGGTCGTACTTGGGCGAGTCGTCCCGGGTGTCCTTGGGTCCTGACTTGCCCAGCGGTATGACCTTGGCGATCTCCTCGCCAAAGCGCTCAGTCAGCTGGTCCTTGGTCATGAAGACGCGCCTGGCCACCCATCTGACCTCGGCCCAGGTGCGTGCCGGTGACCAGAAGAAGTCGCGCCAGTGGATGTAGTCGCACGGTGCGTCTTCCTCGATGATTCGCTCTTGCGTGAAGGCGGGCACTAGCTCGTTGCCGAGCTCATCGAGCATGGCCGGGACTTCCTCTTGCTCGGTCTTGACCTCGTAGCGCAGCCAGATCTGACCCAGGCCCACGACTAGCCAGTCCTCAATGCCCTGGCGCACTGAGGCGTCCCACTGGCTGACGTTCTCATCAAACCCGCGATTCAACAGGCGCTGCAGGATGGCGCCTGCCACGCGGGCGACGTCGTCCTCATAGTCCTGGTACGTGCGGCTGACGTCGGCCTTGGGCGGCCTGGCGTACAGCATCGAGAGCAATACTTTGGTCGTGGACCAGAACAGGTTCACGCGGCTTTGGTCTTTGCCCCAGTCGTCGCGCTTGTCCAGGTAGCGGTGCACGATCCTTGTGGCGTCTTCATGGAATTTGGTCAGCTCTTGCTCGGCGGCCTTGATCTCCGTTTGCCAGCGCTGCGCCAGCCCCATCGGTGTCGAGTCAAAGTCGCTGGCGCTGGTGATGGTTGCGTCGTTTGCCATTAGCCAATCCTTGCGTCAGGGTTGGGCGCAGTGTCCCAAATGTCATCGAGCGCAAAGGCGTAATGGGCCCCTGGCTTGACGGCTGGTGCCATTTTATGCCCGCGGTGCGGTTTTCCCATCGGTTTCTTCGCAGCCAGGGCCAGGTATCTGAACGCGTCCGCAGCATGGGAGTGCTGGTCGTGGCGTGGTTTTGAGCGAAAAGTCTGGGTCTTTTCATCGAACTCGCGCATGTAGGCGCGCAGGTGGTCGATGCCGTCGTAGCAGGGCTCCTCATCGAACCAGCAGCGCGGGATCGTCAGCCTGGCGGCCTCGATGCCGTCTTGCAGGCTCATCTCGGGCACCAGGTTGGGCCGGATGCCGGCTTGCAGGAACTGCTCGATGATCGATTTGCCGGTCTGCAGGCTTTTGGCGCGTGCGTCGTGCGGCAGCCAGATGCCTTGCGGGTTCACCAGGTAGGGCCGGTTCTTGATCCAGTCGATGTAGTGCGCAATCGGCTGGTTGTCGGCCTCGTAGAAGTCCACCACGCGGATGCCGTCGTAGGTTTCCTGCCAGGCCCACCAGCTGCAGCTGTCGGTGTAGCCCAGGTCAGCGACCAGGTTGACCGGGAAGGCCTTGTCCAGTGGGTGCTTGCCGATCCGCTGCTCCTCGTAAGCGTCACCGATCTGCTTGGCGTAGTAGGCGCCAGGCACGGCCGCATCGAATGAGCACTCGTACTCGACCGCGAACGCTTCCTCAGTCATCTGAGCCTTCGCGTCGCGCAGCTCATCGGGGTGGATGATGTTGGTTTTGCTGGCCGGGAGCTCGAGCAGCAGGTGGCTGTCGGGGTTTAGGCGCGCTTCTTCTCTGAGATTCCAGAACAGGTTCTTGCCTCGAGGGGTGCCTGCGAAGATCGCCCAGCCCAGGCGGTCACTGAGCGCGGGTCGAATGACGGTGTACCAGGCGCTGGGGCGCATATCGCCCACCTCATCGAGCACGGCACCGTCGAAGTACATGCCGCGCAGTGCGTCGTAGTTGTCGGCGCCTGCGACGTAGATCGTGGACTCGCCCTTGAAGCCGTTGTTGATCGTGATCTTGAGCTCGGACTCGTTGGGGGGCTTGGACCAGAACGGCTTGGTCAGGTCCTTGAGGTAGCCCCAAGCGACGCGTTTCGCCTGATCTCGCTGTGGCGCCAGGTACGCGAACTGGGGCTTGGGCAGGTTGGTTTCGAGCGCGCCGAGCACCAGGTCCACGCACATCGCGACGGTCTTGCCGCATCGTCGGTGCGCCACGACCACCGACCAGCGCTTGGATCGGTTGTGCAGCGGCAGGAAGACCTGGCGCGGCTGGTACTCCTGCAGATTCAACGCGCTATGCCGTTCAGACGGTCAGCGACCAGCTTGGCGTAGCCGGCAATGTCGATCCAGCTGTCAGCGTAGTTGGGGTCGCCGTTCACGATCCTGGCGATCTTGTGGCAGATCATCTCCAGGGCCTCGGCCTGGTCGTCGTCCAGGTGCTTGTTGCGGGCCTTGAGGTTCTCGCGGATCACGCACTTGAGCGTTTGCGTGACCTCGGCGTGGTCCTTGAACATGCCGTAACGGTCGCCGCGCTCGGCCAGGGTCTTGGTGATGGTGTCGTGGCTCATTTTTAGGCCCTCTAAGGCGTTTTTATCATCGGGTTGGTACAACCACACCACCGCGGGCGTGATCGTGCGCTGTGGCTTGATCTGGCGGCTCCTGGCGGGGTTTGGTGGTCATGGGTTGCGTGAAAAAGGTTGGTAGGGGGTACAGAGAATGGGCGGGGGGCCCCGGCTCGAGCTAGCCCCCTGCCCCCGGCTTTTGGGGGGGATGGGGATCGCGCACGGCCTGGCCCCCCTCGGCCGGGGCCTGGTCACCCCCCTGTGCCACGGGTTGCGGATCAATGATCCGG
>VFQS010001616.1_pt1 | contig 20263 bp, 23 predicted proteins | sample 3512361 | NCBI WGS metagenome assembly VFQS01 (sample SAMN10412375, study PRJNA504923) | tailings metagenome | isolation source: Relicate 1 Philex TSF3 active mining | place: Philippines
ACGCCCAGCGACAGAGCAAAACCCCCGGTGAGTCAGATTCCACAGGTTTCAGTATAACGCGGCACAATCAAATAACCTGCGGAAGGTCTATTGTAAATTTTGCGCCCTCACCTGTATTCTCTGCGGTGAGGTTGCCCCGTAAATCTCGGACAATTCCGTAGCTAATCGACAACCCAAGACCGGTTCCATCTTTGGGCGACTTGGTTGTGAAAAATGGTACAAATAATTCCCGCAAAACAGCGTCGGACAAACCGGTTCCATTATCCTCAATTACGACCTCTACTCGCCGGCGCTTCTTTTGAATCGCAATCTTGATAACGCCACTATGCCCCCGCCCGCCTGCCTGACGGGCGTGAATAGAATCGCGGGCGTTCAGAAGCAAATTCAACACCACCTGTTCGATCAAAACCGGAAGGGCTCGTACTTTTAGCAGCGGATCAGCACACAACAGCTCGATTTCGATCCCGCTTCCTGTCAACTGCGGTTTGAGCATGCCAACCGCAGACATCACCGCGTCCACAATCGGCATGGGATACGGCAAGTCGGTAGGGACGCGGCCGAACACCCGCATCTGCAGGATAATTTCCGACGCGCGGTTCACATGGTTGATCATCCGCTCCAATTTCGCGCCCAGGACCGGTGACGAAATCGCATCAGCACGCACCTGCTCACGCAGGTTGGTCGCGGCCATTTTAATGAAGTTCAAAGGCTGATTGAGCTCATGCGCCATACCGGCTGCCATTCGACCAAGACTTGCCATTTTGTCTGCTTGAATCAATTGCGCCGATGCGGCTTTACGCTCGGAAATATCCATGATCAGGCCCACCGCCTCAGCCCGGCCCGAAAACGGGTCATCTTCGACCGAGAGACTGTCAAATACCCATAGATACTCGCCGTTCTTACGCTTGATGCGATACTCCAAGCTCACAGCCTGACACGGTTTCAAATCTGAAAATACCGCGATGTAGCCGTCCCGATCTTCCGGGTGAACAACGCGGAGCCACCACTTTGAACGAGCGATATCAGATGCCTTGTATCCGAGCAGCCTTTCAGCCGTCTCGCTAACATACAATACCCTGCCTCGGCGCCCGTCAGTAACATCAGCGGCATAAACGACCATCGGCGCATGGCGCGCAATGCTCTGCAAACGGCGCTGATAGCTAACCAGCGCCCCACGTTCATTGGCCACGCGCGAGCCGACGGCAGCAATATTACCGGAAATATCACTAAGTTCGCGGATTACCAGACCGTCAATTCGAGCGGGCCGCTCTCCCAACATAGCAAGTTCGGCTGCCGACTGCGCTAACCGGCGCAGCGATGTCTCCACCCGCTTCGACAGCAGATAAGCTGAGACTGAAATTATCAGGATAAAAACGCAGGCTAATCCATATAGCTTGACCTGCTCTGAACGTCCTTCGATCACATCAGCCCCAATCTGGGCTCCTGCAATGACCGTCCATCCTGGCATTTGCTCGATTGTTTGAGCCCGGAACAGAACCGCACTGCCATACTTTTGAACGAGCGGTGCGCTGTCTTCCACTTTGATCAGGAGCCCTTCAGTGCCAGCAGCAATAATCTGCTGCGGCGTGAAACTCTTGGCCAATCGATCAACGATTTCAGACCCAGGCTGCACAGTAAGCACTCTACCGCCCGGACCAATCAAGTAGGCCCCTTCAATACCCTGCGCGCGCAGTTGCGCAGCTATGGGAGCAAGCGATGTAGTTCGAATCGTGGCCAAGACAGCACGACCGTCAGGGACGGGCGAGGGTACAAAAAGTGCCGCACCAATCTGACCAGGAAAACCCACGTCGAACAGAAAGCTTATACCTGTTTTTTCGACAGACTGGCGAAATATCTCTGATCTTATATTTTTCAAACTCAGCGGAGGATAATTTTCAAATATGTCAGCATTCATGATATCATTGGGCTGATCAAGAAATTGAATGCGCTCGAAATTCGAGGATAACGCACTGGCCCCTGGTGCAATTAAACCTTGAGGCTGCGCCTGCGCAGAATAGGACTGCAGAAGCAAGCTGCGAGAATCTTTCCACATTAAAAGAGTGGTCGCCATGACTTGAAGGCGACTATCGAGGAGCCGCTCGACCGATCGGCGTGATCCTTCTTCACGAATTGGCGCGTCAATCGCAAAAAAAGCAGTAAGCGGGATGACAACAATCGACATCAGCAACATGAAAAGGAAGGCTTCAATCGTCATCTGTGGCAGCGCATAACCCCGTCCAAAGCGGGGCAGTATTGCAGCCGTCCCGATGAACAGCATTTCTCCAATCACGACATTAAAAATACCATTGGTCGCTTGCTTGGCAACGACTAAAAGGACAGACACACGATCCACCCCCATCAGACCGCCATATGTCAAAGCAAGCAGCGGTGCGCCCAATAAAATCCAGTACAACACGTCCACACGGATCGGCGCAGCCTTCTCTCGCCAACACGCCAGCACAACAGCTTCCAGCACCCAAACGCACCACGCCCAAGGATGCCCCCACAAAACAATGCTTTCGAGGCTCGAAATCCCTATGGCAAATGGCAAAAGCGTTGGCCGCAATATCCTGATGAATGCATAAACAGCCGCATTCCCGAATACGAAATGAAGACCCCACCCTAAATTTATATCCAATTTATTTATAAAGAATCCCGCGAGGCCGATGAATGTTGCGGCCATAATTTCTCGCGATGACTTTGATATAATTTTCACGAATTTTGCCTAATTATTATTATTTATTTTAGAATTTATCGCATCGAACAAAGCCTCGGGGTCGACAGGCTTTAGAAGTATGGATTCACACAGATCATGTGATGATAATTTTGCGCCAGCGTCACCTGTCACAATGATGAAGCCAATTGTCCGCTCAGCAGGCAGCCCGTCGCGCACTCGCCGGATCAGCATGGCCCCATCCAGCTTTGCCATTCGCAAATCCGTCACGACCACGCCAATTTCTGGACGGCTTAACGCCAGTTGGGCTGCCTGCTCTGGGTCACTGGATATTTGAACAGTCATACCCCGGTTAGTCAAAAACTCAGCATACTCTGGCAGAATGTCCTCTTCATCGTCGACCAGCAAGATTTCAGCTGGACCGCCGACAAATGGAAAATTTGGTCGCCCCTCGCTCACGGCCGCGCTTGTCCGCTGCAGGTTCGACCCGCCAATTTGACTGGTATGTCCTTGCTCACCTCAAGCCCTCGCCTGAACCGGCGCGGCGCTTGAATCAAACTTGGCAGACGCACGGTCAAGTGCGACTGCGCCAAGTGATCTATAAAGATAATTCTGCACGCACGTTCCAGTCCGTGAAAACGACTACCTAGAGCCGCAGTCAACCAGAGTTCGGTGCGTGTGGAAACCCCAAAAGAGGGATGGCGGGGTCTGGCGCCTAATCCCGCTCAGAGGCGGTGTTGGCGATATGATGCTCTGGAATAGTCCAGCAGGCCCCATACGCAAACGGATTCGTCGCGCGGTGGATGCCCGTCACTTAAGTGTGTATCCGTGAACCGAGCATCGCGTGCACAGCATCCAGCGCCAACCTGCCTCAGCAGTTGCGGGCGACAACCGCAACCAGCCGCCGCCAGTCCAGCTGCGCTTGTCGGTAGCTAGTCGTTCAGGGACTTAGCGGTTGGTGAATTTGTCGCGCTCGGCGGCCGTCAGGGTAGGTGGTGCCTCCAACTGCCCAGGCGGCACATCTTCAGCCATTCCCTGCTTGAAACTTTTGATCCCTTTCCCAAAATCGCCCATCATTTCAGAAATTCGGCCTCGCCCAAACAAGACGAGCACAACCAGCGCGAGAATTGCCAAATGCGGTAGGGATAGACCCATGGGATGAACTCCTAGGTGGAAAAAGCCAGCACGGGACGTGCCATTTTGCGCACGCCCCGCTGAAAAGCTTGTCGCACGTAGCACCAGCCCATCGCGGGCTTGGAGCTAGCAACTATTCGTCAGTCAATTGCCTGCGTGAGCCGGTCAAAGGACCCATTTAGATTTTCAGAGATCTGATTGAGCGAGGACAAACCCGCAACAGCAATGAGCGCGCAAAGCAAAGCATACTCAACAATGGAAGCGCCATCTGTGTTTGCAAAAAGCTCTTTCAGTTTCTTCATTGGCTTTACCTTCATATTTTCAACTATAAAGCGCCATCTTGCGCTTATAGTATTGACTGCGAGTAACCCGTAGTGCCTTGAGACCTGCCTTGCCCAAGGCCTCATCCCAAGACATAAATTCTTGCATGCTAATGCCGTAATATGTGCAGACTTCCTCTGCCAGCATAACGCCGCCGCGTACGATCGCCACGACCTCCCCCTTGCGCCGGGCAGTCCAGCGCGTGTCGCGCGGGGGCAACATATCCCGGGTCAAACGCTCGCCATAAGGTCCAACAACCGCCTCCTGACGGGACTCATCATCCGCCACGGTTACTTGCGCAGGCGCAGCTTGCCCCATCATACCTCCACTCCCGATTGTTCCGTCAAAGCGCGCATCCGCGCCCGCTTACGCACCGCCAGGTGCGTGCCAAAGTACTCGACCAGATTAAGTTCTCGATCGAACTGAAAGCCCAGTCGGCGCCCATCGCGCCACACCACTGTCGCTGCGACCCGCCGTGCATCGCCAAAGCCGATCCAGGCCCGGTCTCCGGGTTCCAGCAGGCTTTCGCCAATAATCGCAAGCCCGCGCCGCGAGAGATTGCTGGTAACCGCGCTAACAACGCCAAGCGCGCCTTGATCAATGTCAACGAACATAACACGCCGAAAACGATTGACGCGCGCGGCCCACTCAAGCGGGAAAGCAGACGCTGGCTCAGACATGGCTCAGCCCTCCCGTCAGAGTTCCCACACACAAGCTGCCAACGCGCGCCTTACGGGCGCTATTGGGCCAGGATTGCGTTTTACAAAACACGATGTGAGACACAGCGAACTCCTTTCCTGGAACCCGATCAGAGTGGTCCGCCGGTCCTTCCCAAATGGTTAAATGTTGCCCATATGTTCTATTGATATCGAGATCAAAATGGCGGCTATAGTTGCCATTTTGGCCGTCCAATGTTCATAATGAATTTAAGCGCGCGAGGCGAAACAGCTGTGATCAGCGGCCGATCGCCGCCACAATCAATGAGCTCGCGGCCAGCAAAGTTCCCAACGGCAATCGATAGAGCTGCCATGGCTGCTGTGCGCGCGGACCAATCGCGAAGACCAACGCAGCCGCTACGATCCCCAAAAGCGCCGCAATAAGCACAACTAATGACAAAGGCTGCCAGCCAAACCACGCCCCAAGGCCAGCGAGCAAAATTGGATCGCCGCCCCCAATGCCAACACGCCCACGGATTACACGGTATGCCAATGCCACCGCCTGTAAACCAGCATAACCGGCACCGGCCCCAATCAACCGATCCGGTAGAGCAACCCCAAAGGCCAAATCGCCCACGGCCAGACCGGTCAAAACAAATGCGAGGTTAGCGCCAAGCGGCAAACGAAACTCGCGTAAATCTTGCGCAGCCAAAATCCCTAACAATAGCAACCAACATAAGGTTGCAAGCACCTGTGTCATAGCCGCCTGTCCCCCGGCTGGATCAATCAGCGGGCGAGCTGGGCCTTGAAACTGGCATAGCCTTGCGCGTCGAACTTAACCTGATGCAGCGCCATGCCAACCCGCACCTGCCAAGGCAAACCTGGACGATGCGGTGGCAGAACTTCTAGGCCCTGTCCCGCAAAACGCTTGCGGCCGGCGGCCAAAATCGCATCGATCGGGGCGTAACTTCGGCAAACCAGCGCACCGCGCGGCAAGGCATAGGCCGTCCGCTCACGTTGCACCAGACGCAGGTCAAAAGTCTCCGGGTGAACTTCAATGATCTGCCGTTCGGCCCGCGTCGCCACCACAATGCGCGCTGGTTGCCCCGCGCGGCCGCTGCCCCGGTATGAAACCAACATGCTGCCAAACAGCCGGGTCTGAGCCACTGCTACTTGCGCCGCAGCAGTGTTGCCTTGCTCTGGCGCAACAATCAGTTGCCCTTCACGTGTAAATGTCTGCGCATGCGCCGCCGCCGAGGCGGCGCCGAGCTGACCTGCAATCGCAAGTGCCAGCCCGGCCCGTACCAACTTTATCATTTTGACCTGCGCAGCTTCCTGACGGTCTCCACCAGGACCTTGGGGGTCGAGGTGTGATACCCATAGCCAGCAACACGTGCCTTGGGATCCAACATGTAAATGAGCGAGCTATGGTTGATACTATGACCACGCTCCCCATCGCGGGGGGGGATATGCTCGCGGGCAACCATGAACGCTGCCGTCGCAGCCGATAGCTGGCCGCGCGTACCGGTCAGAATTTCCAGCTCTGAACCGAAGTTTGATTGCAGCACGCGCAGGGCACGCTTGCGGTCAACTTCGTGCAGGTGAACCGGATGCCCCGTCCCTCCACTCGCGCGGCGGCGAACATTTCCAATGGCGGCGGCTTCGATATCAACAAATACCGAACGAGCCTCCAAACCACTCTCGCGCAGTTCCTTCGCAGCCTGTGCGATGATCGGAATCGCCATAGGACAGCTGTCCGTGCAGCGCGCATAGCCGAAATAAAGCAACGTCCAACGCCCTTTAAAGGACTGTTCGTTCACTATCGTACCGGCCAGTGTGGTAAAACTGAACGCTCCGCCCAGTTGATCGGGATTGGGCGGCAGGTGGCCATAGTGACCCGCTGCCTCGCGCTCGCCAGCATCGATCAATCGCGCTGACTCAAGCTGTTCTGACCCCGTAAGCGCAAAACCGCTGGCGAGAAAAACTGCTGGTAAACTGCTCACGACACCACAATCCTTGTATTGAGTACACCGCGGCCCGCATCCTGGACCTGACCATTCACCCAGTGAAGAAACCGGAACCGCACCGGGAAAGTCCCGCGAGCAGTCGGCTTGATGATCAGATCGCGGCGCTGAGCGGTCGACATGATGAACGGGCGATTGGCTGGCAGCGGCAAGGCCGCGTTCCAGGGTTCTGTACCAAGCGCACACCCATCCATTGAATGGCACACAGCCGGCAGCGCCAACGTGGTTTCAAGGACCGAATAGCTCGCATTGGCCAAACGGATCAGGATCGTTTGCCCAAGCTTGGCATTGATCACCACGTTTGGATCGGTCAGCGTGCGGTTGTTGAACACACCGTTGACCAAAAAGTACTTGGGATCAAACCGGTTGAGGCCGACATCTTCACCGCACAGGCCCGCATCATGGTTATCCATGGCATGCCAGCGCGGATCCATGTCGTCGAGGCACCAAATCCGCTCAACATCATACTTGGGCCCACCGCTGAACAGGGTTCCAGGGCCTTCAGGCGGATCGACGATCAACATGCCGAACATGCCCATTTCGAAATGCAGCGGCGTATTGCGATGACAATGATAGAAGAACGTGCCGGCCCGGTTCGCTTGGAACTGGTAAGTATAGCGGGCATTCACTTCAAAGCTGACATGCCCGACGCCATCATTCACCGTCGTCGGCTCAATCCCGTGATGGTGCAGAGTATGCGCATTTTTCGCCGGATCGAGCGTGCTGTGCACGATCTGCCCCTGACGAAACCGCATCATCGGCGAAGGATAAGTAGCGCGCTGCAACGCCGGTGTTGCAGCGAGCGGGTCACCAAACCCCCAGCAGCGGACCTTTTGCCCATCAGGCGCAGTCAAATCGATGCTAACATCGACTTTGCGCTCAACTTGCACGTCAGGAACGACGCGGTCTGGAGTGGGAAAGTTTGATTCCTGAAAGACGTTGCAGCCGAAGGTGGCATACGTCACCTCCCCCTGCACACCGGTCTTGGTCCAATCAAATACGGCCATGATCGTAATCCTGAATTTTAAAAGCTAACGCTTATTGCAGCGGTCGTGCGGGTAACCCGGGCTTACAGCGGCCCAGTCATCTCCCAGTGCGTAACCAGACCTTGCGGATAATTGCCCCCGGCCGCGGTCTGCGACATCTCGGTGTGGCAATGCATCACATAGCGTAGCGGGAACGGTTCTTCCTTGGGCGGCCACACGGGCGCATCCCCCGGACGTTCAAAGGGCAGCAACAGGTCCTGACGCGACAGCGGCGGCATCGGCCAAGCGTCAAGTTCATAAATCGAACTATTCAGCGTTACCGCGCCGCTCGCACTTTCAACCGAAAGCTTGAACACGTGGTTGCCGTGGATGTGCGGGGAATGCGTTGCGAGCCCGGCATTCATGTTGCGAATAAGGGTCGGCTGGCCCTGCCGTCCATGCGGCATAATGCGCGCCGCACCCTTGGTCCAATCGACATCCGCCGGAACATGATGGAGCGCGGTGTCATATCCGCTCAGACCATTGATCGTGAAGTACCGCGGCACAAACGAAGGCACCACGCTGGCCGGCGGCACGGCTTCACCCGCATCCACTCGGGCGGCCAGCAACGGATCGACCTGCGAAAACAGCCAGAGCTTATCACGTTCAGGATCGGCCGGGTCCCACTTATTGCCGGGGAAGCGGTGATGGGTGCCAAGCGCGTTGAACAGCGCGGCAATTGCCGGCGTATGGCTTGCGCGGCTGAAGGGCGTTGGCGAGCCAGCCAGAGTAGTCCCCAGCTTGGGCTTGCTGATGAACGCTCCATAGAGCCCCATAATCCGGTTAAGGGGGGCAAGGGTCGGATCAAGATACATGTAGCTGCCACCGATCGGGGCAGTGAAACGCACCGTACCCTTACCGCCCGGCGGAATGTTGGCAATCGTCGCAGCAGGGATACCCGTGATCGCGAAACCATGAGGGCGCGTGTCAAGGTTGGTGACATTAACTGTCACCACGTCACCTTCTGTCACTTCCAGGATCGGACGCCCTTCAGCGCTGCGATCAAAGAACATCAGGCTAAAGACGAACTGCCCGTCAATCATTTCTGAATCGACCGGCTCGATCGTGAGGTCAAATACCCCACTCACCGTCTGTGCTGCGACCATTGTCGGCGCTGCAGCAAGACCTGCAGCGGCCACAGAGCCGATCTTTAGAAATTTACGCCTGTCCATGACTAACCGCTTCCACCTTGCGATTCGTTATACCTGTGCTCCTCCCCTCGCACTGATTGGCCAACTGTTGCGATTTGCTCTACAACATTAACCAATAAATCGAAGTCAGAACGGTAAAAATTTTAATATCTTATGGAACAATTTTTAAGGAATTGTGTTAACCGTTTTTGTTTACTTTTCCGTTTGCCAAGCGCACTAGCCAGGGGTGCGCCCATCATTGGGCGAAGCCGCGGTCAAAACCCCCCGCAACTTTCCTTCAAATTCCTCTTCACTCGCAGTAAGACCGATCTCTCCGGCACGCTGGCCAGAACGGTCGAGCAAAAACAGCGATGCCGTATGATCGATGGTATAGCCTTGCCCCGGTATTGCGATGCGCTCGCGAAAAATCCCGAAGTTACGGACCGCCGCTTCAATCGCACGTTCAGGGCCCGTCAGCCCCAGAACGGCAACCGGCTGAACGGACATGTAATCCGCCAGCACCCGGCCGGTGTCGCGAGCCGGATCCAAGGTCACGAACACAACTTGGAGCTGATCAAACTCTGGACCGATCTTCTCGCGCATCAGCGCCAAGCGCTGCAGCGTCATGGGACACACATCAGGACAATGAGTGAACCCAAAAAACACAGCCGTTGGCCGCCCCATCAACTGCGCCGCGTCAAACCGCTCTCCCTGCGCAGTGAGCAAGCCCAATCCTGCCAAACCGGTTGCTTCGGCCCGCTGATTGATCTCCCAATATTGCAACGCGCCATAGCTCGCACTCGCCAGCCCGACCGCGGCAACTGCCATGAGCACCGGTTTGCCCAGTCGGCGCCAAGCCGGTTTAATGGTGTCCATGGTGCTCACCGCTTTTATGCTGCTGTGCACCGCCAGCCTGGACCTGAAGCATTGTCCTAACTTGCGCACCGCCTGCAAAACGCAGCGTCACCGCAATGCGCTGTCCTGGCACAAGACGCTGTTTGAGCCCCATCAGCATTAAATGATTGCCGCCCGGGGCGAGTTTAAGCTCGCCGCGTGCGGGCAGCGCCAGGCTGGTGACTTGCCGCATTCGCGCCACACCGCCCTGCATGGATACCGTATGGATCTGGGTCGTTGTCGCGACCGGGCTCGAGGCACTTACCAATGTGTAAGCGCGGTCGGTTCGGTTCTTGAGCTCAAGATAACCGGCTGCCACTTTTTGCCCAGGCGCTGTTGGATTGACCCGGGCATCCGAAACCTCAAGATCCGCTCGAACGTTGCTGGTGGCAACTTGCGGAGCTGCCATTGCCAGACCCAAAGCCGCTGCACCAAACGGTGTCATTCTAAATCTCATGTGATCGCTCCTGTGCGATTTAACCGACTTACTTTTGCGTGCGGAAATGCTGATGTTGCGGGATGCGCGAACCCGGCACCCACGGCATCAGTGTAAACGTGGTTTGCCCGCGCCCGTTCATCAGGCTGTTGAGCGAACGGCCAAATACAGCCGTCACATCCTGCACAGCGCGGTCCTCACCTAGGACCCGCGGGGTCACCAAAATCAGCAGTTCTGTTTTACGGTTGCTGGCACTGTCCGTCCGGAATGCCCTGCCAATCAGGGGGATATCTTTCATGAACGGAACACCGCGCTGTCCCATCGTCTGGCTGTCCTGGATCATACCGCCCAGGACGGCCGTCATGCCCTCGCGCAGCGTTAAGCGCGTGGTGATCGAACGGTTGCTAATCACCGGGCTGCCAATGGCAGAGGTTACATTGGGCTGCTGACTAGAGACCTCTTGGAAAATCTCGATGTCGATCCGCTCGTCGTTCAACACAACCGGACGGATGTTAAGAATGACCCCGGTCTGACGGTACTGTACCGTCTGCAAAATGTCCGTATCGCCACTCGACTGGATATCAGCTGCGCGCTGCGACGTAATGATGGGAACGTCGTTGCCGATCAAAATCTGCGCTTGCCCCCCAGAGCGGGCCAGCAACCGCGGGGTCGAGAGGATGTTGAGATTTTGATTAGTCGCAATCGCGTTGAGCGCTGCGGTCACCGACGTCTGCGAAAATCCGCGCGCAAAAGTAATCCCCAAGCCACCAGGCTCTCGCACCGAGCCGCCGATCGTCGAACCCTGGATCGACCCGTTGGTCAGTTGCCGGTCAAAGAACCACTCCACCCCAAAGCGCGTCTCGTCCGTCAACGCGACCTCAGCAATCGTGATCTCCACCAGCACCTGCTTGGCAGGGACATCGAGCTCATTGAGCAGCCGAAGAACCTGCGCATACTCACGCCGCGTCCCGCGAAACAAAATGCGGTTGCCCGGATTGTCGATGACAATCTGACCGCCCGATCCAGCACCGTCTGGCGCTGAACCAGAACCTAGCCCGTTAGAGCTACCCAGCCCGCTCCCACTCGCTCCTCGGCGCGCCGCAGCAGGGCCAGCGTCATCAAGGCGCCCAGCGTTGGCCGGCAGCAAACTTCCATCCTGCTGGCCGCTTGCTCGTGATACAAGGCCGCCGAGTTCGGCAGCGGTAGTATTGCGGACATTGTAAACGAAATAGCCAGCATGATCGCCGCCCGCCCCATCGAGCGAATCCAACTGCTTTGCCCAGTACAACACCCGGTTGAAGAGCCGCACATCATCGGAGAACAGCAGTAGGCAATCTGGCTTGGCAAGGTACACCAAATTGGTCCCAGCAGAACCGCCACCAATCCCCACTTGGAAACCTTCGCCGGCAAGCACTTCGCGCAGCATTGCCGCCAAACTCTCAGCGTTCCACAACACAGGCGCAATGCGTGCGACCCGCATCCCGACGTATTCAGGCCGGTCAAGCCCATCAATCAAGCCGCGCGCTTCGGCCACAGCGTGCATGTCGCCGGTGAGAATAACACCATTAACATCATCCGCCATTTCCACCGAAACTGGAACTTTGTCGCGGATGATGTCGGAGACCAATCCAGCCGCTGGTTCAGCTGCGACAGTCTGCAACGCCGTAATGTGCGTCAGGCTTGCCGCAGTTGCGTTAGCGGCCGTGCTGCGGGGACTGCGCAGGCTCCCCTCCCGCACGACAATTGCCCCCGACTGATAGCTCAGCACAAGATTGTACTGGTTCAAGGCTTTCTCTGCGAGCCGCAGGAACTGGCGCGCGCTCATTTCTTGCGGCCCGCTCATGCTGATCAAATCGCGGCGCTGAGCTACGCCGGGCCCCAGAATATAAGGAACCTGCAGCACTTGTCCGAACACAGTTTCCGCAAATTGCCCCAGGGGCTGCACCGGCAAAGTTGCCGCGACGCTTTGCTCTCCAACCAAAGCGGCGAGATCGGCATCAGTCAGCGGTGCTTCTGCGACAATTTCACTAGGCGCGTCGAACAAAACGTCAATCTGCGGCCCCGGCACAGCGGGCCGCCTCGGCGCTGCCGTGACCATGGAATCATCCAGGGTGAGCGGCTGAAATGCAAGGCGCGGCTGAGCGGCACAGCCCGCCAGCGCCATGCTCAGCGTCAAAGTCGCTACGCGTGCCAGTTTGGATGTGTCGGCCATGCTCATTCCTAGTTTTCTGCAGCATCGCGGCGCGAGATCCGCCGGCGCACAGTTCCTGCCGGCGCTCGGCTGGCGACTTGAACCACTGGGTTGGGCACCGCGCCCGTAGAACTCGCCGCCAAATCGGCTGGCCTTGACGTTGGGGAGCGCAATGGATTGGCGGAATATGCCACTGGCACGAGGATGGAGCGGCCTTGCTTGGTGAGCGTCACGCCCCCAGGCCCGATTTGGCTCAGCTTCCAACCGGCCAAAAATGTGTCACCGGGCACCAGCGAACGACGCACCGTTGTCGCGCGGTCCGCAACCACCAAACGAACCGCCCCATTCGAGCGGACAATGGCAGCAATGCTCTGGCTGAGAGCTTGCGCTATTTCACTCGGTGTCGTTTCCGGGGCAAGTGCCGGTCTAGGCTCATCAGGGCGAGCCACTGTAGCAGCTGCCACTGGCCTTGCGCGTAAATCAGCGCGTGCTGCGCTTCCAGCCCCGACCGGAACGGCTCCTGAGTGCATGACCACTTGCCCATCCGCCGCTGGCAGCGTTCCGGTCTGGCTCCAGACAGCCGGCCCAATGCGCTCAGCTTCGAGACGAGCAGATCCGGCCAGCAACCGCGGGTCGGGCAAAGCAACACGATCATCTCGGCTGGGCCTACCGGTGCGTTGCGGCGCAGTTGCATCATCCGCAAAATACCAGCCAGCGCCATAAGCGGCGGCACCTGCAAAGAAGCTCGCAAAGATCAGGCCTGCAGCCGTCGTTGCCCGGGTCACCGTCCGGCCTCCCCGTTCTGATGCAGAATCCGCAACGCCACGCGCAGCCGCCGCTTTTCGCCATCGCTCCATCAATGAGATAGCCGCGGTAAAACTGCTCCAATTCGCCCAGCAGACGAACGAACGCACTCCATTCAAAATCGGCTTCCAAGGTCATCACCAGCACGACAAAGTCTGGCGTCTTGGCGGACACCTCTGCCTCATCCGCACCGGACGGTGCATCCTCGATGAGAACATTGCTCAAGCGAGCCCGGGCCGCCAATTCGGTGAGCTCCTCGCGCATGCGCATCTCACTGAGTTGAACCGTGGGATCTTGCATCGTGAGCGCATTGAGCTGACCAGACTGCTGCTTGGATGCGGCAAGAACGCGGCTATCCGAGAGCCGCGCAAACTGTTGGCGACCTTGGCTCAGCCGGTCGGTCGCTTCACTATGCGCAGCATTGGCCGATTGCATCGCGCTGAACCCGCTCAACGCCCATGCAGCAATGGCAACTCCAGCCAAAAGCCAAAGCAAGCGCTGCTCGCGCAGCGTCGGACGCCAGGTCCGCAGGGCAGCAAAGGCGGCCATCATGAGCTTACAACTTTGGCATCGAGCTGCATCTCGCCGGCCCGAGCGCCATTGCGAGCAGTGACCTGCGAGAAATGCGGCAACGCTTCCAGTTCGCCAGCCAATGCGCGCAAGCCATTAACCGAGGCGTCCGTACGCAATGTAACCGCGAGTTCGGAGTTATCGAGCTTCAGCTCGATAACTTGCAGTTGACGCGCTGCGGCCATCCGCAAGACAGCGGCAAAGCGTATCCCTGCAGTACCGCTGCCGGCAGCCGTTTGGGCTGCCAGCAAACGAGCCCGTTCCTTGCGCGCCGCAACAAACAAATCGTAGCTGGCGATTAGCTTATCGAGCCTGTCTGCCTCCGCGCGAGCACTGCTCGCCGCTTCGAGCTGACGGTGCGCAGCGCCATGCCACCAGCCCCCCAAGACGACAGCCAGCAACGCAGCGGCGAGCGCTGCGCGTTCCTTCCAGCTAACCGCCCGCAGGAGCACCCGCCCGCCACCGATCCGGGCCATGACTGGCAGACTGGTAGCATCCATGATGGAAGGGGGGACGCAGGGACCAACGAGCGCCCCCCCTTCTCCGCGAACAAAGGCTTGCCAGTCGGACTGACCAAACGACTGGCGGCGCCATGCGGAACCAATAACCATACCGCGCTCAATGTGGCGCGCTTCAAATCCATCTTCGAGGCGCAAATGATACCAGCCATCGGGCAAGTGCTGGCCCACGCTTTCAGGAAGAACACGCCGCGGCTGTGTGCGGCCTACCGCTGAGGGAGCGCCCAATGCCGCTTGATCCCACCACCAAATCGCCGCACCGTGGCGGTCCTGGATGACTAGATGACCGGTCTCAACAAACGGCGGCTTGAGCCGTGCCTGGAGAAGGCAAGCCGTCTCAAACTGATAGCGGCTCAGCCCAGGCGGCCGCTCGACATATTCAAAGCGGCAGGCGCTGCGGGCGATAACTGAGCTTGCAGTAAAGCTCTTCGCTGTGCGCTGGGCACCGGCTGTACTAGCGTCCCGCCCGCCACGGGCCGGGAAGCGGTTCGACAACCTCTCCCAAAGGCTCGGTGCATTGCGCGTAGCGTCCAGCATTTACAATCGGGTCCTTCGCGGCGAAAGATCTATCTGGAAAGTCGAGATCGACCTCCATGTCCGATTGATAGAAGTATAATGGTAACCCAATCGTTAACTGAGATTGCTCTATTGCGATCGTAACCCGCATCTTACCGGTCATGGAACCGCGTTTTACTGTCCCTGACAGCAAGCTATATTCATTTTGACTGTTAGTTATAGCCATTCTGGTTGTATTATTCTGCCCTTCGCGTGATGCCAGATACGCTTCAGCTGCGCCATGATTGTCGCCAAAGAGGGCCAAAACAACCGCGCGCGGGGCCGTCGGCAAATGTAACCCGGTACCAGCCGGTATAACCGAAGTGGCAGTATCTAACCGGCGCTGCTGATCGCCGCGGAGCGATGCCCTAAAGGCGGTACTCAAACGCTGACTGACCTCGTCAAACGCACTCTCGTCAGCAGCAGCAAACCATGATTGCGAGGCGCTGACTCTTTGCGCGGCAGCCGCCGCTTCGTCACGGGGCCAGCCACAGGCCTGCATCACTCGGCGCACCGCTTCTGGGCGGGCATCCACCAAGTTGAGCAGCCCAGCCTTTTCCTGGACACGCACAATCAGTTGCGTCTGAGCATCAAGTGCCAACCGGTAAGGCCGGCCATCCAGCACAATCTCGCCGCGCTCTCGCTCCCCCCTGCCCGCGATCAAACTGCCATCAACAGCGAGCTTCGCCCCGCCCACCGAAAGTCCCCGCAAACCAACCGGCTCAGTGAGCAGCAGGTAACCGATCCGGGTCTCGGCAATCGTGGCGATCCGCTCTAACGCCAAGCGGGCACGCGCATGGCGCACTTCACGGGCGAGCAAATCACTTGTGGGCACTGCCATAACCAGGCCTAAGGCCAACAAGCCAACCGCCACGATAGCCAATGGTAAAGCAAAGCCGGGCGACAAATTTTTGCTCACGGGGCAATCCACACCTGCTCAGCCGCCCCGCTGCGCCAAACAAAACGCACACTGTCACGGGACAAATCGTCACTGCTGGACCGCCAGATCACGCCATCCCTGCTATAGGATAGATCTGCTTCACCGTTCGACCATTGCCATAAAATCTCTTGGCTTTGTCCACCCCCGAAGAGCAACCGCCCGCCGTCAATACGAAGGAGTCCGGCATTCCGGCTTGTGCCAGCTCCTCGCAGCGACGCCGCCACACGAAGAAAGGCGCGGCGCCCTTGAGCCAGCTCTACCGCAGCTTCACTGCGACTCAAAAACCGCCGCGTTTGGATAGTATCCCCGCCCACCACATCGATCACGAGACCGAGCAGCGCAGCACTGACCGCAATCGCGATCAACGCCTCAAGCAGCGAAAAGCCAGCCTCCTCGCTACAGCGATTTGCCATCCGCCTCGCCGATGACAATATCGCGCGCAGACCCGTCTCCGCCGGCTTGCCCGTCGCTTCCCAACGAACCAATCACTGGGCGATCTGAACTCTTTACCGGCGCGCGATAAAAGAATGCCCGGCCCCACGGATCGAGCGGAAGATCAGACGCCAGGTAAGGGCCTTGCCAACTTGCCGCAACCTCCGCAGTCGGGTTCTGCAACAGCCCAAGCCCTTCCTCAGTCGTGGGGTATCGCCCAATATCAAGGCGCAGCGACATCACCGCCGCATCAATTGAGCGCAGCTGAGCGCGCGCAGTCACGGCCTTGGACTTATCAAATTGCTCGATCAAACGCGGGCCAACCAGCGCCATAATGAGGCCAATTATCGCCAAAACGACTATTAACTCAACCAATGTGAACCCGTTTTCGAGATCTTTTGCCTTAGAATTCATAATCGTTCTACCAAAGCCTTAAGTATGCCCCGATATTACACCCGGGTTAGTCAGGCAAGGGCTCCAAACATTGCATAACCCCGTACTTAAGTCCCTGATCGATAGCGGGCTGATCACGCCAGCTGATGTTGCGGAAGCCGAGGCGCTTATAGTTCACGGCGGCGGCAGCTTGATTAGCGCACTCATCCGCCTTGGCGTCATTGGTGATGAAACACTCGCCGAGCTGGCCGCGCAGACAATGGGCCTGCCCTTGCTGGAAAGCGCACCGAGCCCGGATCAGGTCCTAGCAGCCCAAAGCGAGCTGCGCTTCACTGCGCACTGGTTGCAGGACAACGAAGTGGCCATTTGGCGCGATGCCGAAAAGGGTTTGTGCATCGCCTTTGCCAGCACTGACAGCCCCGTCATTACCGAGGCGATGGAGCAGTGGGAGATCCCGGTCCATAACCGCTTCATTATCGCCCATCGCGGTTTGCGCGCTTTGCTCGCGGACGTGGAAGACCTCATGAGCAGTGAACAGGGGCGCCCTTTGAGCGGCCCTGCTGCCAATCTGGCAGAACTGGCAGAAGATGCACCAGCCATCGAATTCATCAATGCCATGTTCTCCGAAGCTATCGCCCGGCGCGCCAGCGACATTCATATCGAACCATTCAAAGGTGATATGCAGATCCGACTACGCATTGATGGGACGCTGCACCTCTGGCGCAGCGTCCCATCAATGCGTTTCGCAGCCACAGCGTCACGAATAAAGCTCCTGTGCGGCATGGACATTGCTGAACGCCGCATCCCGCAAGATGGTCGTCACAGCTTGCGCATCGCCGGACGCGAAGTGGACATTCGCGCCTCCTGCCTGCCAGGGGTCTGGGGTGAGTCCATCGTGCTGCGTTTTCTAGGACGCACGAGCGACTTGCCCTCACTGGCAGAGCTTGGCCTCAACGCCCTAATGGCCCAGCGCCTCCACCAGCTCAGTCATCAACCCGCTGGCCTGCTCCTTGTGGCCGGCCCCACCGGATCGGGCAAAACTACAACCGTTTACAAACTCCTCGAAGCGCTGAACGATGGGTCGCGCAAGATCATCACTATCGAAGACCCAGTCGAAATCGACTTGCCCGGCGCCATTCAGGTCAATGTTCGCCCCGACATCGGATTGGAATTCGCAACCGGCCTGCGCGCCATGTTGCGTCAGGACCCCGATGTCATTTTTGTTGGTGAAATTCGCGATGCCGATACCGCTCGGATGGCCACGCGCGCGGCGCTCACAGGCCATTTGGTGATCTCCACCGTCCATACCGGATCCGCCGCCGCGTCGATCGCCCGTCTCGCCGACCTCGGCGTTGAAGGATACCTCCTGGCAGAAGCGGTCACGGGCGTGCTGGCGCAGCGCCTTCTTCGTCGCTGCCACGGCACCCTTGCAGGTCACTATGCTGGCCGGATCGGCGTTTATGAACTGTTGGAGATAACACCGCCACTGCGCGAGGCTATCCGGCAAGGACGAGCCAATGTGGAGCTGGAAGAGCTAGCGGCGGCGGCAGGCTTTCAGCCGATGCGCCGCGATGCGCTGGGGAAAGTGTCTGCAGGACTAACCGATGTCGATGAGGTGAGCCGTGTGCTAGGACAAATGAATGTCTGACCGCGAAATCACGTATCAGTATCAAGCTGTCAGCGCTAACGGCCTAAAGACTTCTGGCACCATCAAAGCGCGCAATGAGCAGCAAGCTTATGCCAGAATCGCCCGGCAAGGCCTCACCGTCACGCGCCTTCGCGCCGCCTCAACCCAGCAATCAACCCGCGCTAAAGCAACCCCGCGCCTCCAACAGATTGCTGTACTGCGCCAATTAGGCGTAATGATTGAGGCCCGCGTTGAAGCCATCCAAGCACTCACCTCGCTGCAAGCCAGCGCACCCACCCCAGAACTGCGCGATGCGCTTGCTGCGGCGCTTGTCGCACTGCGAAGCGGCAGCCCACTGGGCGAATGTCTGCAAACTGGCATCCCAGGCCTCCCGCACAGCACGCTTGCACTAATCAACGCAGGCGAAGCAGGCGGTTGCCTCGCCGCAACCCTGGCACAGGCCGTTCAGCAGCTAGAAGCGGAAGAGCGGATCAACAGCGCCATCAAAAGCGCGCTCGTCTACCCTGCCTTCTTGATTACCGCTGGCATGGCTGCCGCACTTGTTATGTTACTGTTTGTAATCCCGACTTTTGCGGACATCATTGGAGATCGCCGAGACCAACTTGCAGGCATGTCGCAGCTCGTGTTCTGGCTGGGCGACATTACGCAGCACAGTTTTGGCCTCGCGTTTATCTTCCCGCTAGCCGTGATCGGCGGCGCTGGCTTTGTCGCCTTTGATCCTCGCCGCGTGGCTTTGCGCCGCAACCTGCTCAATCGGATACCCGTAATGCGCCGGTTAGCCCAACATCGCGATCGGGAACGCTGGTGCCGGATCATGGCGTTTGCGCTTGGCGCACAGATCGGCATTGTCGAAGCCTTGGCTCTCGCCGCACAAGCGTTGAATGAACCAGCTGCTCGCAGCCGTGCCAGCACAGCAGCACGCGAACTGCGCTTAGGAGCACGCGTCGCTGACGCAGTTGCTGCACTCGAACTACTTGATCCAACCCAACTCAGCATGATCCGAGTGGGTGAGGAAACCGGCGCAATTCCAGCCATGCTGGAGCGGATCGCCATCGACACCGAACATGTGCTGCACAACACTCTCAAACGGCTCACCATGATCGTCGAACAAAGCGTCATCGTGGGGGTGTCCGTTTTTGTAGGACTGATTGTCTATGGTTTGATCTCAGCGCTTACCAGCGTCTATGAGACCATTGGCCAATGAAACATCCGACCGCAGAACGCGGATTTACTCTGGTAGAACTCCTCGCAGCTCTGGCGATCCTGGCGTTTGGTATCCAGGCGTTGATCACACTGAAACGCACGCTCCATGAACGCCAGGCGCGCCAGTTGGCGGAACTTTCAGCCATTACCCACGAGGGCAATGCGCTGGCCCTACTGCGCCGCATCAATCCTCACGACGAGCCCAGCGGCACAAGGGTAATAGCGAAAAATGTCACGCTCAGCTGGCAAGCTACTGCAACACCGCAAAGCGCAAAGCAGCTAAGCTGGGCTGGCCGAGAGACGCCCCTGACGCTGACGATCTATGCCATTGATTATCAGGTCAAACAAAACGGCTCAGTAATCGTGCGCGCAAATATCGAACTTCTCGGGCGCCAAAAATAACTTTGCTTGCAATATTTTCAGCAAAATAACAATTACAATATTGTCGTCCGGGCTCGCAAAAAAATTTTGAAGGCTATTTTAGAAACAAGTGGCTTCCTGAAGCTGCAGCTGACGCTTTGCCGCTGCGTACAGCCTTGATGTATTGCTCCATCAGCTTGAAACCGTGATCAGACAATCGCAATAAGTCGCGCCGCCGGTCATTGGGGTCGTTGTAGCGCGTCGCCATGTCAGCTTTGACTAAGGGCTGTGGACATTTAGCGTAGCGCAATTTTGATGGCGGCGAGGTTGATCATTGCGCGGTAGCTCTGATCTG
>VFQS010001617.1_pt1 | contig 20259 bp, 20 predicted proteins | sample 3512361 | NCBI WGS metagenome assembly VFQS01 (sample SAMN10412375, study PRJNA504923) | tailings metagenome | isolation source: Relicate 1 Philex TSF3 active mining | place: Philippines
ACCCCCCCCCCCCCCCCAGGGGGGGGGGGGGGGGGGGGGGGGGGGGAGCAAGACCTGTGCCAACTCGGCTATTTATAAACAGCAAAAACCCCCGACGTTTAACACATCGGGGGCTATTGTATTACTATTATTTACTTACCCATTGTGATCCAAGCTTTAACCGCAGCAAACGTGCCAACAGTAACATTATGTTTGGCGCAGACAGTGTTTTTATCAATACCAGCTTTCACATCAGTATAAACAGCAGATAGATCGCGCTTGATAGTCTTGATCTTTGTAATCTTATTAGACTTAACAAGATTAATTTTCTTGTCAATCTTCATGTTATTATACCTCAGTGATGAATCAGCAAGGATATTAGCATCATTGCTAAGACACACAGTAATCATGGGATTTTGATTGCTGACATATTCAAAAGACCAAACAACAGTAAGTTGCAACGCATCGGCCAATGCTTTAAGATAAGCGTGAATTGCGAAAGGCTTGTTACTATACTCCGCAAACTTAAGAACAGTTTCATTAACATTAGTGCTACAACGCCAATGTGTATTGAAAGTAAAGATATAAGTAACATTCTTGCCAATCGCAGTATTAACAAGATTAAGATTTTGAGTAGTAGGATTGCCGCAGAAATCAAACCACGCAAAGATATTGTTAGACTTAGCCTTTTTAACAGTACCTTCATTAGCATACAAATTATCATATGTAACATTGTCGCGAGACAAGACATATGCGCTAACCTTGTTATGCGGAAACAAAGTAGACAACGGAATCAAATTATTCTGATATTCTTTTGTGTCACACTCAACAAGTGCCATATCAAGATTATAAGGCTTGCCGAAATTATCAGCATAGTCTTTATGATTAATGACGCTGGTTTCAAATTCCCAGACAGATCCTGGCAATGATATAACACTAACGTCTGATTTATTTGTCGCGAAAACCTCGTAGGCTTTGGTGACAAGGTGGCGGATGGCGTTCTTGACTTCGTTCTTCATATTTTTTTCGCAAAGTGAGTTCTACCGTCAAGACGAGTCTCGACTATTTATTCGCCGCCGTCAATGCTTTTTTGATTTTTTATTGAAGATTTATTTGTTGTAAAACCTGGAGGTTGGCACGGATATTGCTAAAGGTGAAATAGCTAAAAGGTAATCTAATAAATAGCAAATAGTTGGCACGGGATATGCTCCCCCCCCCCCCCCCCCCCCCCGGGGGGGGGGGGGGGGGGGGGGGGGTCGCTATTTATAAACAAGGGCGCGACCTTATACTACTATAAGATCGGCGGCTATGTTTATTGATACTTATTAATCCATTTATTATAAGCGTCTTTATCACACAACGAATATTTATCAGTAACACAGAACTTGGCGCACTCTATCAAATTCTCTATTGAATAATGATTATCATTATCCCATTGAAGATTATCAAAGATATCATTTATCAATGACGCAGTATCAGATGGCGGCATATCATATTTGACAGCCTTGTCTAATACTGAACGAACTATATCACCACGCATACTCATATGTTTTATTATTTCAGATATTTATTAACCTTATTCCAATATTCAATCGTCGCTTCTTTATTATTACCTTTCACGCCGCCATTATGAATACGCGCAAGCTTTTTATAATCTTTTGACAGAATAGCCTTTTCGGCATACCTATTAAGATAAGCATTAACAATCTTAATGCTATAGTCCAATTTAGTGCAATCACTATAAGAACCGCCAATCGTATTATCATAAGCGATAGCATCTTTCCAGTATTCTTTATGTATTTGCAAAGGACCAAGTGCGCGGCCATTATCACCAACAATCTTTCCAACACGACCACCACTTTCTACCATATGCAATGCATGAACAAACTTATTATCCAGATTGGCGGCATTGATAGAGAGAGCAAAAAAGAAACTAAAAATGTATTTCATATTTTTATTTATTTATTGTTTTATTATTCCTCAACCATCACACCATTGTTGTTGAGGAAGTAACGACCACTATTACTACGCTTGCGCGGAAGATAGTGACTATTGATATTGAAGTTCTGTTGTACTTGTACAGAACCAACCATCTGATAAATCTGATAAAAACATTGTTTTTCAGACCATCCCCAAACCACGCGAGTCTGATCTTCGCCAGTCAAGCGAAACTGCACCGTCCAACGATTCCGTTGACCGCGCACCTTGGAAACCACCGTGAACTTTTCGTTTTTCATGTCTAAAGACTAGGCGAAAGTTGGCGATCCGTCAATGGGTTTTTTCGTTTTTTTTCAGATATTTTTTTGGACGTTTGGGCTTGACAACCCGCCTGGAGTCAAGGGAAAAAGTGGACAAAAAAGAAAAAATTTTTCTAAAAAAAGTCTTGACGCGCCCAATGCTCCCACAGTACAATGGGGTATCCCAAGGGGATACCCCCCTCCCCCCCCTGGGGGGGGGGGGGGGGGGGGAGCAACTGTCGTGCCAAGTGGGTTGGCACGATTTATGCTTCGGCGGCTGTATTAGTACAGCGATTTAACACATCTCGGTCTTCATACCAATAGTGTCACGGATAATTTCGCGCAATTCTTCGGTTTCGTTTTTGCGCTTGTTGTAGTATTCCACGTTTTCTGTGATACCAAGTTTCACACTCAGTGACAAACACTGATCCAACCTGTCTATTTCGTGATTGAGAGATAAACTGAGAAGAGCAATTTGATGAGCAGTAAGATCTTTGTTAGTAATCATGTTATTGTAGTATTATTGTTTATTCTTCGTTCATGGAATCCAACCACCGATCTTCGATCATGTCGAACCAATCGTTGGCTTCCTTCGTTTCGAGCGGGGACAGCGCGATCATGTCGCGGAGGTTGTCTTCTGCGCTGATTTCGGGCGAGGCGTTAATGACCATGAAAAGAGAATGCCATCGGAGGTCGAATCCGTCAACATCTTTTGATCGATTTTTTTCAGATTTTTTTTTCGCATCGGCCTGGACTTTTCGCTTGACAACCTGGAAAACGTCAAGAAAAAACGCACGAAAAAACACGATTTTTTTTCTGAAAAATGTCTTGACAACCTGCGCGGGGTATGGGTATAATGGGGTATCCCAAGGGGATACCCCCACCCCCCCTCCCCCCCCCAGGGGGGGGGGGGGGGGGGGGGGGAGCAGCTTCCGTGCCAAGGAGGTTGGCACACTTTATGCTGTGCCTTATTGTATTACCATTCGTGGTTAAGACGATATCCTGTACGAATACAGACTTGCCCATACTGTGCATTGATAGTAAGCCAGTAACTAGTATAGTCTCCCATCTCCAATCCCCTAGGATATACAATAGGGTGATTGTTTTCGTTCTTACCCTTGAACAATGTAGCAATAGACTTGCGAACACCGTTCTTGTTGACAAAGTTAATGTATTTGATCATGTATATATATAAAGGTTTTGTAGTACTATGTACTACGTTGTTGTTGTATTAGTACTTCTTGTCGAACTCCATTTCGTAGATCTCCGCACCGTACTTCGCGGTGACCTCATCGCACTCGACCTCCGTGAGATCCCGGTTCCACACCTTGTGGAACGCACTCGTCACGAACGCCACCGTCGAAGTACCACCGTCAACCTCGACATCCACCAGATCCTTCCAATCAATTTCAATCTTCATGCGTAGAGTATGGGGTCGAATCCGCGAGTCGTCAACATCTTTCGATCAGTTTTTTTAGAGAATCTTTGACTAGTCAATGGGCGGTAGATAGTACGGTCCAGCCTGGACGTTAGGTAATCAAAAATAGTTTGAAAAATGTCTTGACACGGCGCAGTGGCGCAGAGTACAATGGGGTATCCCAAGGGGGGATACCCCCACCCCCCCTCCCCCCCGTGGGGGGGGGGGGGGGGGGGGGGGGGAGCAGATCCCGTGCCAAGAGGGTTGGCACGGTTCTTGCTGTGCCTTATTGTATTAGTATTGCAATTTAGTTTGATTCTCCAATGTCTTAATTGCATTGTTAAGACTGTCACTCTCGGTTGCCCAATGTGACACAGCGCTTTGCACATTGAGCTTCTTTGCTTCTTCTAGTAGTGTGTCGATCTGCTGTTGACGTTGCTTCAGATTGAAGATAATGGTAAAACGAGTGTCGTTGTCAATTGTGTAGTTGTATTGCATAGTGTTGTTGTATTAGAGTTGTTGTTGTTGTGTTAAATGTTATCAACGTATTCGGCAAGGCGGTCCCAAGCGGATTCGATTTCATCGAACTGAGCGGAAACCATATCGAACCATGCGTTGGCTTCCGCGATCTCCTCGACGTTCAAGGTGATCATGCTGCTCAGGTTGCTCTCTGCGCTGATTGTGGCGAAGTCGTTTGTCATGGTGTTACCTTAGTGGAGTTTGGCTTTTCTGTCTAGCTTTTTTTTGCTTTTTTTTCAGACTTCAACCATCGTTCCGTTGTTGTTGCGGAAGTAGCTTCCGCTATTGCTGCGCTTCGGAAGTGGCGCGAAGTCGTAAGACTTGGCAGGAACTTCTGCGGTGATGTTTGCAATCGCTTCAGCTTCAGTCTTGCCAAAGGAAGAGGTGACCTTTCCATCCGCCTTGCGGTACGTCACAGCCACCAGAGCCACCGTCTTGAACTTGCTCACCTTCAGAATCTCAATCTCGTTTTGCATGGACACACTATGGCCTAGAACTCGGTGGCCGTCAAGACTTTCAGATACTTTTTTTTACTTTTTTTTGATGACCTGGACGGTCTCTGCATCTAGCACGAAGTGTGCCAAGTGTGGGGGGTATTTGATTTTGCACGTTGTGTTTGGCAAGCAAGATCCATGCCAAGGGGGTATGCACCCCCCCCCTTTTTTTGAAATTTTTTTGCTTGACATTTCTGTGATATAGGCGGGGGGAGCTTTTCTTCAATCTCTCATCTCATTTATTCCCATCTTATATATTCCTTAACATATGCAACACACATACTACACTTATTTATAAAAACCACTCTTTCTTATATAAACTCATGCACAAAACCAAACTCAAACTGACCATCATCTACCAACCCAGAGGATACCCCCCCCTGTTTTTCCAAAATTTTTACCTTTTTATTCGTTTTTTTGCTATTATTTTTCGAAAAAAATACGAACCCATTATTTTTTATAATTTTATTGTTATTCTTTTTATCAGGTCCAAAACCATGTGCAGCTAATTTCAGAAGATCAGATAAACTTGCATCTGTTTTTTTTCTATTTGCGTAATGAGATATAATTTGCACATTATCAACAACATATCCTTTAGTGGCATCTATTCTATCTATTGATACGCCGCTATTTCTTCTTGGGTCTGTTAAACTCATAGACGAATATATTAAATCAATTGTTTCATATATCGGACATACCACTGGTAATACAGGATATTTTTGTCTAAGATGTTGTAATAAAACGGCTGATGAATCGTTTACCAATTTGACTCTGCCTTCTCTAGTTCTACTACAACAATCAGAAGCCAATTTATCAATTCTTTCCCAACGTGCTTGTTCCGATGTCGCGCACTGTTCGTTTGTTTTTTCTCTTTTTTGTTTTTGAGCTTTTCTATTGCACGGTCTACAAACTTTTCTGCCTTTATTATATGCGTTTTGATGTATATTGTCGCCGGGAATTAAAATAAGCGAACAAATTATGCATTTTCTTGGTTCGTCAGATACGTTATCCATAATTATTGTACATACTACATTTTTAGCCGCCGATGTCAAAAAAAATCTTTACGATACAAGACTATCCGTCACTTTCAACCGCGATCCGACACTTACCGTCAACATTCTTTGAAGGTTTTTTTGTGTCGTTAATGTTTTTTTAGAAATCGATGTATTCTTTTTTTATAATTTACATACATGCGCGTATTAATTACTGGCGGTAGTGGTTTTATCGGCACTCATTTAATAAAAAAGTTATTGTCCGATGGACATGATATATATAACTTGGACAAAGTTAGCAGCCACGCACTCCCAAACGACAAGCAAAAAATCATAGACATATTAGATATAGACATTAATGATAATTTCTTTAATGGTATAGATGTTATTATACATCTTGCAGCAATGGTAAGTGTGCAAAAGTCATTTGATGATCCAATAAATAGTTTTGGTAATAATACGTTTTTGACTGTGAAATTATTGCAAGCCGCGCACGTTCATAAAATTAAGAAATTTCTATTCTCTTCTAGTGCAGCAGTATATGGTAGTAAAGAAGGCACGGTTAGTGAAACAGATATTACTGAACCTAACAGTCCATATGGATTAGATAAGTTAGCGTCCGAAAAGTATATACAAATGTATTGTCAATTATGGAATATTGATTATTTAATATTTCGTTTCTTTAATGTGTATGGTGAAGGGCAAAATCCAGTATATGCTGGAGTAATAACAGCATTTAATATTGCTATGCAAAAAAGACAACCATTAGTCATATATGGAGACGGCGAACAAACAAGAGATTTCATTGGTGTTAATGACGTATGCAATATTATATCTAGACTATTAATCACAACGGTAAAGAATGAAATATTTAATATTGGAACCGGCAAATCTATTTCTATAAATACTCTAGCAAAACAGTTCGGTACTAATATAATATACAAGGAAGCAAGAAAAGAAGTCCGTCATTCTTGCGCTAACATAAATAAAATTATAAACATAAATAAAAATAATTAATAATGATAAAAAATATTATTTTATACGCTGATGAGAAATTTGATGATTTAGCTATATCCACTATTAAAAGCTTTAATCGTTTTAACGATTCTTACAATTTTTATTATTATAACATAGGTTTTACTTCAAAAATAAAAAAAGATAATGTTTTCAATATATATGTAGAACCAGTTTCTGATATTCCACAAGCGACTTTTTATAAATCATATATATGTAATAAAGCAAGTAAAATATTGGATCATTATTTATATATCGATTGTGATGTTATTCCTTCTGGACATTTTAATTATAAAAATATGTTTATTGGATTAAATAAATATCCAAAAGCTGTTAAAACTAGGCAATGGCAAACACCTTATTTATTTTGGAAAGATGAAAAAGGAATTCGTCATAGTAGAGGTCCAGATATATTATGTAAAAAATTAAATGTAGAAAACCAAACTCAAAATTGGGCGAGCGGATGTATTCTTGCAGTCGATAATACATGTAAAGATTTTTTACAAGAATGGGAAAATGTTTGTTTTGATAAAAATTTATGGTGCATTAATGAAAAACCAATATTTCAATTGCAAAATATTATTTATCATGCTTGGTGTTTATATTTTCCTTTGGGTGATGAAACAGCGTTAAATGCTTTATTTTGGAAATATAAATTGAATAATTATTTCTATGAAAATATATACATTGAAACTCAAAATATTTCATCTATTCTTAAAATAGAAAATGAAAACATTTTTAACGAAGTTTTAGAGCCTGAAAATCCAGTTAGTTATGTCAGCAACTCTAAAAATATATATTTTTATCATCAAATAAAAAATACATTATTAAGGGAATCGATTTTCAAAATATTAAATATAAATGAGTAAAAATATATATTTAAAAATAAATTGTAAAAATCTTGGTGATAATATTTGCAGCACTCCGGTAATAAGGAAGCTTTACAGTTTATATAATGAAAAAATTATAGTTATAAATGATTTTGCTGAAGTGTTTGATAACAGCCCTTATATAAAAAGAGTAGTATATAATGAATTTTTTGATATTTCTTTTTTAAATAATGAAGACGAGTTTTTTGAAACATTTTTACTTGCAGGACAAAAAAATCAATTTAATATAGAAAGAAAATTTAATACGTTTGATATACGGCAAATTCATGCAGTTGATCTTGGTTTTTATTTATTGCCAGAAGAAATGAAGTGTGACTATTTTCCATCCGCTTATAATAATCCATATAATTTACCAGATAAATATGTAGTCTTACATACTGCAAAAAATTGGCCGAATAGAACGTGGTCGCAATCAAATTGGCAAAACATAATCGATTATTTAAAAGAAAAATCAATTTTCACTGTTTTGATAGGTAAAAAAGTAATTGAAAAAGAATCGCATATTATTAATAAAGACTTTTATCATTTTGATAATTTATATGGTTTGAATTTAATCGACAAAACTAATCTCAGCGATTGTTGGCATATAATTAATAATTCAAATTTATTCATAACATTTGATACTGGGCCTTTACATTTAGCTGGTACGACTGATGTCGAAATATTACAATTAGGAAGCGCCAAAGATCCTAGATTAGTCGCTCCGTATAGAAACAATGGCACACAAAATTATAAATATAATTTTATAAAAGGACCTTGTAATTTATTTTGCACAAATAATTTAAAATACTCAATCAAAGAATGGAATACGATTAATTGTGTTCCTCCATTGATAAACTGCCTAGAAAATAAAAAAACATTCGAATGTCAACCATCAGTAAATCAAATTTTAGAATATCTAGAAAAAATACTATAATAATTGAATGACGAGAGAACAATTAGCGACTACCTTTCAAAATAGAATCAAAACAGGAAAAGGAGTCGAAGTAGGAACTTACAAAGGCGAATACGCAAAAGAAATACTTTCTAGATGGAAAGGAAAATTATATTTAGTAGATGTTTGGTTCTTGCAAGATGAATCTATATACGCTGACATGTCAAATCAAAATAATTATAAAGACATATTTTCAGCTTGCATGGATAACATTAAAAACAATGAAGATAGATGTTATATGATCAGAGCTAATAGTAAAAATGCAGTTGATTTGTTTGAAGACGAATCATTGGATTTTGTTTATATAGACGCTAATCATAAATATGATTTTGTAAAAGAAGATATAAAACTTTGGTATCCAAAAGTTAGAAAAGGAGGAATATTATCTGGTCATGATTATTTGAAATTAGATTGGTATAATGATCCTCATTTCGACAAAAATGGAAAAGATAAGTTTATTTGGATAGATTCTAAAGAAAATTTAAATAATCATAATAAATTTGCAGGTATTTTTGGGGTCAATCCTGCTGTTGATGAGTTTTGTAAAGAAAATGATTATCAATTTGAAACTACTGAAGAATGGTTCGGTTCTTGGTATTTAATAAAATAATATGTCAAAAAATATAGTTGTTTTTGGAAATAAAAAATACGAAGAATTATCGATTAGTCTTATCAAGTCTTTTGATAGGCATAAAGATAAATTCAAATTTTATTACTATACAATAGGTTTTAATACATCTTATAGTCAAGAAAATTTGATAAAAATAAGATTAGAGGAAATAGAAAATATTCCGCATCCTCAGTTGTATAAACCATTGACATTCCAACACGCTTTAACGCTTGTTGATGATTTTATTTACTTTGATTCTGACATGATTGTTTCTAGATATTTTGATTATGATAATTTATTGTCAAGCGTATATAAGTATCCAAAAGGCGTATATATAAAAGGATGGGACGATCCTCATTGGTGGTATTATGATGATAATAGTGTTTATAATGTTTTTAATTATGAAGAAATGATGAAATATATGAATGTAAAAACTAAGACTCAAAAATGGTCTAGTTGTTGTATTGTAGCTATCAATAAAACTTGCAAAGAATTTGTTGATAAATGGGTTAACATTTGTATGGATAAAAGCTTATGGTGTATCAACGAATCACCAATTTATAAATCTAGTAAATTTTCTATTCATGCATGGCAAAAATATTTTATAGTAGGAGAAGAAACTCCATATAATTTGATGTTATGGTTAGATAATGTTCAGAATTATTATTATGAAGATGTGGTTTTAGAGCCAAAAAAAATAGAAACAATTGTAAAAATAGAAAATGGAAATGTTAAAGATACTAATTTCGAACCAGAGATTTCATCTTCTTATTGTAAATCTTCAGATATTATTGTTGCATATCATCAACTAAAAGATGTCAAATATAAATATGATATAATTGACGCTTTGAAATCAAAAGATTGTTTAAAATTTGGTATTTATACTTCTTTTTACAATGCTGAAAAATTTATTGACTATATTTTTAATGAAGTAGCTAAAATAAATTATAATAATTTTGAATGGATTATAACCGATGATTTCAGTAAAGATAAAACAAAAGATTTATTATTAGAAAAAATAAAAGATTTTAAAAATGTAAAATATGTAGAACAATCTTATAAAAAAGAAATGTATTGGCAACCTAATAAATTTTTCAATAAAACTTTTGACTATATAGTTTTAATTGATTGTGATGATGGGTTCGATTATGAATTTTTAAATTTATATAACATATTTGCATTAAAATATCCAGAAGCCGTTTTAATTACTAGTGATTTTATCAAAACGAGTGATGGATCAAAACATTCTTTTTCTTTACTTAAAAACGATAGAACTATTTTAGAAAAATTAAATACTTTTCATCCTCAAACGGACTATATAAATAATATTTCTTATAATGCTCTTGGGCATCTAAGATGTTTTAAAAATATTGAAAATTTAAAATTTGAAATAGACGATTTCGATGCTTGCGCTGAAGACTCTTATAGAGTGATGTATATGAATAATATTGGTAAGTGGTTGCATATACCAAGGTGTTTGTATGATTGGAAATTAAGAAGCGATTCCGAATCTCATTCTTCAGTGAAAGATAATTTTAATGGTAACTTTCAACTAGCATATAATAAAATACAAAAAAATTGTTACGAACCTTATTATGATTTCAATGATATATACGATATAACAAGTAGTTTGTCTATATTAGGTATAAATAATATTAATAAAACTAGTTTTTCTATATTTTCTGAGTATTTAAATAATGAGCAAAAAAATAAAATACAAACGCTTTTCCCAAATTGTTTTTTTAATTACAATCAGTTTAATAATGAAGATAATTTAATTATAATCTACGATAAATACAATTCAAAAGATATAATAAATAATTTGATACTAAAAGTGAAATCAACGAATCATGCAACAAAAATAGTTTTATATTATTTTGAAAAATCTTTTGCACAAGATATTGATGATCTCAATTTAGTTTTACAGAAAAATATAAATGATATACAATATAAATTAAATAATTTTAATTATTCATATTTTTTATATTATAGACATAATTATTTTATTTTATAAAATTTCAAATGAAACTCTTGATAGTAGCTCCACATTTATCAACAGGAGGAAGTCCTCAATATTTATTAGAGTATTTAATTAGACATAAAAATAAATATTCACAAATAAAAGTTGTAGAGTTTACTAATTTTTCAAATGATTTTATAATTCAAAAAAATAAAATTAAAAATTTTTTGGGCGAAGAAAATGTTATTTATTTAGGAGATTTTTGGGCAAACGATGAAACTTTTTATAATGATAAGCAAAAGATAAAAGATATTATTATTAATTATGATCCAGATATCATTTGGTTTAATGAGTTTCCAGAATGTTTTGAATATAGATTGCCGCCAGAAAACGTATTGAAATTTATATATAATAAAAGAAGAACTTATAAAATAATAGAAACTACTCACAATAACTCTTTCGATTTCAGTAACAAAAAATATATTCCTGATGAATTTTTATTTTGTTCGGACTTGCATTTACAAAAATCAAGTAATATAAATATACATAAATCAGTATGGGAAGTTCCAATAGAATTTGTAAAAAACAAACCAAATAGAGAAAAAACTTTAAAAAAACTTAATTTAGATCCTTCGTATTTACATGTGCTTAATGTAGGAATTTTTAATGATAATAAAAATCAAAAATACATTTTTGATTTAGCTTCTGAATTAATTGAACATAAAATTATGTTTCATTTTATAGGTAACGCATGTTTTATTGAAAATTGTAAAATAAGTGATAAACAATTAAAACAAAATAATTGCAAAATTTGGGGAGAAAGAGGTGATGTTGATATTTTTATGTCTTGTATGGATGTTTTTTTATTTCCATCGCATAAAGAATTGAATCCTTTAAGTGTTAAAGAAGCTTTGTCTTGGAGAATGAACGTTATATGTAAATATTGTGAAAACTATACCAATAAATATATAAATTTAGATAATTTTAATATTTTAGAAAATTTAGATATAAAAAAATATCTAATAGATAAAATAAATCATATTGATAAAAATAGTTATAATGATAATTTTTATTCAGAAACAGTTGATATCATAAATGAATCTGGAAGTTTAGGGGATACTTTAGCATGGGTTCCAGTTGTTGATAGATATTCAAAAATTAATAATGTTAAAATAAATTTCTTTTCTCCATATAAAGAACTGTTCTTAGGTCAATATGAAAATATAAATTTTTTAGATTATCAAGAAAAAAATCAATATAATTCAAAATCAATAATAAAAATAGGAATTTTTCATGATACAAAATGGAAAAATATTCCGCTTCAAAAAGTAGCTTCAAATATTTTAAAAATAGATCATATAGATACAAAACCTAAAATAAATTTTACAGATAAATATAAAAATAGATTCAAAAATAAATACGTTTGCATTGCTACACAATCAACTAGTCAGTGTAAATATTGGAATAATGATTCTGGATGGAATAAATTAGTGAAATATTTGATTTTTTTGGGTTATGATGTTGTTTGCATAGATAAATATAGTAAATACGGTATACAGTCTAAAATGAACGAAATACCAAAAAACTGTATTGATGATACAGGAGAAAAATCATTAACAGATAGAATAAATGTTTTAAAAAATTGTGAATTTTTTGTCGGTTTAGGATCAGGATTATCTTGGTTAGCATGGGCTTGTGATAAGCCAGTCATAATGATATCTGGTTTTTCAGATCCAATTTCTGAATTTTATACTCCATATAGAGTTCATAATAAAAATGTCTGCAATAGTTGTTGGAACGATGAAGATCTAAATTTCGATAAAAATGATTGGTTGTGGTGTCCTCGTAATAAAGATTTCGAATGTTCTAAGCAAATCACTTTTGAAATGGTAAAAGAAAAAATAGATCAATGTATCAAAGATTTAAATACGTAATCATAATAATCACATTGTTGCTTGATTGTAAATCTTGAGTTAGCATTTTTATAACAATTTTCAGGATTTATTATTTTATCTATATTTTGTGCGGCGTAAATCATGTCGTTCGTGGTAGAACATCTTAATCCAGTTTCTCCTTGCGATACGGTTTCAGCAAAGCCTCCAAAATTTGTAGTAATCGCAGGAGTTCCTGAAAACTGAGCTTCTATAACAGTCCAATTACATGGTTCTATAAATAAAGACGGCGCAAATAAAAATTTAGCATCACTTAATAAATTCATTCGTTTGACAGGATCTACAAATCCTATAAATTTACAATACTTTGTGTCTTTGAGATTTAAAATATTTGGTCCTGCAAAAATAATATCTTGACATATATGATTGCAAATATCATAAGCAAGTTTAGCTCCTTTTTCTTCTGTAATCCTGCCAAGAAATAATGCTGTATTTGATTTTTCTTTTTTATATATAAAATCTTTAGCGTCGAAACCGGGGTAAACAACGTATTCAGATTCTAGGCTAATAGGAGTTGCAGAATGTCCATGCATTTTATGCATTTGAGCGTATGTTTCGAATATTTTAATTGGTGCGAACATGCTGTCATAACCAATACTTGGTTCTACTACTATAGCTTTATCATAAAAATGTTTAACGCAAGGTTCATGCGCAAAACCAAACCAGCATAATATAAATTCTTTGTTTGATTTTATTCTTTTGTTTAATTCAGCGATACAATTATCATTGAATATTTTAACGGCATTTGTATTTACATCTTGATTGAAACCTTTTGTTTTCCAATCATTTAAGTTGCCATAACTATTTATTAATATATCATTATTAGTAACATTAATATGTTCAGTGCAATTAACAATAGAATCTTCATGACCATAATGATAAACAGTATGACCTCTTTTAGTCATTTCGTCGCAAAATTTATAAACTTTCTGCACAAAAGCGCATAATGAAATATCTTTTTTAGTAGGAGAATAAGGAACACTCAAGCAGTGAAAAATCATATAACATAGTGTAATTTTACCAACAACATGTCAATCAAAAAGAAAAAAATTCAAAAAGAAAAAGACGATATAAACGAAATCATCGCTGATAATAGTTTTAAATCGGCTAAACTTACAATCAAGAATTTTAATTTAACAGACAAGCAAAAAAGCTTTGCTCAAATAGCTTTTGATAAGAACACTAAAATTGTTTTTATTAATGGACCTGCTGGAAGTTCTAAAACATTTCTAGCTGTTTATTGTGCGCTTCATATGTTAAATATGAATTCAAAATATGAGATTAAATATATTAGAACAATTGCTGAATCTGGAGAAAGAGGTTTAGGATCTTTGCCTGGAACTGTAGATGAAAAGTTTAATCCATTTATGATGCCATTGTATGATAAGTTAGATGAACTTCTTCCAATGGCTCAATCAAAATATCTTGAAACAAATGGATTTATTGAAGCTTTACCTATCAATTTCTTGAGAGGTGCAACATGGAATGAAAAGATTATTATTGCAGACGAATCTCAGAATTACAGCAGCAAAGAATTGATTACTCTTTTAACTCGTATTGGAGAAAATACAAAAATGTTTATTTGTGGAGACGCAATGCAATCTGATATTGGTAATAAGTCAGGTTTTGTAAAGGTGTATGACCTTTTCAATAATAAAGAAAGCGAAGATAAGGGAATTTACTGTTTTCAATTTGATGAAGAAGATATCATGCGCAGTGAAATTTTGAAATATATTGTTAATGTATTCAAGAGATTAGATAAATCTAACATTCACTGATATAATAATCATGAGTAATATTTACTGTTCAAATTGTGGTAGTAAACATAATGTTGGTTCTAAATTCTGCACTAATTGCGGCAATTCTTTAGGAGGGTTTGTCAACGCTAATAAGCCGACATTGCAAAACCCAATTCAAGCAAGAAATATTTCTCGTAAACAAAATTCAGAGGTGGATGAAGATGGTCTTCCAACAACTTTTGTAAGACCTTCTAAATTATCTTATGAAATCGAAAAACCAGTAGGTAATAAATATACTGGTAAAGATCTATTTACTGCTCCACCAGTAGATCCTAGCGAAAGAATAATGTCTAGACCGAATTCTAATTATAGAAGATTAAGTAAGGAAGAGTTTTTAAGTCAATCGTTAAAGGAGTGTAGTTCGCGGCCAATACAAGACATAGATGAATCGTAAAAAGAAAAAATTTGAAGACATGTATGACATAATAGACCAAGTAATCAAAAAGCGAAAAAATAAATGGAAGTTAAAAGCGATTACTTGGTTTGATTTTGAAGATATTGAGCAGATTATTAAAGTACATATACATAAAAAGTGGCATCTATGGGATCAATCGCGAGCAATTGAACCTTGGGTAAATCGTATAGTTACAAATCAGATAAGAAATATAATAAGAAACAATTACACAAGTTTTGCGCGTCCTTGTTTGTCGTGTCCGTTCAATCAGAATAAAGAAGGAGACTCTGGAGTTGAAATGTCATGCGGTTTCACTACCAGCGGAAAACAATGCAATGAATGTCCATTGTACGCTAAATGGGAAAAAGTAAAAAAGGCGGCTTACGATGTTAAAATTACAGTTAGCTTAGAAAATCATAAAAATTATTTTATGAATTGCGAATCTAGTGTTAGCTATGATTATAAAAATGCTGAAACTAAACTTCATAATTTAATGAAGAATAATTTAAGTGACAAACATTTTTTTATTTATAAAATGTTTTTTATAGATAACTTAAATGATGATCAAGTAGCTAGTATTTTGAAATTTAAGACAAGTGAAAAAGGTAGAAAAGCTGGTTATAAGCAAATAAAGAATTTAAAAAAAATGCTGTATATCAAAGCGCAAACATTATTAAAAGAAAACGATATTTTTTCATCTTAATATGTTAACAGACGACAATAAAGCACTAATTTTAAGAAAAATAAACGAAGGAATACAAGATTATGTTGTATTGGCTAATCTTGTTTTCAATCGTGAAGATTTAACTGGCAGAGCTAAAGAAGCTAAAGCTGTAAGAGATTTTTTAATCTCGACTGGTTTCTCTAAAAAACAAGAAAAGCCAAAGCCAACACAAACAGTAGAAATATTATCAAAAGAAAATTGCGAATTCATTGATCAAAATATAAAAACAGGAATAACTCCAAGACAAGTTACAGAATTAATCTTTCATGAGAAGTTTGTAGGCGTTGAAAATTTAAATATTTTTATTACAGCGGAATATCGTGCTGTTCAAAAGTATATTAAAGAAAAATATCCAGATCATTTAGTAGATAACGAATCTGGGATTGGAGATAAGTATTCAGTGCCTCGCTCTATTAAAACAGTTATAAATAAAGCTAATAAATGGTGCGGCCAAAATATTTCTGAAGAAAAATTATCTTTGCAGCACAGAAAATGCATGGAAAAATTATTGACTTATTTATCAAGTCCGCGTTTTGTTGGTAATTATGATTCTTATAACAGTTCTACAGACAAAGAGTTATTTGAAGCAGAATTTGTGCGGTCGGTATGGGACAAACCAGACTTAACAATTGATGAAATTAATTTGTATATCAATGTTTGTATGGATTATATCAACTTGCGTCAGATCGATATTAAAAAGAACAAGATAAATGATATGTTTAATGAGACGCAAGATCAGAAAGATTTTACAATGCGTCTAACTGAGGTTCTGAAGACGATCTCGGAGGAATACAATCAGTGCGCTGGGCGTATTGATAAGAGTATACAAAAATTGAACGGTGAACGCTCAAAAAGAGTGGAGCAAACGCATCAAAAGAACGCTTCAATTCTTAATCTTGTGGAATTATTCCAAGATGAGCAAGAGCGTAAAATGATGATCCAAATTGCAGACATGCAAAAACGCACAATTAAGGAAGAAGCTGACAGATTAGAGAATATGTCTTCATGGAAAGCTAGAATTTTGGGAATTTCTAAAGAAGATGCTATATGATTCAGTGTAAAATCTGTAGCGAGTCTTATAATAATGATAAATCTTTTCATGCTCATTTAAAAAAGCATAATCTTTATCAAGCAGAATATTATTGCAAATATTATCCACGACATTCTCTTTATTATCGCCAACAAATACCTTTCAAAAATAAAAAGCAGTATTTTGAAATGGAATTTCTAGATTATACTGAGTTTCTTAAATGGGAAAGCTCATCAAATCCAGAAATCGTAAAAGCAAAATGTATTGAGATGCTTAAAAAAAGAATAGATGAAAAACAATATCATTTTGCGCCGTTTCATAATGAAATGATTACGCTTGATTTACCAAGCTTAAATATATATAAAAAATATTTTAATTCTTATACTGCTGCATGTAAGCTTTTAAATATAGAGCCTTTGGATAATAAAAATTTACTAGAATCTTTTAATAAAACAGATATTTCTCATTTACCAATATTAATTGATACGAGAGAACAAGATCCTTTAGAGTTTTCTAAATCAAGGATTGAAAAGATATTTGTAGGTGATTATCTAATTGCTGATAAAAAATATTTTACCAATACTTTTGTAGATAGAAAAAGCGAATCTGATTTTCTAGGTACAATGGCTTCTGGAATAGAAAGATTTGAAAGAGAAGTAGTGAAAGCCGTAGAATTAAATTGTTATTTATTTGTAGTAGTTGAAAGTAGTATAAATAGTATATTAATAAATCAACGCAAGTATAATAGAAAAACAAATTTAGAATACGTTTTTCATAATATGCGTAACTTGTGTCATAAATATCCACGACATATACAATTCATATTTACTGGCAGTAGAAACAAATCTTTAGATATTATACCTAAATTATTGTATCATGGTAAGTCGCTGTGGCAGGTAGACATACAATATTTTTTAGATTATGTGGGAAACGGGGAACCAAGTACCAAGGAAATCGCGTTTAATTTCCAATGAGGAATTAGCGAAAATCCCTGGATATATAGAAGAGCGAGAAGCGAAGTTATTGTTTTATCAATTTCTTCGTAATAATACTACTTTCGCTACAGATTTAATAACTGGTGTTAAATTATTTCCATTCCAACATATGGCTATCAAAGGTATGTTGGAAAGTGATTATTTCTTGGGAGTATGGTGTCTAGAGGAAAACGAGTACGTTTTAACTGAAAATGGTTTTAAGAAAATAAAAGATATTCAAATTGGAGAAAGAGTTAGATCAAGAAAAAATCTAAATACCGTATCTAATAAACGCATAAATGCTGAAGAGGAGGGTTTTGAAATAGTTTTGAATTCTGGAGACTCGTTTAAAGCTAAAAAAGGCCACAAAGTTTTAACATATCAAAATGAAGAGTTTAAATTTAAATTAATAGAAGATTTAAATGATACTGATTATTTGCCTATTAAAATGTCTACTGAAATATGGGGCGATTTAGATATAACAAATAAATCAACAATAAAAAGATCTCTTTATTTATTCTATACGATGGGTTATGTATTAGGAGATGGCTGGATAAATAAAGATGGAATTCATTTTTGTTCTGAAAATGAAGAAATTTTAAATACCATTTCAAAATTTATAAAAGAAAATGCTTTAAGCCTTTACAGTAGACAGAGAAGTGAGAATTTAAATTTTTATGAATATTCAATTTTTAATAGAAAATTAGTAGATTGGTTTGAATCTATAGGTTGGGATATCGCTAAAAAATCTAATGATAAAATTATATGCGATCAGCTTCTTCAAGCTTCAAAATATGAATTGTGCGCTTTGATAGGTGGTTTATTTGATGCTGATGGATACGCTTCCATTGATAAAACTAGTAATAAAGTTGGTTTAAAAAATACTTCTTTACAATTATTGCGTCAGATTAAAATGCTATTAAATAACTTAGGCATTCAGTCGTTTTTAAGAAAATCAGGAGAAAATAAAGGAAAGCCTTATTATGATCTTCTTATAGCAAATGATTATAAATCACTAAAAAAGTTTCAAGATAGTATTGATTTTGTCGTATGTCATAAAAAGGAAAATTTAAATAAAATTTTAGAAAACACTTCCAAAAGAAATTATCAGAACAATTTAATTCCGAATTTGGGTCTTATTTTGAAAAAAGAAGGATCTTTTGAAAAAGTTACTGGCAAAAGGGGAAATTGGGGCAAATCTTTTTCGCAAAACGAATTTGATAAGCTATTAAATATAAGCGATAAAACTAAGAACATAATCGAAAATATTAAAAATGAAAATGTTGTTTTTTCTAAAATCAAATCGATTAATAATTGCAAAGTAGTTTCAATAGATATAACAGTAGATGACGAAGAATGTTATATTGGTAATGGAATTGTTCATCATAATTCACGTGGCATGAGCAAATCGTATACAACTGGCATATACGCTGTGCTTGATGCTATTTTAAATCAAGGAGTAGAAACAGGCATATTGTCACGCTCTTTTCGTCAGTCAAAAATGATATTTAAAAAGATAGAAGATATTGCAGCAAAGCCTGAAGCTTATCTTCTTAAGCAATGCATTACAAAAGTATCTAAGTCTAATGATGAATGGGTAATGGAAATTGGCAAAAGTCGTATTCGTGCATTACCTTTGGGTGATGGCGAAAAGCTTCGTGGTTTTCGCTTTCATAGAATTATTATTGATGAGTTTTTATTGATGCCAGAGCGTATTTATAATGAAGTAATTGTTCCGTTCTTATCTGTAGTTCAGAATCCAACACAAAGAGAAGAGTTATATAATCTTGAAACTCAATTGATCGCTAAAGGCGAAATGACAGAAGATGACAGATATATTTGGCCTAATAATAAATTGATTGCATTATCTTCCGCATCATTCAAATTTGAATATTTATATAAGCTATATGAGCAGTACGAGAATTTAATATTTAATCCCAAAAATAAAGAAAAGACAAAGCGTTGTATTATGCAGTTTTCTTATGATTGCGCTCCAGTGCAGTTATACGATCAAAATCTGATCAATCAGGCAAAAGCAACGATGAGTGAATCACAATTTTTGCGAGAGTTTGGCGCACAATTTAGTGATGATAGTTCTGGCTATTTTAAAATATCTAAAATGGCGTTATGTACAGTGCCTGATGGTGAGCTTCCTGCTGTTGAAGTTGTAGGCAATCCTGAAGATGAATATATATTAGCGGTTGACCCTTCATGGTCAGAAACAGAATCATCTGACGATTTCGCTATTCAAGTTTTAAAGATAAATAAAGAAAAACAAATAAATACATTAGTACATTCATATGCTCTTTCTGGGTCTTCATTAAAAGATCATATTAAATA
>VFQS010001618.1_pt1 | contig 20252 bp, 19 predicted proteins | sample 3512361 | NCBI WGS metagenome assembly VFQS01 (sample SAMN10412375, study PRJNA504923) | tailings metagenome | isolation source: Relicate 1 Philex TSF3 active mining | place: Philippines
CAGCAGTGCGTTCCGAATTTCTTGCTCGGATATAGGCTGAGCGGAGGAAAATGATTCAATACTTGCGCGGATCTTTGTCATGGCGTTATTATGCCAACTATGCCAAGAAAAGCAAGCCAACAATCTCCAGAAACAACCATAATTATCCAAGAAATTATGGATTACTGCGATATTACAAATACCTCTGTACTTTCTCTTTCAAAACAGGCGGATGTACCACAATCTGCGCTTGCCCGCTTCCTCAACGGGGAGCGAAAAACAGTGACAAATACCGCGCGCAAAGTCATGAAGCATCTGAATAATCGGCATAACCAGCATAATCGGCATAATGATATACTAATGCCTAATCCTCAATTCGATGACGAAGGCTGTCGCCTCATCAATGGTGCCCTCAACACGTTGTGGGATGGGCGTTTACAAAGTGCTAGGATGATCGCATCACTTATTATCGCACTAAGACCCGCAGTAGAAATTGCCGACAAGCATAGCGAGGGTGATCAGAAAAGGAAATAACATGTCTAACTCACCCCAAAAAACACTTTACAGCAATCTTAAGGATTTCGGCCTTACACGTGCGCAAGTAAGAAAATTGCTACCGGCTTGGTGGTCGCCAGAGGCAGAAGGAAGTCCAGACGGTTACGCCGAATTATGCGGACTGATCAGCCGACGGTTAAGTCTCGACTTTGCACAGCTGCTCAAAGGTGTCGTTGTCCGCAAAAGCAATGCAGCAGATCTTGCGTACAAACACAGCGCTGCAACGACGCCACAAGCCCTTCAAGGTGCAACGTCAATCGCGATTTCACTCGCCGAAGCAATAAATGCGGCTATGGGTAACCGACCTGTCAATTTACCCAGCGCAGCAACTCAACTCGCACGCAAAATCCGTGAGACTAATCAGAACATCGTTAGCCTTGAAGGCTTAATTCGTATTTGCTGGGACAGCGGCATTCCGGTCGTACCCATGCCTAATTTACCTGTTGGTGTGCGCAAAATGGACGGTGCTGTCATAAACACTGGACAACGGCCAGTTATCATTATTTCTAAGAAACGATCTTCTCGAGCATGGTTAGCCTTTATCCTCGCCCATGAACTTGGGCATATAGGGTGCGGCCATCTTGTCAAGAGCGGCTCGATAATTGATGTCTCACTGCATGAGCAAGCTACCTTTGAGGCAGAATCGTCGGCCGACAAACAGGAGCGGGAAGCAGATAGCTATGCACTTGAACTACTAGGTGGACAAGCGGCTGATAATGTCGTGGCAACTTGGTCATCTTGGATTTCTCCCGTTGAAATCGCTGTCAGGGCACGCGAAATGCACCAAGCAGCTCATACCGAAACTGGACATTTAGTCCTGCGCTATGCGTTCAAGTCGAAACGCTGGACAGAATGCATGACTGCCATGAACTTTCTCAGCGAGGATACCAATGCAGAGACGCTAATTCTCTCGGCACTTGCAGAAAATCTTAACCTTGATCTGATCGCAGACGATTTAAAGGATCTGGTTATGCAGGTAACCGGCTTGCCAGACTTAACAACTGCATAATAGCCAAGCAATGTACTTTATGGACGTTGACGTTATTTGCAAGCTTGCACATTGGGGCATCCTCCCGAATCTTCCTGACATACTGGGATGTGAGTGGAATCAAATTTCTACAGTGTCGTCATTGCGCTTTCGTGCACAACGGGCGGTCGAAAAACCCGATGGGAAACTCTTTCGCTCGTCAGCTGCGGCGCAGAGCGTTGTTGAGTGCGTATCGAAGATGCACCCTATGCCAGCACCAAACGCTCATATTCTTGAAAATCTCAATGCCATTGCACAAGTAGATCCAGGAGAGGCTGTGCTGATCTCTGTAACACTGAGTAATCCTTATGGAATATTTATCACAGGTGATAAACGGGCTTTGCGCTCACTGGCAACGCATTCGCTAGCTGCAAGGCTCGCAGGAAGAGTCGTACTGATCGAACAGATCCTCGAACTTTGTCTGAATCAAAAAGGGCGCGAGTGGTTGCTGACCTGTATTCGAGAATACCGCACTATCGACAAAGCAATCGCAATGATCGTTGGCTGTAATTGCGATGCATCGCTTGAGAGCCTCAGTGAGGGGCTTCGTTCTTACATCGGAGAAATCGAAAATCTTTGCGACCCATCGATAATTGCAAATGATATCGTCATACGCCATTCCCTACCGACTTAACCTGCCACCTACAATTCTAAGAAAAGTCCACGGCAAAAGCCTAGTCTAATTAAAATCTAACTTTCGGTTCGACAAAGAAAGTTGCTTTCATCTCGCTATCCCAAAAAATATACGATGCAAATTCAGCTTGGAATTCGAGTGATGGTCTCGCAAAATATTTCAATAGCTGATTGCTTGCATTTTTTCGGACAATAGCTTTTTGAAATAGACTTAATGAAGTTCCTCAAGAAAGGCTGAATAGCAATGAAATTTGACTTCAGAATTCAGGATCTAAAATTCGACACAAACAAGTGGCGAGTTGATTGGTTCGGTTCAGTATCATATGCAGAAAACTATCGACGCTCCAGTCAACCGAAGGTCGAAATACAACTTTCTCAAATTCCAGATCACATAGTCGACACATCAGACATTTTTAATTCAGAAAATTTCAAGAACTCCAGAAACCGAACGGTAAGGCTTCCAATTGGTCTTTTATCTGTCCTAAAAATCGGTGACATTTGGAAAGATGGTACTTTTTTGGTGCGCCCGGAATACGACATCATGTCGTTCAACCAGTTAAAAATTACTTCTGGAACGACATCACTAATCAAAGCCGGGTTACCAGATCCAACTACGGGGCAATATTTTCTGCCAATGGCACAACACCCACAACATATGAACCATACCCAGTCATATTGCCTGCATATAAAAACAGATGCCTGTCACCTAATCGTTCCATGCATGGAATTAATTCGTTTCTATTTTGGTTCATCAAGTACATTCCTTTCCAGAATTTTTGATGTTCCTTTTTCACAGGAAAATTTTTGGTCAGCAATTGAAAAAAGCTCCTCAAAAACACCAACAATTCATCTCGCCCCCGGTATTTCAGGATATTCAGCCCCCCATATTGGCCGTATAGCTTTTTCAAAGGTTGCACGTTCAGTTGCGGAATTGATTGGAAACTCCTGCATCGCTGCAACAGCGAGAAATGAACCCGTTTTTCCTAAGGCAGTGTTTCCCTTTGAGGGAGAAACTGACTTAGTCGTTTCGGGAAGATGGCTTCCATTTAATGGAAATAGTAAAGGCGTCTTTTTAGTATTCAGCCTTATTTCTTGCTCACATCCATTTCCATTTAAGGAAATCAAATACACCTCCACAAAAAAATCGATTTCAAAGGCAGGAGAGGCTCCTAAAACTGATTTAAAACCAAAGCAAGAGATGCGCGAGCTTCTATTTTCAAAAGCCCGCCAGACGAACAATACAGTTATTGACGAGGAACCAGATAAGAAAAGGGCCCCACAGAAAATCAGCACTCAACATTCAAGTACTCAATTTCCAGATCTGATACGCAAGTCGATTACAAAAATTGAAAATGAGCACATCCCAACCTTAATACTACGCAAAGAAGGAATATCAATCGTTGACGGACTATCTGTTGGTGATGAGGGGAACCTACCTACGATTCATCCAATTGAATTTTCTGATTACGATGACGAAGATTTTCAAATTCCAAAATCTACAAACAAAAAGCTGTCCTTAACGTCCTTAGTATTTTTCGAGTTACTCAAAAGGATTCGTCAACAGCACCAGCACATGTCAATAAACTTGGTTCGCTTAGACTCAAGGCAACGCTTTGACTACCTTTCGACCATGCCCAGAATCGTTGACGAGGATGGAGAAGTGCTTTCGTCTTGCGTAATGTCTTTTTCGGAGTCCTCCAACAATTCAAAAGCATTTACTCGAAATCGACAAATTTCGGTTGCTAGGATTATTGACGCCTATAGCTGTATTTACCTCATTGTTCCGGAGATGGCTGAAACCACGAAAGAACTTGAGTTACACGTCATACTTGATAAGTCAAAGGCGATAAAAACTAACCAAGATCTATTGGCCGCAATTGGTGTCCATTTTTCGAAATACGTCGAAACAGAGCTTAACTATGAGCTCGGTCAAGGCGCTGTATCGGTCGTGCACAAGGCTGAATTATTGGACGCTGAGAATAGCCACGAATTAATCGCGGATATTTTCCATTCAATGGTCAGTAGGCTATTGACCATTGAATTTGAAAATGCGATCAAGAATTCCTCGTCTACGTTAATAGATAAAGAACTTAACGCCTCGTTTACTCTGAAATAAAAGCGCCTTTTAACTAATCCACTTCATTCAGCCTCGACAGGCATAATTAGCTCTACCACATCAACACCCAGAGCGAAGGCAAGCTGCTCTAGCCCATCAATTGAGATGTTGGTAATACAGCGCTCAAGCTGAGATACGTAGGTTCGATGAAAGTCCGCGACCTCCGCCAAGTACTCTTGACTCCATCCACGCTCTTTACGCAGACGCTTCAAATTGATGGCGATTCGTTGCCGTGCATTCTCTACAGGTTTTTTTCTTGCATTCATACGTGCAAGGTTGAACCTCTACCGCTTTTGAATCTACAGCATATAACTCTACTGTTTTTAAATCTCATTTTCAGGTAAGATTATCTTAGTCACATTACTAATTTCATCTTATTTTTTAAAATAGGGATACGAATGGCAAACACAATAAAAACTGCTGGCACAGCGATGATCTCCTCGCTCGCAATCCCAGTCGCGGGGCTCTCCGGAATTGGCGCAGTAGGTGCATTACTAGGCTGGCTATTTATCAATGGCAATAGGACTAGTGGTGTTTTCTATTTCTTTGTGGTCGCCCTCATGATTTTCATTTTGACTATTCGATTTTTGGCAAAACTGCACAAAAAGGCACAAAACTTAGTAGAAAAAATTAATCTCGAATCAAACTTGAATTTAGATAAATCAAATCTATTGGGTTACCCAAACCCAGTGTTCCTCTGCTTTGACCAAAAGAATTGGAAACTAGCTACTTGTAACACTGTCGACAACTTTTATGAAATTCGAGACTTGTCGTATCTGCTCAATTGGTCCATCGAGTGGGACAACAAAAATACGATGGAAATCACTGGTATGGGTCGACGCATCGATGGAACCGATATGCATACACCAGCATTCGAAAACGTTGAGCGAAGAAAAAACTTTTGCTTGGTTCTCGAAGTAGCTAACGTCAATAATCCGATACTAAAATTCTATATGAGTGAACGCGCAGCAACTGAATGGTGCGCAAGACTAAACGCAATCATCAACGGTTAAATTCGCCGATCTTAAGAACATAAATAGTAATACCGATCTCAATTTAAGATCGGCACAGAAATAGTTTAGATAATTAATGAAATCAAGCGAAGAATTAAGAGCCGCTTCAAATAAAATACGGCTAATTTGTTTAGATGCGGTTACTGCCTTCGCACAACAAAACCCCGATATCCCTGCACAAGCTGTAATGATAGGCGTTGGCGAATTTCTTGTTCAATTTTCAGTACCGCATGTCGGCTGTAGTCGCACAATTCATTTGCTTAGCTCATTACAGGATATCGTCAGTCATCTTGATACGAAGGGCTAGGCTCCTGTAAAACAAGGTGGACACAAGTCGACGTCAAGTCTAGACTGAAATGTGTTCTTTGTTTCGGCGTATTATTAGTAAGGAATAATCCGTTTTCTAAACCATCATTGGATAGATGAGTACCTTATGCGGTGAGCTCTATATACTCCATCAGAAATTACAACTTAAAAACAAAATTTGATGCGTATTTTCATAGATACAGAATTCACTGACTTCTTTGACTGCCACCTGATTAGCCTAGGGATGGTTTCGCAAAATGGTGAGGAGTTTTATTGTGAAGTTTCATATCCAGAAACAGCTTGTTCCACATTTGTTCATGAAGTGGTCATTCCTTTACTTAGTCAGAATCCGCATGAGAAATGCAGCAAAAAAAGCGACCTTAAAATTCGCGTTCTCAATTGGTTACGATTAGTACGCCCAAACAGTCAGACCCTGATTCAGGTTTGTTATGACTACCAAACGGATTGGGATTTATTTATAGACGTTCTTGGTGATGAAGTTCCTCTGTTTATTCGCCCTTACTTAATCAGTACAGAAATTTCAGGTTTACTGCTTTATGATTTTTGGAAAAATAACCCAGAGTTACGTGAACATCACGCACTAAACGATGCACGCGCAAATGCGTACTCGTTTAGAGAACCTATGACTAAGTATTAGTTAAGTCTACTCACATGATTTGACACAAGCCTAGTTTTCTAATTTATTTCATTGATCATTAGGTTGAAGGTCGCGGTAGACTGCCCCATGGGAAATTCGTTTCGCAATGATCCTACGCAGTTCTTTTTTGTACGGTGTATTTTCATACTTCGCTAACAGCTGAAGCATTGCCGCCTTTTCTCCTTCGGAAGGACCAAGTGGTAAAATCTTCAGCGTCTGAGCTGAATCAAAAAACCAAAATGGAATGTCTTCGAAATCCCTAGTCAACTCAGAAAACCTCACCTTACATAAACGACAGATCTCTAAAAAACGATTTGGCCAATCTAAGAGAAACCACGTCGCAATTTGAATCAAGGAATGCCGTTCTTTCAGTCCATAAAACTCAAAAGCCTGTTTGTTTATGATCTCTAGGTTCGTTGCGAATGGAAATGCATCCTGAAAATATTTTAATAATCTCGATGTCGTCCACTTTGATAGCAGCTTATAGATTACATTTCTAAGAGCATTAAAATACAAATGTGAATATGAAAAATTCATTCCTGGAATAAACGTCCAACCATTTTCCAGGAAAAATAATTGTGATTTGAGCGTTATCCATGAGTGGATTTCAATAACTGGCGCTTGAAAAGCAGGAGATCTTTTTAAATCAAAACCACAATTCGTGCACAGCGTAAGAGAAGGTACTTCGTGTCGCCATCTATCTCCCAGCTCCTGACGATGGAATACCACAGGATCTTGGCATTTGGGGCAGCAATCGCGTAAAAGCACATCATGCCTATCGCAGAAAGTGCAAAGTGCAAGCCTCCATTGTTTTCGGTAATAGGGTACCTCGTCAGTGGCCAGGCAGAGAGGACAAAACTGCATGCTCCGCCTATGCCGTTTTCGATGAAAAACACCTAAAGGCAAAATCCAACTGGTATTCCCGTTAGGATTTATTTCTTGAAACAAATTTGATTCGTAACTTCGAAGCGTTGTATCACGTGCGCGATCAATTTCTGTCCCGCAAATTGAGGCGACTCTTTGCAACGTAGGCTCATCAATAGATTTGTCAATATCTCGAGTCCAAATTTGTTTATCACGCCCGAACAGTTGCACTTCAAGTGTATGCAGTTTTATTCCGTTAGCTTGTGCAATCCGGCAGTACCATGAAGAAAAAATCTCATCAGCCTTTGGCTGCGGATGAATGGGAAGCACGTTTCCTGATAAGCCTAGCGTCATCTTAGAGATCCATTAGTCTCTTTTTTCTATCGCTCGGTTTTTCGTATCCAGACTTATCGAGAACGTCGACATCGATTTTCTCGAGTCCATTACGAATCGCATATCGAGCAGAGGCTTTTAGGAGCGTCACCGTCTCACCAATCGTTCCTTCGGTTCTCGCCCAAATATTATGGGCTAAAATTTTCTCGGCGAGATTTGAAGGAGCAGGCAAGGGAAGTATCTGCTCATAGCTTGCTAGGAGTCGCCGATATTCGGAATCCATCCCCCATCTAGGAAGTGTCATTGGAGTAAAGCGGTTCGAAAGTTGTGGATCTGTCTGTATTGCCCTAACCGCATCCTCGGTACCAGCACCGACGATAGGAATTTGCAGTTCGTTACTTAAGTGCTTCAAGACGGTTAGAAACTGCCTTTGTTTGGCGAGCGAGCCAGACACCAAGCTATTCAATTCATCAATGATGAGCATGCGTACACCAATGCGAGCAAATTTATCCTTAACATTACTTAGCAATTTGTGAGGGTGGTCAGATACAGAATACTTTGCGAATATGGTATTCAAGATGTCCGCATAAAATCTTTTTTCATCGGGGACTGCTGGAGCTTGTACGTAAACTACTGGCACACTGATCGCTTCGTCGCCTAGATTGTCGCTAGCAGGATGTAGCTCACGAAATCTCTTAAGTATTTGAGTCTTTCCATTATTCGTTCTGCCAACCAATAATAAATTTGGCATACGAGAAATTGTCGGATGAGCCAACAATTGCTCGAGCCGGTCAATTACCAACTTTGCCTGCGAGTACCCAACCCACATATCTTTTTCCATTTGGAAAATACGCTCTCCTGGAGTTAAGGTTAACCAAGACTGGGCCATTGGGTTTAGATGCGAATTCTCACTCATGGTTTATACGCATATCTATGTCTTCAAATGGTGCAATGATTTCATCGTCCAAATCAATATTATCTTCTTTCGTCATCAATACATTTTCTGTTGATTCCATAATTTGAACTTTTAATTGCGCTTCTTTTGGAGTTACTTTTTGGGTTAATTTGGTGATTTTCTTCCGACGCACTTCATCTTCGCTTCGGCGTTGAGTATTGCGCCTCGCACCTTTTTTAAGGGCTGCAGCTTTCAATTCAATTTCTCTCATCTCTTCAATACCTTCGAAAATAGAATTTTCATCGACTGCGGCTTTTCCTTTCGCTCTTTGCTCCCTCGTCGCTGCTTTTACTTCCCATAAAGAGACTGGTGGCCTACCGAGATGAGCATACGGAATCTCAAAATAGGTTTTCAAATCAGGATCCCAAAAATAGATAATGCTTATATCGCTCGGATCTCGCCTGAATATGAATTTCCGTGCAGACTTTGGCTTATCAGGATCCTTTTCGTGAATGCGCATACGTAAAATATCGTCGTAATAATAGATGTGGTCAAGCAGAACCCCATACTCTTGCACAGTCCGCTCAATAAAAGGCATAAAATCAAGCCGAAGACGTTTTTCATCCCAGAATTTCTCAGGCACTCCCATCGGAAGCTGGCCATCTTCGCCGCCAATACCCGCCTCATAACGAGCCATGGGTGTTGTCTTGATTCCATCATGAAATTCCTGATGATAAATTTTCGTTATATAAGTAGTGAACCAATACTCAAATTCTTTGAGCGTAAAGATAGCCTTCTTCGAGGAGTCATAGTCATATTTAGATTTCGTGTTCGAAAAAGTTGTGCCTTCTATCCGATGTGTCACTTCCATAAAACTCCGAAAACTTCGCTCGACATGACCACCATAATTTGGAGATCCTTTAGGCCTCTGCTCTGAATCGATTCCATAAGACTGGCACGCGCGACCTATCACATTACCTCGAAATTCTTTGGCATTATCGGTATGTATTTTGCGAGGTTTACCGAAACATCTCCACTCTGCATTAATTCCTCTTTCTGCTAGCCAAGTCTCCTTTGGAAGCATTGCATGTGCGAGACATAGCCCCACTGATGCAGCACTTGGTGCTTCTAACCATAAATTAAAGCCCATTAGGACTCGTGAGTAGACATCGATTGCGATAGTTAAAGTAGGTCTGCCAATTGGTTTCCGATACACCTCATCAACGATAATAATATCCGCTGGCGTGTGATCAATCTGAATGACATCTAACGGACGATTCGCTCCTGGAAACGAACCGCGTATTGGAGAAAATTTTTCTTTCGCCACCTTCTTTCCCTGACGACTAGCGACTCGATCTTTTTCAGCGATCTTCAAAAAACGGTCTCGAATGGTCGTGATACCAGGCGAATTCAATTCTCTTTTTTTACAAGTCATTCTTACATCGCGATACACATCCTTGTAGGTTCCAAATTCACGTTTTAGGAGCAATCTCTGAATCGACTCTTGAATAATTGCTTCAACTTCGTCACCTAATTTTGTACTGCCTTTATCTGCACGCTCTTTGGGAATAAAGGTCAAAATAGATTCGTCATTCTCAAATTTACTGAGAAGACGATAAATGGTTTGAGTCGATTTATTAAGCTTGTTGGCTACAATAGCGATATCTTTCTTTGACCTGTTATATCGCCCCAATTCAGACAGTTCTTTGATCAAAGCATGTTGCTCAGATGCTGGTTTCCAAATCTCATTTGGTATTGCGCCAAGATCTATCGCTTTGTTATTTTTTTTGGGTACTAAATTTTGCTCTATGTCTGGGACAAGGTCATGAACAGGGATTAGAACTGTTTCGTTATTTGATAACCGACGGCATAGCGCTTCCTTTAGCCCTCTAATTTCAATGATGATAAATCGCTCATTTTTGAACCGAACCAATACACCGATTTTTATTGAGAATGTTGCTTTCATGCATTAGGAAAGATGTTTGTCTTCATTGTTATTGGTGTGGCCATATCCACTTTCACTTTTTCGTTTGCGATCAACCACCATAAAGTCGGCACGATTTCAGCTCGCTTCCAAAAATCTGTCGTGACCTCCGTTAGAAGTGCTTCTATTGTTAAGCCATTGTTGCGTTGAACAATATCTAAAAATAACCTAGCATAATTCGCATCACCAACTCGCTCCTTAAAGCCAGAAAAAAATTTTTGATTGGAGAATTGCGCTGTTCGTATTTCTCGATCTGTTACGACCTTAAATTGCCATCCCTTATTACGCGCAAATTTGCGGGCTGCGCAGAAACGTTCTCTTAGCTCGTGAAACTTCTCACGATATTCCGCTCGATACTTTACTTCGCAAAGTAATGGAGGTCTTCGTAAACCTGTTTTGAAATTCGGTTTAAAAAGCACTAAAGCATCTGGCGTATATTTTCGTTGTTTACCATTACTATCTACATAGTTGATCTTGACAGGCTGCTCTTCAATTTTTTCAACCGTTGAATCATTTATCATCATCTCGAAAAAATCTCGCTCTAATGATGATTCATAGCGGGCGCCACTTCTAGCATGCATTCCCGTTACAGCCCTTGTTCCAATCGGTATTTTTCGAACTGGCATTTATCTCCTTAAGATTCGGTATTTAGAAAATCTTTGCTCTTAAGATTTGCTTTCAAGCATATTGCCTTATACTAATAATTATTGCAATAAACTACTTTTTCGGTTTCCAAATACTGTCATTTTTTGAGTGATCATTTGCACATATGTTATCTGGATTAACCATCCCTGAAGTTCTTGATTTGACTTCCGGTCAGATATTGGAAGCATCTCTCGTAATTAGACAAGACAATGCGAGTCACCATATCCAACGTATGGACGATGAAACGGCTTTTCTACGAAACAAGACAGCAAAGTACCATTGTCCACTCTGTTTGGCACCGTTAACGATAAGGGGAGCAAAGGATAAACAGTATCATTTCAAGCATCCTGTAGACCCCGAGGCACTTTGTCCGTATCGGTCAAACTACAGCATGTCTGCCGAGGAAATCAACGCATGCAAATATGACGGAGCAAAAGAGTCCGAAGCTCATCATCGCCTTAAAAATTGGATTGAACAAAGTCTTCGTGCTGACAAGAATGTAGATAGCGCAAGTATTCATAGAGAAAAACGAATTTCTGGAATTAAGACAACGCAAAACTGGAAGGAATGGCGCCAACCTGATGTACAAGCGAAATACAAAGATCAGCTATTTGTGTTTGAAATTCAACTTTCAACAACGTTCTTATCGGTAATTGCAGGGCGAAGAGAATTTTACTTAAAGAACGGTGCGTGCCTGGTTTGGATTTTTGATCATTCGATGATTAATTCTGAAACTATGCGCTTTATGGAGCGTGACATTTTTTTTAATAACAATCGAAATCTATTCTTCATCACCAGCGAAACCGTTAGGAACTCTTTGGAGTTAAAAGAGTTCAGATTGATGTGTAGATATGAGAAATTGGTCCGAATCGATTTTGGTATTGAGGCAGACATCGTTGAGGAGGAAGTAGCCATATCTGAACTCACTATAGATTTGGAAAAACAACGCATCTTTTATTATGATTACGATCATACTAAAAAGCAGCTAAACGATGAAATTGAAAATCGTCTATCGGCATATGAACTCGATTTTGAAGACGAACCAGAAGAGGGGCAGACGGAATTCCAAATTGCAATGATGCACAAGAGAAGAGTGTTCGCAGAGGATCTTCTCAGTTCTTTCGGCGCTCAACCGCCAGATGTAAATACACGCCAAAATTTTCTTAACTACTGGAAGATAGCGTGCAATCACAAATCTCGTGATAGGGCACTTGAAGTTATATGGGAATACTATGCAGATGTATTCGCTATGAAATTTAACGTCTTTGAAAGGGAATATTCAGTTCTAGTCAGAGGTATCATTTGCGCTCTAATTTCACTAAAAGAAGGAAAGGTGTACGGCTCAAAGTTATCGAACCTAAAAGCTGTTGAAAATCAAATTTTTTCTGGATACAAACCATTCTATCGGTTGTTCGCATTTGGTGTTATTGCTTTCGGGCGCGAAGATGAGCTACAAATTAGAATCCCCGGATCCACTTGCTATAAACACGTACAGGACTACAAATTAAACAAAGCAGATCCAAGGTACGCCCAAAATCGTAGACTTGATGAATTGGTAGGTTTCTTATTCCCGGAATTTACGTAATTCACGCGCTCATTATTCGAATTAAGTATTGAAGAAAAATGGGTTCGCTTTTCCAAAGATTCTCAATTAGCTCCAATTTTTAGTACCTAAATTGGTCAACTTCAGGTCATTTGTTCTCAAATAGCCCCAATTTATTTGCATATAAAGCAATTAATTTTCTCATTTAGCTCCGATTTTTACAGTGGTGGTGGAACACCTCGACCTGGAGAAATATCGTTGGCGCATCATGGCGTCCTTTTTTTAGATGAGTTACCAGAGTTTGACCGCAAAGTATTAGAGGTATTACGCGAACCTTTGGAGTCAGGGCAAATTCATATTTCGCGCGCTGCCAAACAAGCTAGTTTCCCCGCACGCTTTCAATTAATTGCGGCAATGAACCCTTGCCCTTGCGGCTACTTCGGTCATAGTAATAATAAGTGCCGCTGTACGCCCGACGCTGTGTTGCGATATCAAGGAAAAATCTCGGGTCCTTTACTCGATCGTATTGATATGCAAATCGTCGTACAAGCGCTGCCACAAGATGAATTATTTGCTTCTCATCAAAGTGAGAATAATGCAGCTATTCAAGCTCGTGTCGAATCAGCATTTCATCGGCAAATCGACAGGCAAGGCAAACCCAATAATCTACTCGACACCAAAGAAATCGATTTGTTTTGCACAGCCGACGCAGCCACAGAACAATTGCTACGTAGTGCGATGCTGAAATTAAATTGGTCGGCACGCGCCTATCACCGCGTATTAAAAGTTGCCCGCAGCATTGCAGATCTGGCAAACTCTCCAAGTATATTACCGGCGCATGTGGCGGAAGCGATACAGTATCGACGTGCTTTGCGTGAACATTAACTTCCAACAACAAGAGCTTCGCAATTTTCAAAACTTTGGCTTACACTGTTACTTAACGGTAAGTACAAAAGGCACACATTACCGCAACTATTATTCGCCTTCTCGCTCGCTTCAATTCTCTTTTTCTAAGCAGAAATAAACTAAGCAAATTCTCTTTTTCACGAAATACGATTTTGCAGCTTGTTAGCTAAGGTCGGAAAACGATAGACGCCGACAGTTTTTTACAACATAAGTCGAGGTTTCTACATGAGTATCAAACGCAGAATTTGGGCCCTTCCTGTCATCGCGACCGTGATTTTTGGTGTTGGTATTGCAGCCAGTGTCTATTTTTCGACAACGGCGATGAAGTCCATCAAAACCACGGAAACGATTGATTATCCGGTGCTAGATCGATCAAAAAATATCCAAGCGGATGTGCAGGGCATCGTCGATGCGCTCAAACAAGCCGTTGGTGAAGACGATAAAAAAGGTTTAGATGTCATCGCCGAGCGCGCGAAGAAAGTCAAAGAGAAGTTTAAGAATCTTGCCAGCCTACCGGGCCAGCAAGCATTGGGCGATCGCTTAGGAAAAGAATTTGACGCGTATTACACGCCAGCGATTTCGGTTGCCAAGATTATGCTCGGGGTCGATCAAGGTGATCCGCAGGCTGCGATTGGACAAATGCAATCCTCATTAAAAGTGCTAGAGGACGATTTAAAGAAAACCGTTGATACAGCACAAGCACAGTTCACCGCCGGCGTTGATCGCAGTGCAGATAATGTGAGCCGCGTGTTGTGGACAGTGATTATTGCGGGTTTGATCGTGATTCTAGTACTTGGTGTTGTCTCCTACTTCATCATTCGCACAGTATGGGCGCAATTAGGTGGCGAGCCTGAATACGCACAAGAGATTGCCTCGGCAGTGGCTTCGGGCGACTTGACCATGCATATCGAGGTCGAACGAGGCGACACAAGCAGCTTGTTGGCGGCACTCGCTGAAATGCAAAGCCGTTTGCAAAATATGGTTTCTGAAATTAAGACTTCAGCTGAAACGATCAAAGTAGCAAGTGCAGAAATCGCCTCGGGCAATACAGATTTGTCTTCTCGTACCGAGTCTCAAGCCAGCAGCTTAGAAGAAACTTCCAGCTCAATGGAAACCATGACCGAAACGGTTAAACAAAATGCGGACAATGCCCGCCAGGCAAACAAAATGGTACAAACCGCGTCAGAAGTGGCAGTGAAGGGTGGTGATGTGGTTAGTCAAGTCGTCACAACGATGGATGACATTAACCAATCGTCTAAGAAAATCGTCGACATTATTAGCGTGATCGATGGCATTGCATTTCAAACCAATATTTTGGCATTGAATGCGGCAGTTGAAGCGGCTCGGGCAGGTGAACAAGGTCGTGGTTTTGCGGTGGTTGCGTCTGAGGTTCGCAGTCTGGCACAACGTAGCGCGGCAGCGGCAAAAGAAATCAAAACCTTGATTGGTGACTCAGTGGATAAGGTCGCGACTGGTTCTACTCTAGTCGATCAAGCAGGTCAGACCATGGAAGAAATCGTTGCGTCTGTTCGCCGCGTCAGTGACATCATGTCGGAAATTACGGCGGCAAGTCAGGAACAAAGTACCGGCATTCAAGAGATCGGTTCCGCCATTAATCAAATGGATGAAATGACGCAGCAAAATGCAGCATTGGTTGAAGAAGCTGCGGCGGCTGCAGAGTCATTAGAAGAACAAGCGGATTTGTTGACCAAAGCCTTGGACGTCTTTAAGTTGAATAACACACACAACTCGGCCAAACCAGCCAGTCGTGCCGCACCAGTCAAACCAAGTAACAAAGCGTCACCAGTCAGAATCGCAGCCGCACCGTCAGCAAGCAATACCAAAACGGAAAAGGCAAATGATGATTGGGAAGAATTCTAAATCGAGCTATTAACACTTCTACCCAAAAAAGCCAGCGTATCTCTATTGAATACGCTGGCTTTTTTATTGAAAATTTTATGAGAAAATTAGATGCGCAAAACCCTCAACAACGACAGGTTTACATTTTTATACAACCTAGCTTGAGCAATACTATTTTATTTAGCCTTCAAAAATGCTTGTGTCAAGGCGACCCAATAACTTGCGCCAATTGGTAACAAGTCATCATTAAAATCATAACTAGGATTATGTAGATTGCATGGTCCTAAACCGTGACCAGCGCTGCGATGATCGCCCATACCATTTCCTAAAAACACATAACAGCCAGTCTTGGCTTGCAGCATGTAAGCAAAATCTTCGGCACCCATCGTCGCTTCGACTTGTGTATCGACATGATCACTACCGACCAAATCGCGCATCACCTGTATCGCAAATTCGGTTTCATTCACATGATTGATTAATGGCGGATAGTTGCGTTGAAACTTGAATTCAATTTGCGCATCAAAAGCCTCTGCCGTTGATCTTGCGATGGTTTCCATGCGCCGTTCAATTAAATCGAGCACATCGGTGCTAAAGGTTCTGACGGTACCGATTAATTTAGCCTCATCAGGAATCACATTGGTCGCACTACCCGAATGAATCTGGGTTAAAGATAATACAGCGGGCTCTAAAGGATTGACATTACGGCTAACGATGGTTTGCCAACTTTGCGCAATTTGGACTGCGATCATGACTGGATCAATGCCTTTTTGCGGTTGCGCTGCGTGAGCACCTTTTCCAAGTACTGTGACTTCAAACTCGTTAGACGAAGCCATCATCCCGCCTGTCTTCACAGCGAATTGACCAGCCGCAATTCCTGGCCAATTATGCATACCAAATACCGCATCCATCGGGCATTTCGTAAACAAACCATCTTCAATCATCCGACGTGCGCCGCCACCACCTTCTTCCGCTGGCTGGAAAATCACATAAACCGTGCCATCAAAATCGCCAGTTTGCTGCAAATAACGTGCAGCACCCAATAGCATCGCGGTATGTCCATCATGACCGCATGCATGCATTTTTCCTGGATGTTTTGATGTATGAGAAAACTGATTGATCTCTTGCATAGGCAAGGCATCCATATCCGCACGCAAACCCAAAGCACGCGAGCTAGAACCGCGCTGAATCACGCCGACCACACCGGTGCCAGCCATACCGCGAATCACAGGAATTCCCCATTCCTCCAGCTTTTGCGCAACCACATCAGCGGTGCGAAATTCTTCAAAACACAATTCAGGATGTGCATGGATATCTCGCCGAATTGCTTGGATTTCTTGTTGGAATTGTAGAATAGGGTCAAATAATTTCATGCTTATCTCCAGACTGCTTATATGCGAATACAGAGCTAAAGTGTAAAGCATTTCCCTTAAAAACAATGCAGCTTGATTTGGGTACTATCAAGGAAGTAATCAGGCGCGAGAAATTAGGGATAGAAACTGGGTGTAGAAGCAAATCGAAATGCGAAAGCGAAGATGCTAGATGAAAGATAAAGAAAATAGACAGAAAATTAAAAACAGTTAGAGAAAATAGCTGAATGAACAATAAAAAAGCAAGATATATATTTGGTTTATATCTGGTATACGAAAAATCAAGCAGACTTATTTGCTGCACTGCGATAAAGTAACTCCTGTCTCCTCCAACACCTCCTAAAGGTTTGGACTTAACCCGCAGCCTAGGCTAGCGGGTTTTTTTTCGCCGCAACAATTTGCGATTCAATTGACCAAAAGAAAACAGCGCTAATTTTTCAATTAGCGCTGTCGATTATTCGAGAAGAAATGGGATTTTAGTGCAGCAAAACAGCCTGTCCCATATAGGAGTCAAATTTTGCAAGAAACTCGTCAATTTCTTCTATGCTCGGCTCATTTGAAATCAATTCTTGTACATCGTGACGAAAGGTTTCGGCCTGAATCCCGCCAATAAAACATTCACGGCGCACGGATTTATCGGTAATTTCGTATCCACCAAAACGTAATACTTCATGATCTGTTTGTGCACCAAACTCGACCACGCTGTATTGGTCGCTGTTATAAATAATATTCATTTTGTTCTTCCTCGCTGGTATTTATCTCTATTCAAGAACAAACCAAGGTGCTTTTGATCGATTTCTGGAGGCTAGACGAAGCTGCTTCCGTATGAATAGTTACGGCAAGGAAATGGCTGAACTTTAGCTCAAAGTATTATTTCATTTTCGCGCTGCAAAATACGCGCGTAAGTTGGGCTTGATAAGGAAGTATTAAGTGCGGGCAAATGTTCTGCATCGTTCATAGCGATAAACAAATGACTAAGCCCTTGGCGCAACAAACGATTTAAGGTCACACGCATTGCAATCTGGCCGATACAACAAAAACAGCCTGGTGCGATCCGTTCCAATTTGATGTTTGATGATGCATGCAAAGACATTAAACCCGTTGGCAATCCTTCTAGCAATACACCATATTTTTGATACTCTGCAGCAGATTGAGCGCAGAGTTTTTGTAGCGCGGTAGTTATCCAAGCTTCGCGCTCAGAATAACTACCTCCTGCAACAATGGTTAATCTAGTAAGCTTAGTTGACTCAAGCTTACTCGCCACGCTTACCATACTTCACAGATTCAACGCCCAATTGCTTCAATTTACGATACAAATGGGTACGCTCTAAGCCGGTTTTTTCAGCAACGCGAGTCATGCTTCCGCCTTCACGATGCAAATGGTATTCAAAATAAATTCGTTCAAATGCATCACGCGCTTCGCGTAAAGGCAAATCAAAAGATAAATTATTAAATGAATGTTGATGGTTCTGCAGCATGTGATTTCCCATTGAGAAATCACGATTTTCATAGTTGGCTGGCGTCGCTGAGAACTGTGTAGTGGCAACGACATTAGAAGTCGTTTCCGATACATTGACGCGTGCAACTGGCACCACTGGACGCGGTACTTCAATATTTCTGGTCAATCCTTGCTGTACCGCTTTTAATAACTTTTGCAGGGCAATTGGTTTTTCTAAAAAATTGAGCGCGCCGATACGGGTCGCTTCAACCGCAGTATCAATCGTAGCGTGACCCGACATCATAATTACTGGCATCGTCAACAAACCATCACGCTGCCACTCTTTTAGCAAAGTAACGCCATCGGTGTCAGGCATCCAAATATCTAACAAAACCAAGTCAGGGCGCGATTGCGCTCTTGCTTCGCGAGCTTGTTGTGCATTTTCTGCTAATTGAACGACGTGTCCCTCATCGCCCAAAATTTCCGAGAGTAGCTCTCGAATTCCCATTTCGTCATCGACGACTAATATGTTTGCCATAAATCTACCCTAAACCCTACTCCGCTATATTTACGTGATGTCATTCTTCTCTAAGGAAGCTCTTGAACTATTTTTGACCTTAGTTTTATCTTGATGAGATCAAATCTCGCATCATACTAAGGTATTTACATCTGGTGCTAACTTTAACAGCAAAATCGAAACTTTGGCACCGTTTAAATCAGTTCGATTTTGAATATCGATCTTACCGCCATGTTCATCGACAATTTTTTTCACCATCGCCAAACCTAAACCGGTACCGCGCGGTTTAGAAGTGGCATAGGGCTCGAACGCGCGAGCCAATATTTTATTGGAAAACCCTGGTCCATTATCGATCACTGACAAACGCACAGCGACTCGCTCTGTTTTATCAGCGCTAATGTAATGAACGATTTCAGCAATCACATCGATGCGAGGAATCTGTCCAGATTTTGCATTCTCACTCACCGCATCCTGTGCATTTTGCAGCAAGTTATGTATGACTTGGCGAATCTGGGTCGCATCACCCATGATTAAAGGCAAATCATTAGCGATTTGTAAGTGAATAATATCGCGTCCATCACCTGATAAGTATAAATGCAAAACATCATCAATTAAGGCGGATAAATTAATCTTCGACAAAACTGCTTGCGGTATTTTGGCGTAATCACGGAAATCATCCACCATCCGCTTCATCGAGGTCACTTGATTAACGATGGTGGTCGTACTCTTACTCAAAAATTGCGCATCGAGCTCATTTAATTTATCCACCAATTTCATTTGCAAACGTTCCGCTGACAACTGAATTGGCGTTAAGGGGTTTTTGATTTCATGTGCTAATCGACGCGCTACCTCACCCCACGCAATCGAACGTTGCGCTGAAATGATGTTCGTAATATCGTCGAAAACGATCACATAACCAACACCGGAATTGACTGGAAGATGTGAGCCGCGCGCTAATAAGGTAACGCCTTTTTCTTCTTCGCTATTGGCGACTAATTTATCGGCTTCATTAATTCCTTCAAAAATCGAACTAGGCAATTCGATTTGTTGTTGCCAATGTTCTTGCTCAGGACCACCGGCCGATTGTGCATGTTGTTCTGAAAATGCTTTATCAATTGCTGCCGCAAATACTTGTAGTCCCTGAATCTGCGATAAAGGTTTACCGATTTCTTTATCCAAGGCACGTCGTAAAATTCGCTCAACGGAATGGTTACAACTCACCAGACAAGCATTTTGATCTAACACCATCACACCGGCAGACATACTACCTAACACAGACTCTAAATAAGCCTTAGCGTTTTCAAGTTCATTACGATTTTTTTCTACCGCGGATCTGGCTTCAAATAATTGATGCGTCATCGTATTAAACGACTGCGTCAAGCTACCTAATTCATCTGAGGTGGTAGTGATAGGGCGGGGCGACAAATTACCTTCTGCGACCGCTTTGGTACCTTCAGCCAATAATAAAAGCGGTCTAGCTAATTCACCAGAGATAAAAAACGCCGCGGTAATAGCACCAAAAATCGCAAACAAGAGCAGCAAGGTTAAAGTGACCAAGTACATATTCTTCAAACCATTGCGGCTTGAAGATCGTTCTCGATGTTCCGCAATCG
>VFQS010001619.1_pt1 | contig 20241 bp, 14 predicted proteins | sample 3512361 | NCBI WGS metagenome assembly VFQS01 (sample SAMN10412375, study PRJNA504923) | tailings metagenome | isolation source: Relicate 1 Philex TSF3 active mining | place: Philippines
ACCCCTCAACCGTGAAGCTCACATAGAGCTTTTCTTCACGAACAGATTCAGTTAATACCCCTTCGATCAGCATCTGCTGGTAAGGCGAATCGATTTGAATACTTTTTACATAATCTCCAATCTGTTCATCATCGAATAACAGATCAACGGGTAGGATGTGCTGCTCATGTTCGAGCATGAGTTCAGCGAGGCGATATAGGAGGAGGTGGTTAGAGGTCATTGTTCAAGTCAACTATCCAAGATGGGATGTAATTTAATTTTTTATATTGAACTGCAAATGATATAAATTCATTTATATAAGCCTGTAATTCTTCCTTGGAAGCGCTCATTTTCATTAATTCTATTGCTTTTATTCTATATTCTATACATGTATTGATATCTCCAATCTTCTCACTACAAAGAGCTGTTTTTATTGCATACTTTAATTTCGGATTAATCTCAAATAGCTTCTTTAATTTTTGAATAGCAATTTTAAATTCTCCTATTTCCATTAAGCAAATGGCTATTTCAAAATTTAGATTTTGAATTTCTGCGCGATTTCCTTTATTTTCTTTTCCCAGAGCTTTTAGCTCTATTTCTAAAAAGTGAATAGCCTCTTTGTGTTTTTGTGCTTCTTGCAAAATAACACTACAATTCCCTGCGCAGGCCAATACCTTGTGATGATTATATCCATGAAGTTTGCAAAGCCCATGATATGCTCGAGTTATCATTTCAGAAGCCATAGAATAATTACCAAGTCCAAAATAGCACGTAGCTAAATTATTCAGAGAAGAACAAGTATCATCGTGAAATTCGCGAAAAATATTTTCTCTTATTTCCAATGCTTTCAAGTGATGACTTATTGCAAATTCATATTTGTTTATTTCACTATATAAAACGCCTAAGTTGTTATAAATTGTAGCGGTTTCTGTGTGTATTTCTCCGTATACCTTTGTTCGAATTATCAGTGATTTATTGTAGTATTTTTCAGCTAAAGTGTAACGACCTTGGTTTTTGTAATACAATCCTAAATTGTTCAATGATGTTGCTAATTTAGGATGATTAACACCATATAGATTTTTGCTTAATAAAATAGCCCTTCGATAATATTTTAAGGCAAGAATATAATTACCTACTTCCTCATATAAAAGAGCTATATTGTTATAAGCAGTTTCAATTTTAGGATGCCTTACCCCGTAATACTTGGAGCATATTTTAATTGTTAACTCAAAATAATAAAGCGATTTTTTGAAATTACCTTTTGACCAGTAATATATTCCAAAACCATTCAAACAATCTATATTCTGAAAAGCATTTTTACCAAAAATATTTTCATTAATCTGTAAGGATTTTTTTAATAATGAATATTCTTTTTTATTTTCATGAGTACCTTCATATACTGAAGAATAATGAAGATAAGTATTAGCTGTTGCCTCGTGATTCTCTCCAAATATTGAAATTCTTATTTTTAGGGCCTTCCTATAGATTTCTATTGCTTCATCAATTTTATCCTGGCTTAATTTAATTCCTGCAATATTATGTAAAGATGTTGCTACGCTATCATGATGTTCACCGTAAATTTTATAACATATATTCAATGATTTATTAAAATAATATTCAGCCTTTTCAAAATCACCCATATCGTCATATGCAACTCCAAGATTGTTATACGCAAGTTGAACTTGATCGTGGTAAAAACCATATTTTCGTATTTTTATTTCAATACTTTTTCTTAAATTTTCTATTGCTTTTTTGTGATTTCCTATTTTAATATATATCGTACCAAGATTGTGGAAATAGACATAATCAGAATCAATATTTTTTACTTTTTGGTTTTCTTTTAAAATAGAAAGCGCACCCTTAAAATCACCAACATCACATTTTAATAATGCTATATTATTATAACAAGACGCAATATCTTCTTTATGATTCCTTTTTAACTTTTTCAGAATAGATAAACAATGTTCAAAATCTTTTAGCGCTAACTCATATTTATAAATTTCGGTCAAAAAATTAGCCCGGTAGAAAAGAAAATACGCACTCTCTTTATCAACTTCATTTGGTTGAAATTCGATCAAATTTTTCGAAAAATTTATCTTGAATTTGTGTTCTTTGTGGTTTAGAGATTTTAAAATCAATATTCCAGATTTGGAACAATTAACATGAAATTCATTTAAAAGTATACTACAGACCTCCTTGACGATTATATATTTACTCTTTGATTCTAGAAAGTCAATTACATTTTCCAAGACTTTAATGTCATTACTTGTTCTTTTGGTAATTACTTGTCTAATTATTTTCTTTATCGATAATTTAAAATTTAATAATTGACTTTCTGAGGGATTGCTCCCGAATTTTAAAAAAGTATGCGATAACGGTAAAGTGTAAAGTTCTATATGCCTATCACAATTATCAATCATCCACACCAATCTAGACAGATCATCCCTCTCTATATCCCGTATCAAACACTGCTCAACCCCCTCCTTTATACCATTTAGAAAATTCTCCTCAACAATTCTTTTTAAGGATTCTGCACCCAATCCTTCGGTTCGTTTGTAAATCACCTCCCCAAGGACGTAGTGAAAATACCCTTCCACTGTGAAACTCACAGTGAGCTTTTCATCACGAACAGATTCAGTTAGCACACCCTCCAAAAGCATTTGCTGATAAGGCGAATCGATTTGAATGCTCTTTGCAAAATCCCCAATCTGTGCATCATCAAATAGCAAATCAACAGGAAGTATGTGATTCTCTTGCTCTAGCATAATTTCAGCTAAACGATAAAGTAATAAATGGTTGTCTGTCATTATTCGTTTATTGTGAAATCAACTTTTCGTGATAAAGCGTCCATATACTAATGAAACCTCCTCTACTTTTGGGTAAGCCCTTTCCATTGTTCAATTCCAAAAACAGACGAAGCAGCAATGGATTATCGAGTTGGTCACTCAGCGAGCGATCGTGGTAGGTCAATTCCTCGTAAGAGAAATTGGGTTTGCGACGCACTTTATCTTGCTTATCGCTGACGTATTTGTTCCAAGCACCTTCTACTTCTACTTTATTGAAGGGCTTCAACCAATGACAAGATCTCGCCACGACATTCTCTTCCCGACTACCTTCCTTGGCATCGCTGTAAATTATGGATTCGTACTTTTCATCGGCTTGCGGCAATTCACTCTTGGTGTTCACCCGCCAGCTCAAGACAATTTTAATATGCCCACCTTTGTATTTTTCTAAAAAATCAATGATAGAATCAAACAACGCCTTTGAATTGGAGTTCTCATTTGAGCCATCAATCAAAATCATTAGCGGCTGTTCCTGCTCGTATTTCACAAAGCCGGCCTCTTCAAATGAACTCTCAGGAGTCAAGTTTAAGCGGTAACATAATTCCTCCCAGATATTAGGGGTACGAAAACGATTGCCACGCAACAAAATGGTGTCAAGGCCCCGCTCGATGTATTGTCGATTCATTTCTACCAGTAAATTGGTTTTACCACTTCCTGCTTCTGCGGCAAGGAAGAACAAGCCCGCGCGTGCACCCACCCAAGAGCGAAGCGCTACTTCGGCATCTTGTCGCTCTTGGTAGATACCCTTGATTACTTTCTTTTCGCTCATTAAGGATTGAACAGTCGCCTCGTTATTCTCTTTCAAGATGGCCTTCCAACTCGCCCCGTCCAAATCTCTTATAGAAACAGGCTCCTTCATTTCCTTCTCGCGTATCATGAGATTCAACTGCTCAAGAACAATCGCATTGTTTGTTTCGCCATGAACACTCTCAGGACTGAAAAACACTATACGGCTTCCGGTATTTTGCTCATACACCATCAATTTAGCTCGTTCGGAAATTTCTTTAATAAAATACTCTCCCGGTAAGATGAAAAACGGCACAACGCTCAACTCCTCATTATCTGCGTTCAGTATGGCCACATTGGACTTTAGCTTCTGACGAAGATTAACTTGAGTGATTTCATCGCCCATTAAACGCCATGAAACAGTTTTGTCGCTGCTAACGATGGTGTAGTTTTTACAGAAATCGAGTTTTACCAATAAATCCTTTAAGAGTCCGAAATTCTCCTGCCAAAGTGAAACACATTTTTGATCGGAGGGCACTGTGCTATGCCCCAAGTAGTGATTACGGAAGTTGATGAGCTTACCGATGGAGGTCTCGCCCGCAGCGGCATATGGTTGGGTTTCTACCTCGTCATAATACCCCGGCAACTCTTTAGCAAACCATTGATGACCGTTTTCATTTAAGGCTTGAATAGAACTGCGCATAAACGCATTCCAATGGCCGAATTGAGGGCGATACAAGAAATTCTTAAACGCCCTATTGATGTCCCCAATTTTCAGGTCGCTGTTGAAGTATTCCGAGGCCGTCAGAAGCCCTAAATATTTCAGATAATTCAAAAAGACTTCTTTCAGTAAATGCAGTCGCTTGAAACCATCTTCCTCCTCTAAAGCTCGTTTGTATGGATGAGCCAAGAAATAAGGATATGTTTCAATAATCTTGGAATCAACTTCATCCCTATTGATTGAAGAAATAGTTGAATTGGAGGAATCAATTTGCGCGGCCTCTAACACAAGTTGATCAACTGACTCAAAAGTCAAGGATTTCCCTTGGTAATCTAATACTATGGAACCACTGCATGCATGATTCGGGCCTTGAAGGCTTATACCAGTTGTTGCATCCTTAAATTGAAATACGCTACAAGCTAAAAGTGACTCGATAAAAGCATCCAGAATAGGCTCGTAGGTCTCATAAATCTGCTTGCTCTCAGTTTCCGAATAAACGGTTCCGTGACCAACATACTTGTTGCGGAAATTGATTAGCAGCTCCACCGGAGTGTTAGTCACTTCAACAAGCTGCTTTTGACCCTTACCATCAATGACCGTGTTTCGAACAGTCATTCGTTTTATAATTGGTTGTCCTTTGATACTTTTCAAGGTTACACCAAAAAAACTGGCTAACTCTGGCGATAAAGCGGTAGACTTTTGCTTATCAAGCTCTTGAATTAGTTTCACTATGGTCGAACTCCAGAGACCATGACTGTCCTTAGACATAAGCGTATCAATCGATTGCTCCGTAGTCTCATTGATGGCATACTCCTGTTCCGCAATTTTGATCATAGCATGACCGTAAAGACGGAAGTAGCCAAGCAACACATCGGAAATGAGATGGAGTTTTTTGAAATAATTCTGCGTTTGAATTAATCTAAACAGGGGGTATGAAACGTGGGAAGGTAAACTCTTACTTTTCTCATCAAGATAGCTTTTTACCATTATATATTTATGTTTTGGTTGAACAAATAATTTATAATTAATAGATACTATTAATTACTTTTCACATCTGATAATGAACTCCTTGCCAAATATAAAAAACATCCATCATCTTAACAATAATGATATTTCCCTTTTAAAGGTTATCATATATGTAACGAAGGTATGTGGGGTCAAGGTTTTGCATTGCTAATTGTTTTATATTTTAAGTGCATCTTTTTGATAATGAAATTATCACAATAAATTCAAAGTGAAAAATTGAATTTAAATGTATTTGTGAATATATAAAAAAAAAGTATAATATTTGATGGATATATGTTTACTCCAGATATAATTGAAATAAAAAAGTTCTACTGCAATTTTTTCACTTTGATTCAATTAAAATCTATTTATTATTTAAGGTAAAGCTAAAAGAAAATGGCTTATTTTATCCTTAATTTTTCTCAAGACAGACGAATCGTCTATCACATTGCTAAAAAGGAAGCAGTAGAACTTGTATACAAATTTACTAATTTTATTGAACTCTAATTACTTTACCAGGTAAATGTGATACATTCTCTTTTGAACCATACACACACCAAAGAGTTGGTGAACTTATTTTAATAGTTGGTGAATTTGCGTAAGCATCTGTAAAATAAATTAAGCCATTATATTGTCTATTTTTTTTCATCCATGAAAAAACTGGGTCGAAATTTGTTCCTCCACCGCCAACTATTTCAGGTATTACATTTGATTTTTTAAATAATTTAACGGTGTGTATTGCAGCGTCACATTGTATAATCATCAATTCCGTTCCTGTTTTATGCAATGAAATAATTTCATTCCAAAATTGTGCGAATAATTCTTTATTTATAGAACCTGAAGTATCAATTGCCACAACCAATTTTCTTAATCGTTTAATTTTTGTGCCTTCACTACCTTCAAAACGTTTACTTTCTTTACGGTGTGTCGCTCTTAAAGTAGTTCTTCCACAAGAATTAGAAAAAATACGAATCAAGTTTTTCCAATTTAGTACAGGAGGATTAGACATTAATTCGATAACCTTTTTAATTTCATTCGGAACCATACCCCATGAATTCATATCTATTTTTTCCTTTGAACTTTTACAAACTTTATCGATAATTCTTTCTAGCTTGCTTTTTTCTTCTGATGACCATAATTCGTGATTACCATTCGATTTTTCGTAATTCTCTTTCAATTTTTCAAATTGATTGTGTGAAATAGGAAAATCACTCGTTGCCTTTTGATCTTGAAGTTTAATTAATTCATTGTAATAGTATTCTAATGTTTGATTTGGGATTAAGTTTAATTCCGGAAAAGTGGTTAAATAAACAGCGCCTTCCGGTAATGTCCAAGGAGCTACAAATTGATTGACGACAATATCTGCAGCTAAATTCTCAATAAATGGATATTTTCTGTTAACTCGAAATAAATGTTTAAATACAATGTGTAATACCTCATGTTTTAAAACACCAATTCTTTGATTTTCATTTAAATCATCAATTAAGAATTTAGGGTTTACATGTAAAAACAATTGATCATCATGACAAGAAACCGCCATTGTTGGTATTTCGAGACCTATTTTACGTGTTAAATTACTTAAAATATGTGCATAAAATGGCTCCGTTCTTAATAGTTTTACAACTGACCGTGCCAATTCAAATTCAGCTTTATTTAAAAGTTCTATTTGCATCTAAAACATTTTCACAAATTGACTTAATATCTCTTTGTTGTTTAATATTTTAACAATTAAATGTTGAGCCGGCGTATTATTAAGTTTAAGTTTATGGATATCTGCATGAAATCCGTATCTCAAATCCAAAGGAATTTCTTTGTGTAACAAAATATGTTCTATCACTTTTTGTGCATTAGGTGAAGGAACAAACTCTTTTGATTTTAATTTAAAAATCACCCTCGTTAACAAAGTATTTATTGTATCCAATCGAATACCACTTTCTGTTTTTAATAGCGTAAGTATGATTTTATCAATCTCATTTAAATTATTTTCATTTAGAAAATCATCTGGAGAAGGAATTTGCATTAACAATTCATCTACATAATTTATAAACGCATTCGCTGTTGCTTCGTCTAAGCATCCTTTTGCTAGAATTTCTACAATAAAAATATCTTTTTTAAAATCCTTGATTTGTCCAAGTTGACTAAAAAAATGCACCAATGTTCTAGGAGTAGTTCTTTTCAGCGTAACCATCTCAGGGTACGTTAGCACAAAGTTCACTCCACGTTCATCAATACCATATTTCAAAGCCCATTCTGCCCATATCCTTGCGTCAAAATTCAATGTTAAATGAATCATCCTTGTTACAATAGCATCATCCATAGATGTAACAGAATAATCGCCTGTATCAGGATTCGCTGTAACAATTATTTGCCATTTTGGTGGTAATGCCCAAGAAAACATTTCAAAATTTTGAAGCAACTGCATGGTACCTCTCAATATTCGATCGTCTGCTCTATTTATATCATCCAATAATAAGATCCCTGGGCCTTCATCCTTTGGAACCCATTCTGGTGTCATATAAACAGTTCGTTCATCTCCAATTACGTTTGGATCCGGATCTACTTTAAATGGTAACCCATGTAAATCACCCATTTCTTCAAATTGCGCAGGAGCACAGTAAGCCAACTTCCATTGTTTTTTTTTAGCTAATTCCATAGCTATTTCTGTTTTACCTAAGCCATGCGTACCCCAAATACACAAAGGAGTTGGTCTTCTTCCAGTAGTTGATTCTAAAACCAAATTTGATTCAAGAAATTTATCCAAGAAATCGGTTAACTGCTCTCCATTGATTTGAGCTCCATAACAACCAGATTGATTCATATTGAAATTGTTTTAGATTCTAAATTTGTTAATTTTATTTTTTCTTCATTAGTCAAATTATTTCCTCTCAATCTAACTTCCAGGTCTTCATTTGGAATTAATTTAATTATGTCTTCTACTTTTTCAAGATTATTATTTTCAAGATTTAAAATACTTAATCTTTTAAAACTCGATAGTATTGGACTTAATTTCAAAATATCATTCGCTGCTAAATCAAGGCGATAAACATTTTTAAATGGTGAAAAAAGTTCATCCAAAGTGGAAAAATAATTGTTTTGAAAAATGAATTGCTCGAGCTGCGAAAATTCTAGAATTTCATTCGTTAATTGAATGGTATTAAAACTTAAATCTAAAATTTGTAATGAATCGACAGATTGATTTAAATTAGGAAATTGAATTAATTTATTTCTTCTCGCCAGTAAAACCTCTAATTTTAACTTATCTATTTCTAATATTGAAATCTGTTGCCTGGAGATATCCAAATACCTTAAATTTATCAATAGATTTAAATTTTTTAAATCCGTTAACTCTCCATGTGTAAGTCTTAATTCTTTTAAATTTGGAAGCATACACTTTTGGAAATCTATCTCTTTTATCGCAGTTTTTTCTATAACTAAAACTTCTAGATGCATATTTAATATCGGAAGTTTATTTAAAGGAGCATCGATGATTACTAATTTTCGTAAAGCTTGCATTCCAGAAAGATCTACAGGTAGTAGATTTTCTTTCACACTAATTAAATTAATTTCTTGGATTATATTATTGGTATAAAGAACAGTAGATAAATCATTGCTAGAATCGCCACTATTTTTAATCGTAATGACTCTCAATGAATTTAAAGAAAGATTAAAATCAAATTCAAAAAATAAATCGATACTACTTTGATCGCATAAAATCACATGGTTAATCCCAATTGAATTTATTAATTCACTAATTAATCCAGTAGGTATTTTTTGAAATGTATCATCTATTGTCAAAATACTGCGTTGATCTAAAAATTTATTAAAAAATTTAATTTCTCCTTTTCTTATACTACTAGGAATACTCTCATTACATGCAAATGCTATTAATAATAATTGCTTTAACTCTAAATCCGATTTATCGTTTATTATTACTTGTTCATAAGTTGTAAATTTTAACCATAATGAATTTACTACTTCCTTTGGGAAAAGTTGAACAAACATTATGTTATGACTCATATTTACTAAATCCGTTAGTAAATATTCTAACTTATCAACCGAAAAATCTTCACTCATAATATTTTTTTAATTATTATATCCGAGAATAATTATTTTACGACCATCCGAACAACTATAGTTTATTGCACTATCCTTCGATTCTTTTGTTCGAGCATCAATAAATTCTAAATTCACACAATTTTCATAAAAACCACTCATTTGAAATGCCTTAGAAAGTATAGATCTAATATAAAGACGCTTCAATTTAGGGAATTTTTCATTTAAATTATCAGAGTTAAAATATAAATTATTTAATCCATCTAAATACAGGACTTCACAAGAAGGAAAAACATTTATTAAATCAAAATCATCTAACCTAGTGAATGAAAGATTTACTGTTTTTATATTTAATCTTTTTGAAGTAGAAAGTTCAGCAAGTTTATTTTCATCAGTATTCGATAAATCTTGGTAAGATAAATCTAAATAAGTACAATTTTCGGATTCAGAAAAATCAACATGTGTAAAATAACCGTCTTTATTAAAAAAAGAATGTTTTTCAGCTAATTCAATTAACTTATCCCGAATATCTTTACTCATCGAAAACCATTTAGTGGATTCCCACCAAATCATTTCATCTTCAAATGACTTCACTATTCCTGTTGCATTGCTCGAATTTTTAGCATCGAACTTAAAAAAATGGAAATTCTCATTATCAGATACAACTATCTTTTTATTTAATTGATTTACAACAAAATTATATTGAACAGGTGTGAAAATAGAAATTAAATATGTGTAAACTGATTCAACTATTTTTTTTCCTTTTTCAGTATTCAACAAATAACGATCTAAAAAAATCAAGGATCTAACACTTGATTTTAAAGATTTTAACAAAAACTCTTCGTCAAATACTAAACCTTTATGGGCATATAAAATTGAGAAGGGATTATTTTGAATTGCCGTCAACATTATATCCTTATCCTTTAAATACTTTTTAGGTAAATGGATTGGATTAAAATTTGTTTCATTCAAAATTCTTTTAATTTCCTCTTTATCTATATTTTCAGGAAAAACAACTTTAGAATAATAATGATCTAAAATCTTAAATTGATTATGTTTTATGCTTTCTTTTAGTTTATAATCATTTTTACTTTTAGATGCCAGTGTTAATTTTGGAAAAATATGTTGTACTAACAAGAAGTTATTTAGAGAAAGTAGATTTTTATCATCAGTACTGAATTTTCCATCATATTTGTTTACGTAGCTTCTATTAAAATAACATAAACAACTTGAAGTTAAACCAAATGGATGTTCTATATTTTTTAATTCAAAATGATTATTCTTTATCTCCGATTTAAATAAAATAGTTTTCGTTGGATTACTTAATTTGTAAACATCAAAATTCAAACTATACCCTAACAATGGAAAATTAAAAATAGAGCGAGATTCTTGAAAAGAAGAACCAAATATTTCCTTGTGATTTTTATATTTTTCTGATTTACTGAATAATAAACTTATTTTTCCTTTTGGTATTTCTTTGTTTAACCAATTTGTAAGCACCAGTACGATGTTTTCGATATATTTTTGGTTATTTGGATATAAAGAGAATAAATCATTGAATACAAAATAGATTGAAACTGGATTAAATGGTAAGATATAAAATAGTTTAGGCAACTCACATATGGAGTTATCAGTTTGGTCTACTTGTTTTATTTCAATTTTTTGCCCTAACGCTTTTACTAAAATATTAGGTTGATGAAAAAATGAAGATGTAGCTGGTAAATTTGCTGGGATAGATCCAGGATGAAGTATGTGGTACCTTTCTAATTCTAGATTAAAATCGCCCTGAAAATGAATGCCATGAAACCAGGTAAAATCAAAAATTAAGTTTTTTAATTTTTTATTTACTAAATCTGCAGACACAAAATTAAGTTTTCCATATAACCATAATTGTGCGTCAGTAGGACATTCGGATCCATCATTTGGATTAGTTTTTTTTACATTTTCAATGAAAGTTAAATCTTCTTTTGTAAAAGAACTTTTCATCTTCAATTGATTCAAAAAAGTTCGTAAAACTTCTTCTTTTGGTTCAATCAAAATATGCAACGAAACTAAATTCACAAAAACTTTTAGTCTATTAAAAAGAGTTTGTGTATCGATATCATGACCACCAATTTGAATGTTAATTTTTAAATGTTTAACATTTTCTGCATCAACAGTCAAAGCAGCTAATTTTTCATCCGAATCAATTTCTATCCATAGACTATCTTTTATACCGATAGTATAAATATCTGGAAAATTTATTTCTAACTGTTTTTCAAATTGTTGCGGAACTGTTAACTCATGCAAATGAGAAGCTAGTTGTTTAATAGGAATTTCTGATACTTCTAATTCTTGGTTCCCATCTAATAACAAATGTCTAACTGTTTTTGGTATTTTTTTGAAATCAAATTTTCGCAATAAGTTATTTCTAAAATCTACCTTTAATACAGGAGGATATTCACTAAGCCCCTCTCTAAATTTATTGTCACTTAATAATAGATTTGATGATTTCCATTCTTGTATGCTGTTTAAAGGAATAGATTCAATCCCTAATTCCGCTAAACTTGCAGACCTTTTGTATTTAGCGACAGAATCCCAAAAAGATTCAGAAAATTGAGTATTTACTACTTTTTCACTCGTAGATTGTGTGTTTCTAACTAACCTAAGTGAAAACGACTGTAAAAAACTAGAATTATTTTCCGAAAATACTAAATCATCTATACGGTTTTTAAAAGCGTTATTAATAACTGGTTTTTTTAAATTACTACTTGAAAAAACAGCTGATTTAGTGAGAAAAACTATTTTTCCATTAATTGTTTTTGGGATATCTATTTTTTTAGAAAAACTAAGAAATACAGTTCTTCCGATAGCAAATTCTGTTGAATTTTGAGGAATAAGTTGCATATCTGAGGCCCAATAACCGCCAAGCTTATTAAATAGATGAGACCGATTCATTTGAATCATGCCATTTAATTTAGGGTCAGATGGTAAAGTTAAACCAAGTAGTTTTCGATCATCATAATTTGTTTCTTGTAAATAATTTTTAAATTCTTGAATCGTAGGTAATCTCCATCCATCCTTCAAGTTTGATAGATAGTTTTTTAGACCAATTTCATCAAAATAAGTTCGATTTTTACCATTTTTAAACTGTGTATAAACTCCTGGATTATAATTTACTAGTTTACAAACTTCATCTTCCTTTTTCCATTCTATGTCTTGAATTACTATATTTTGTTCCGATTTTAAATCATTTGTTAACTCCACTAATTTTGCAATATAATCTAATGCTTCTTGCAAAGTCTTACCTGATTTCAACAATCGATAAATGATTTGTAATTCCCCTTTGTACCTTTTAAATTCAAAATCCAATTTCTGTATTGAACAAACCCATGATATTTTACCAAAAAGATTTTCAATGTATTTAAGTGTATTAATTTCCTTTTTGGCAATATGTTCTTCTTTGAATTTTTTTAAAAAGTAGACTTCTTGACGTATAGATCGTTTATATTCTCTACCAGCTGTCTTCTTTATATTTACAACGATTCCTGTAACTATTTGTTTTCGATTCGAGCGTAGTAGTTTAGTTTTCTTTTTATTCAAGGAAAGTTTTCTCTCTTTTAGCATATGTTGAATTGCACCTAGAACGTTCCCCATATTAAGATCTTCTTTATTCCCGGATAAAGTAATATCATCCGAATATCGCGAATAATTTAATTTTCTTTTGATACAATAATTTAGCACACGATTATCAAAATTTGTCAAATAATAATTTGCTAGAGCACCACTAGTAGGACTTCCTTGTGCTAAATGAAAATTAAGAGAAGTAATGTAGACTAGTTTTGTTGCGAGAGATTGAATAGATTCTTCTAATAAATTAGAAGAAAGAGTTGTTTCAAAAACATGATTGTTCAATATATTGGGAGAAACCTGTTTTAATAATTCAACCCAAAAAACTTGTAACTTAGAAGTATCTACCTTATTAAAAAATTCTTTTATATCTAATTTGAGTACAAATTCTTGACCAATGTGAAAATTAGCATTATCAATAACTGATTTGTTTTTTCTGTAAGCACTTACACCATCAATTAATTTACTTTTATAAGATTTGTCAGCATTTTTATTACTTACAAAACAATCGATTAATTCTAAAAGCTTTTTTTGTACCAATTTCAAATTGGGCTTTGGTTCATTTAAAATACGTATTGAACCATTTCTCTTTTTAATCTCATGCTTTACATAATAACTTTCATCTAAAGATGCGATTATATCTAACTTATTAATCCATTGTAATACATCTAAAGGAGATTTAAATAGTAATTTATCTTCTTTTAAAATTTCTACCGATGAATTATTTAATTGTTGACTATTCATTATTTAATAAGCTTTGTTATAATCGATTATCTTTTTTTAATCAATTTTACTATTTTTATAAGCAATCGATTTTACTAAATTAATTCAAAAAGGCAAATCATCATCTTCAGTTCTAGCATCTCCATTCTCCGTTTGATTGATCGATTTTGAAAATAAAGCTCTAACAACAAGGGATTCATAAAACTCAACACCTTTAAACATGTCCTTCGTATGCAAACAATGCGTTTGAATAAATTCTATTAACTTACATTCATCTATTTCATTACTGAGTAAAAAATCTTTTAACATTTCTGATTCTTTTCTTAATTCAAAACTATCTTTTTCAACTAAATGTTCCTGAAAAAAAATCTTTTCCTTTTCAGAGAAAAATAATTCAAAAGTTGTATGATTTAAACTTGCGCCAGTAGTTAATACTTTTTTAAAACTCTCAATAAACCCTGATAAAGTTCTATTTGTCTCAATGTGATAATACAAAAAAGTAGACAAGCAAACTGGACTCGTTTTTTGAGATTCGCTAAAGGTATCGTATATAAAATAATAATCTTGTTTAGTTTCTAGGTCAGTAAATTTAAAAATTGGTGTTGCCATTTGTTATAAAAAGTTTAAGAAGTTATATTACTGTAATCAACCATGATATTTCAAATTCAATCGAAAATTTTAATTTGATTAATTTATATTCCAAAGGAATTATATTTTTTTGTTGTATAAAGCTGTGTTTATTTTATGGTTAAATAAAAATTTAGATTCAAAAAATCTTTATAAGACAAAAATAAACTTGATTTTCCAATTTACAACGCTATTTTTTAATTAGAAAACTATAAACGGATAAAATCTCTAATTATATAAATAAGCTAAAAAAAACATATACTTTAACTTTTTAATAGAAATAAATTGAAAGAGATTCTACTACGTTTTTTTTCGTTTTTTTTATAATATTATCTCAATTATTCTAATAATATTCACTTACCTTTTTAAAAAACTAAACTTATAACAAAAAACATTCAAAATCTAATACATTGAATTAATTTATTAAATAATAATAACATACGTAATCTAGTATTGATTATTTTATTAATTTTAAAAAAAAAGAATTAAAAAAAATGTCTATAAAAGTTATTGATAAATTATCTACTGAAGATAAAAAAAAATTAAAAAAGGGTGTTATTGAGCAATCCTTCTGCGCCAAAAAATTATAAAAGTTTATTCAAGCCATGTACAAGTAGAAATTATGGAGTTATACTTAACAAATAAAAAATTCCCTTGATGGGTACTTATAATATTAGTTGTTTTAATAATTGAAATTGTATTTTTAATAAAATAATAAAAAGCGGTTACCGAAAAGCTTACGAGTAGGTATAATTAATTAATATTTAAAAAAATGGCAGAATTTAGTATTTCAGGAAGAATGTCTGTAGGTAACCTACAAAAACAATTCAAAAATGAATTTGGTTTAACTCTAAGAGTTTACAAAGGGAATAACTTTGCAGATCCTTCAGCAACATTAGCTTCAATAAGTGATAAAAAGGTAGAAAATGTTTCTTGTATTGGAAGCATCCAAGTTGGAAACTTTGAAGAAAGAATGTCTAAAGTAGGTATCAAAGTTCAAGTTGCTACTGGTGATAATACTCAATTGGTAAACAACTCTTATACTTTAAATGAAGCAAATAAATTATTTGCTGAGAAAAAATAAAAATATCAAATAAAAGCTGTCCTTTCGAGACAGCTTTTATTTAAAAGTTTAATTCAACTACTTTTTCTTAGTTGAAAGTTCATTAAATTTTGAATTTAAATCGCTTTTTAATTCATCATTAAAATCCGAAATATCTTTGATTGCAGCATTTTTACCTGCATATTCAAAAACAACATAATCTTTTTTCAAACGAATAAAAACTAACGTTCTTGATCTGGATGCTGGAAATTTGCATGCAATAGTTAAGAAATTTGGGGTATAATTAAATTGAATTAAGTCTTTGTATTCAACTTCAAAATAGTCATGGATTTGTTTAATAGTAGGAATAAAAGGAGTGATACTCTTATTTGATTTGAGCATAGCTTCAAAACCTACCCAGCCTTCATATCTAATCTTATCTCCTTTTTTTGCTTGAACAGGAACATAATCCAAATTCACACTGGTAACAGCACTTGTACCGATAATTTTAGAAAGTTCTTCAGTAAAATCAATATTATCTGGTACTAATTCACTTAAATAATTAAGTAATTGTGAAATTTGAAAAGCTCTAGAAGATAAATATGGATCTTTCTGGCAAATTCTAAATAAAACAGTTTCCCACTCTTCATCGAATTCAGTTACATCTTTTAAAGCTAGTGCTTGAGCTTCTGTTAATTCAGGAAGTCTCATTTTTTTAGCTGTCTTTTCACTCCATTCTTTAAAGTTTATTTCTTCTAAAAGCGCTTGATAAACTTTTGGATATGCGATTTGAATACATACTAATCCAAAATTGATGACTAATTCATAAGGTTGTTTTTTATCCCCAGACTTTTGCTTATCAATAATATTTAATAATGACAATGTATTTATCAATCTTTTCAGAGATCTGGGATTAGTACCAACTGATAACATGGCAAAATCGGTCAGCTTATCAGTTAAAGATTCATTACTTACAAAGCTTTGATCAATGTAACCTATATTTTCTAAAGATTGTAATAAAAAATTATTGACATCATACATTGCCACAGGCATTGAAAAAGGTAACTGGATGATTTTATCAAAGAATGATCTAAATTCGCGTTCATTTTTATCTGTCAAAGGCCCGAATTTCGGTATTAATCCCTTAACAACAACTTCATAATCAATTGCTAAAACAAAAACGCAATTATCCACTTCAAAGATGTTTTTTATTAGTTCTAAAATCTCAACAGCAACCGGCGGATCAATTCTATCCAAATCATCAATAAAGAAGATAAAACCTCTGTTATTATTACCTTCTTTTCTATCTAGCTCTAAACAATGATTTATTGCATCTTGTAATGAATTTTTGAAATTTAATAAATCAACAGTTTCTTCATCTTGACTCAATACGGAATCTATAACATCACCTTCAACACCAAACTGAGAGGCTGCCGCTTTAACTCCTGCTTTTGCTATTTTACCAAATAAACCCGAAACCTTACCAAGTATAGCTTTAGACTGAGACTCATGTTTTCTCTTGATGATTTTCGAAATTTCATTTGTCAAACCTCCTATAATAGAAATAAGCGTTTCCTCTTTGGTTTTCATTATAGAATATTGCCATGTATTTATCCAGATACCATAATAGGGTAAATTTTTATCTAATTCTGGATTAACACCTGTCTCACACAATTCGTGTTTAATTTGATTTAACATGGAAGTTTTACCACTACCCCACTCCCCTTGAATAGCAATTGTAGTAGGCATATTACATGTATCAATAAAATTAATTAATGCACGCATGTAATCATCGACACCAAGTAAATCTGGTGCTCCAGCTTTTCTAGGCTTATCAATAATATTTGATTTAATCATAAATATATAATTTAAAAAAGTCCTTAACTTGAATTGCTAAGGACTTCAAAAATGTAAAAAAAATGTTTAATTATTTTTTAATTGCTTGAATTCTTGTTTTTACACCTTCAATACTACGTTTTACGCTTGCGATTTGATTGTCATAAGAATTCATTTCTCTGATTTTAGATTCTCTATAACGACCTTTTGCAGTAGCATCTTTAGTAGATTTTATCTGGCGAGCATAATATTCCGATTTTTCTTTTTTAAGCTTTTTGATTCTTTCTAAATCTACTTTATAACGCTCAATTTGAATTTTATAATTCGCTATATTATTTCGTTCTGATTCGGTAAGTGCCATAATCTATTTGTTTTTAGAATACCATTCTTCTAATGTTGAACATTTTTCAGATTCCAACCATTTTTCAATGGAAGAAAACCCTCTTTCTTTCACATAGTCTTTTAAATCTTCTTTTCTAGATGCTTGACCTAAAGTGTATTTATTGTTTACGCAATAAGTGTTAAACTCATTAGCAACTTGAACAGTAACACCAAAATGATCATTAATCAATTCTTCAAATGCTCCTATTTTCATATCAGCTTTAATTTCTAAATCTGAATTAGAAGCTTTGATATCTTTTGAAGTTTTAGCATTCAACTGAGCAAAAGTCATTTCCGGATCAGCAAACATTTTACCTTTGTAAACACGCAAACTAAGACCAAAATTTTCTTTAAATTCAGTTTGAATCGTTTTTATTTTCTTATTTGGAGCTAAGTGAAAATCAGATGATTTAAACTTATCAAAAAAGTTTGAAAAAATTCCCATAATTTATAATTCAATAATTTGATTCCCTTCCTCTTGTAGTTTACTGTTTAAAGAACTCAAAGTAAGTTTATCGTGATTTTCATTTGTTCTCATTAATTTACCTCCTTTTGATTTGTAACAAATCTCACAAGTAATACCAAAAGCATCTTTAAATCTTTTTTCAAAACCACCAACAGTTAGGTTACCATTAATTGATAATTCAGATTCACCAGAAGGAGTGTAATTACCCAAAGCTATTGATCTTGCCCCAGCTATCGTTAAATCGTTATCTATACCTTTACCATCTTCCGTTCTTAAAGTTGGAACTAAATAAGGAAACTTCTTAAGAAAATCTGATTGAAAGGTTTTAACTTTAATTCTTCCGTTAACGTTTATTTCTGCCATAATTTTAAATATTTAATCAAACTCAAATATAAGATTATTTATTACGTTTAAAACATATACATACATTTTTTTCAAAACAATAAAATTTAGTTTTCATTAAACCCTAATTTTAAGCTAAAATCATAGGTTATTGAAGCCCAATCAGAAATGAAATCTAATATTTTATTTTGATAACTATCTGTGTTAATATTTTCTTGAATCTTAATATTCGCTTTAATCTGATAAATAACACGATTCGATTTTTTAATATCATCCGCGTTAATAATGTCATTTAATTCAAAATTTTCACCAAAATATTGGGAAATCATAGTGTTGAATTCTTTATTTTTTGCTTCAAAAATTGGATTAAATTTATCTAAAAATGCACTTTGTTTTTTAGGCCAACGATGACAGGCAAAATTAATAGCAAAATTAGTTTGGTCTCCTTTACTAGTTATTAGTATATAAATTGGATGGTGCCACCATTTTTTTAATTGATCTTTACTACTTCCTACTCTTATTTCCATTCTACTTTCAACTCCCTTGGATAAAATTTTTATTTCATTGATTAAAGGTTTTTTCAATTTAGCTGGTAATTCAGTCAAAATTTTATCCTTTAACGCATTTTGAATTTCTGCTCTAGAAGTTTTTAAAACAGGTGGAGTATCATTTGCTTGTAAATTCGTTACGGCAGACTGTTCTAAAACTTTGGTTATATATTCACCCACTTCTTTATCTTTAGGTATAAAATCTTTAACATTATTAAGTAATGTAGATATTTGAAAAGCTCTATTACTTGAATAAGTTTCTTTTTGACAAATTTGAAATAAAACTTTTTCCCAATCTTCATCAAATTCATCTGTTGAATTAAGTCTTTCTAATTGTTCTTCATTTAGTTTATCAAGTCGGAATTTAACAGCTGTTTCCATATTCCATTCTGTAAAATCTGGTTCTTGAATTAATTTATTATAAACAAGAGGATAAGCGATTTGTAAACAAACCATTGCAAAACAGATTAACTTCTCATTTGAATCAATTATGTTTTCACTGTTTTTTTTATTATTAATGATATTTATTAAAGACAAGGTGTTTGTAAGCCTTTTAAGAGCACGAGGATTTTGACCTACAGAAAGTGTTGCAAATTCAGATAAAGCTTTTTTATAATTTTCTTCTTTAATACTCTCTTGATTTATATACCCAATATTTAACAGCGCATCAATTAAAAATACATCAACGGTATAATTTGAAACAGGCATTGAAAAAGGCATTTGAATGATTTTGTCAAAAAAAGATCTAAATTCTCTTTCATTTTTATCTGACAATTTACCAAACTTAGGCTCAAGTCCCTTTACAACAACATCATAATCAATAGCTAAAACAAAAATACATTTATCTAAATCGAATATGTTTTTCAATAACTCTAATATTTGAACAGCAACAGGTGGATCAATTCTATCCAAGTCATCAATAAATAGTAAAAATCCTTTTTTTGAATTGTCAGCTAATGCATCTATAATTAAATCTTGAATTTCAGATTTCATTTGACTTATTTCAGCACCCTCTGTACCACCACCACTGAAAAAATCATCGACAAAATCGGTATTTCCTCCAACCTTATCTACAACTTGCTTGGCTATAAATTTTCCTCCTGAAATTGATATTTTTTTAAAAATATCTTTCATTTTAGAAACCGTTTGGTTTTTATTTTCTTTGTTTTTGATGGTATTTAAAATCTGTTCAATAATACCCTCGATTATACTTAATATGGACTGTTCAGGGCTTTTCATCAAAGAATATTGCCAGGAATTTATCCAAATTTTATAAAATTCTCCTTTGTCACAAAGTTCATCATCTAACACGTTCATTAAAGAGGTTTTACCACTCCCCC
>VFQS010001620.1_pt1 | contig 20229 bp, 16 predicted proteins | sample 3512361 | NCBI WGS metagenome assembly VFQS01 (sample SAMN10412375, study PRJNA504923) | tailings metagenome | isolation source: Relicate 1 Philex TSF3 active mining | place: Philippines
CGTTGAACACGATGTAATGGCGCAGGAACCGGATGCTCCGCTCCACTTGCTTGCCGGTTTCGGGGTGCTCCTCACGCTTCTTGAACGAGGAATAATAAACCGAAAGCGCGCCGGTTTGACCCTTGCGGACGTGCCCGCCTAGCGTTTCCGCCTGGCGCCAGGTCATCCAGTAACGCGAACGATAACCCTGGGCATCGCCGAGCGCCCAGAGATAAAGCGTATTGATGCCCTGATACGGCGTGCCGCAATGACGCAGCGGGCGTCCGCCCGCCCCGTTCAGCCGCCAGGGCCTCGACCAGGGCGGAACACCCTCCTCGAGCTTGCGGATGATGAGGTCGGTGATTTCGGCGGCGACATCGCGGCTCGTGCGTTTCGCAAGGGACATGGCGCTTCTCCGTGCGGAAGGGGAAAAGGCCGCCGGCACGGGACCACGCGCCGGCGGCAAGGCATCCAGGAGAAAGCGGCGTCAGGCCGCGAGAGCGTCCTGATCGGGCGATTCCGCTTCGATTTCGCAGGCACCGGACACTGTCTCGTCGACGCCAGCCACGCCAACCTCTTCGGCATCCTCGGGCTCGACGATCGCCTGCTCTTCAGGATCGCCTTCGGCGGGTTCGAGATCGTCCGCCTCGGTCTTGTCGAGGAAGCGCATGGCGTCGGGCACCCAGGCAAGCGCCGCGTCCCGGACCTCGGGCTCGACGATCGCTTCGCCCGCGAAGAGCTTCGCGCACGATTCCGAGATCTCCGACTTCTTCATCGTCGCGTGGCGCGCGGTCAGCGCCGCGCCGCCGACATCGGCGAGCAGCGTCAGGATCGAGCCCTTGCTGATGCGGTCGAAGAAGTTCTCGGATGTCGGCCGCCACCAGCTTGCGACATCGACATCCATGATCGTCGCCAACCGGTTGTGGAGCGGACACTGCTCGGCGCGGTAGCTCGCCTTCGCTTCGAGCGACATCGCCACGATGTAGGCGAGCCAGGCCGCCTTGCTGTCGTCGTCGAGCGCCCGGAACGCCTCGAACCGGTCGACCTCGGACTTGTGCTCCAGCCAACTCGCATCGAGCCCGTCATGGGCTTCGGCGAGATAGCCCCGCGCGCGGGTCGTCGGCTGGTCGCCACTCACCGGATCCTGCGGCGAGCGAGCGCGAATGGTCGAGCCATAGGCGCTGAACGTGCTGGCGCGATCGTCAATCATGACGAAGAGCGCATAGTCGAGCGCCAGGGCCGGATGGCTGAGCAGGGTCGCTGCGAGCACGTCGCGCCGCTGCATCGCCAGCTCATCGTAGAGCCGGGCGCTGAGCGGCTTGCCGCCCGGGGCGATCGCTTCGGGCGGCGGAGCAGGCGGCGTGTAGCTGCCGCCCGGGCCGGTCGAACCGCCACCGCCGGCACCATCGCCGTGGTCGTCCTCGCCGTTTTCATCAGCGCCGCCGATGCTGACCGGTTCCTCGCTATAATATTCGGTGTCGAGGACCATCTCGCCTCTGGGCGTCAGCTTGAGAAACGCGCCGACGAGCGGCTTGATCTCGTCAGGCAGCACCGGCGGGATGTTGTGGAGCGCGTGTTCTTCCTCGGACAGGGCATCATATTCCTGGTCGAGCGCCTTGTAGGCATCCTCATCGATGGTCTCGTCATCCATCTCCTCGGCGATGGCTTCCTGCCGCTGTGCAATCGCATCGAGGCGGGCCAGCTGCGCCTCGGTGAAATCAGGCTGCGGCAGGATCACCCGGTAGAGGCCGGTCGCCGCGCTATGCGTGTAGTTCGACGCAATCGGCCGGATCCAGGCGAGACCGAGTTCCTCGCCGATCCGCTTGGCTTCCGCTTCCATGATGTCCGCGGCGAGCCGCTGCGCGATCTCGGGGTTCACCCACTTGTCGCCGCTGTCGCTGAAAAGGTCGCGGTCGATCTTGCCGCCAGCCTCGGCATAGCGGTCCTCGCCGACCAGGATCGCGACCGGATCGGTCGACTTCATCGTTTCGTTGGCGATGACGCGGCGGATAGTGTCGGCATTGGCATAGCTGGTGCCGTAGCTGTTCCAGACGAGAAGCTGCTTCTCCTGGTTTTCGGTCGAGGCATAGGCCTTGGCGACGTCCAGCGTGATGGTGCCTTCGCTCAGCGCCTCGAAGATGGGCTCGGCCAGGGTCGCGAGCCGCAGGCGGCCCTCGACGAACCGACGGGTGAGGCCGAAGCGCTTGGCGACACCGTCGATATCATTATTGAGACCGATGAAATACTGGAACGCGCGGCATTCCTCGGCAGGCGTCATCTTGAGCTGATGGAAGTTGGCCGCGGTCGAGGTCTCGGACAGGGTCGCCTCGTCGCCGACGAGAACCTTGACGGGAACATCGTAGGTTTCAGGGTCGATGGTGCCGCGCTCGGCGAGCATGAGCAGACCGCGCAGGCGGCGACCGCCATCGAAGACCTCGAAAGTGCCGCGCGGCTTTTTCACAGGCGTGACGAGCAGGTTCTGGAGTACGCCGCGAGCTTCGAGATCGGCGGCCATCTGCGGTATTTCCAGCAGGTCGTCGGGCCGCCTGCGGACATTGATGGGAGAAAGCGTAAGCTTCGAGAGCTTAACGGTCGTGGTCATCGGAGGAACTCCTTCTGGCATCCGGATCAGCCCGGACACCAGCATCACTCCCCCTTCCCTCTCGAACCCCGGGGCGCCCCGTGGGCGTGGCTTTTTTCCGCCGGACAACCTACATTGTCTTCTCTTCCGGCCTCGAAAGAATATGATCTGCGGTGACCTCCACGACGCTCCGTTTGAACATGCCGCAATGGCAGGGTGGCGATGAACCCGCCTATAGCTTTGGTTCCGAATTGTTGCGCTGGCTTGCCCCGCCGCATGACGGCCCCGAGGAAACCGTGGCGGTTCCGGAACCGGACGGAAGCTCCCCGCCGGTTAGCCGTGGCATCAAGTGGTGCGCCGCCCTCTTGTCTCAAGCAAGAGCGGCGCGCGAAGCCATCGAGCGGCATGCGCCCGATCGGATCGTGACGCTTGGCGGCGACTGCCTGGTCGATCTTGCGCCGATGGCGTATCTAAGCCGCAGATATGGTGAAAAGCTGGGCGTTCTCTGGCTCGATGCCCATCCCGACGTGATGAGCGCTGCCGAGTTTTCGCACGCCCATGCCCATGTGCTTGCCCTGCTGCTTGGCCGGGGCGACGAGGCTTTCACGGCAGAAGTGCCCCGCAAGCTGGACGCCCGGCGTGTGATGATCGCCGGCATGCAGGGATGGAACGCGGATGAAGACCTGATCCTGAAGGAACTGGGCATCCGGCATATCCCGCCAGCCGTCCTTGCTGACAGCAGCCGGCCGATCCTCGACTGGATCGAGACCGAGGGAATCACGCATCTTGCGGTACATTTCGACCTCGATGTCCTCGATCCGGCTCATTTTTCTCCGCTGCTGTTCAACAGGCCGGGCATGCCGGAGGGGGCCTTCGATGGAATAGAGCAAGGCCGTATGCAGCTGGACCAGGTGGTGCGCCTGTTGAAAGAGATCGGCGCGGCAGTGGATATGGTTGGCCTTGCCATCGCCGAACATCTGCCATGGGACATGCTGCGCCTGAGAAACAGCCTTGCCGAGTTACCCATCATGAAATCATGAAACTCACTGTGGGCTGAAACCGCCCCGAGTTTCGGAATACCAATGGCGCACCACTCGCGAAGCTATCCTCGCCGCTTTGGACACGCCCTCCCCCCGATCTCGAGGTAAACGTCGTCACCGCTACGCGATGCTTCACAATCTGAATGTGACGGACTTCTCCTGTGAGAGCGGCGCTGACCGCCGATGAGACGTCATTAGAGGGTGTCAATGACCAACGAAACCCGCAGTGCCGACTGTTTCGGTGACATCTCGTGCTTGATGCAGAATGCACACCAGCTGCGCTTCGTCATTCAGGATCGGAACGGACACCGTCTGCCAATAGCGCTCGAGAAACCGGCCATCGGAACCCCGCAGGTCATAGCGCTGTGCTTTCATGGCATGCTGGCGCCGTCCCTGTGCCGCGATGCGGATGGAATCAAACAAGCCTGCGACGCCGGTTGCATCCTCAAGATCCGGATTATCCGGAAAGACGTCAAAGAGCCTTTCTCCGGCCACTCTGCTGCGCTCGGTATAGGTGATGGCAGTATGCGCATCGTTGACGTCGAGGATTCGCATACCAGCCCTCGGATCGATGATCATCGTAGGCTGGGTAGAGGTCTCCGTCAGGCGTTGAAAAAGGCTCCGATCACATGATGATAGCGCGCCAAATTCAATAGGATATCTCTGCACGCCAAGTGCGGCGGCGTTGAGCAATGCAAGCTCGCGTTGAATTGAACGGATCTGCTGCAGCAGATAGCTGCGCTCGGTGTCGGCAACGTCTGCGCCCAGGCAGGCCCTGAATTTCTTCAAGTTTTCGTGCAGGATGAAGCGTTGCACATTACCCCCTAAGGTTTCAATTGTGCCTCGGATCTATGAACTTCTCCGGTCCCGAGAAGTTTCCCCGACTCGCTGGCATCTGCAACGCAATAAATACACTGAATGACCTCTGAGCACAGGAACGTCTCCGAGCCATAGTGGGTAAAGGATGACCACATGATTCGCCCAGCGAATGTCTGTCTGGGCCTTGTGAATGGCGGCGGCGGGCGCATTGTCCCGCCACTCCCCGGCCGATCGCAAGATAGGGAAATCAAGTTCTGCAATCTCGATCCGGCGCACTTTGGTCTGCCTTGGAAAAATTGGTCCAATTCTGAAGAGAGCCCTGCAGGGCATGGGAATTGGAGAAATATATGGGACGTCAGCGGTTTACGCCGGAGCAGATCATCGCGAAGCTGCGAGAGGTGGATGTGCTGGTTGGACGGGGTTCGACGGCAGTCGAGGCCTGTCGGCAGATCGGGATCGCGGAACAGACGCTGTACCGGTGGCGCAAGGAATATGGCGGGCTGAAGGTTGATCAGGCGCGTCGGATGAAGGATCTGGAGCGCGAGAATGCGCGGCTGAAGAAACTGGTGGCGGACCTCGCGCTCGACAAGGCGATCCTGCAGGAGGCGTCGAAGCTGACTTTTTGAGTCCCTCCCGTCGCCGTGAGGCGATCGAGCAGGTCCGTCGCACACTGCCGGTATCGGAACGACGGACCTGCCGGGTGCTCGTTCAGCACCGCTCGACGCAGCGCCATCGGTCGAGGGACGATGCCGACGAGCAGCGCCTAACGGCCGACATTGTCGCGCTGGCCAGGGATTATGGCCGGTATGGCTATCGCCGTATCCATGCCTTGCTCGGCCATGCGGGCTGGCAGGTCAGCCTGTCTGTAGTCGAGCGTATTTGGCGGCGGGAGGGTCTCAAAGTGCCGAAGCGGCAACCGAAACGGCGCCGGCTGTGGCTTGGCGACGGGTCGTGCATCCGGCTGCGTCCGCAGCATCGCGGGCATGTCTGGTCCTACGACTTCGTCGAGGATCAAACGCACAACGGTCGAAAATACCGGATGCTCAACATCATCGACGAGTTCAGCCGCGAATGCCTGGCCATGGTGCCGCTTCGGCGGTTCCGGTCGAACGACGTCATCGATGTGCTGGCCGATCTGTTCATCGAGCATGGATCACCCGAACATATACGGTCCGACAATGGCCCGGAATTTGTCGCCAATGCCGTGCGTGAATGGCTCGGCCGGCTGGGCGTCACCACCCTTTACATCGAACCGGGCAGCCCCTGGGAGAATGGCTATATCGAAAGCTTCAATGCTCGCCTGCGTGATGAACTGCTCAATGGTGAGATCTTCTACAGTCTGGAGGAGGTGCGCATCGTCACCAGTTGGTGGCGTGAACATTACAACCGGGCTCGCCCGCACAGCAGCCTCGGAAATCGACCACCAGCGCCAGAAACGATCCCGGTGCCAGCCTGGCCGCTCGGCTCCGCGGCGCTCCGCCTCCCGCCCAGGCTGGCATCGGAAGCGATATTCAACTAACTACGCAACCGGACCAGTCATCGCGGGCAGTCCAGGTCATGACATCTCCTGAATCCGCCATCCACGCATCGTCGTGCAATTGGGATTATCCCGGAGTGTCGGTGGCGACAGGCACCGGCCAGCCGAGATGAAATCACTTGAGCTATGAGGGGGAGCGTTTCTTCCTCGCAAGAGTCGGGAAACTGGCGGAGGAACCCTGATTACAATACATGCGACTGTGCGGAACGCATGGCCAATAGCTCTGCGGCCATGTTGGGGGTGTTCTCCCATGGGGCACTACACAAACGGAGGATCGCGGTGACCCAGAGAATATCGCCGCTTTCGAGGGGGGAAGAGTTTTGAGCGATTTTCGTTTCCTGCATGCCGCCGACATTCATCTCGACAGCCCGCTCCATGGCCTGTCGAGATATGAAGGTCTGCCCGAGGACGACATAAGAGGAGCCACCCGCGCGGCTTTCGACAATCTGGTACAACGCGCCATCGACGAAGATGTCGATTTCGTCGTGATCGCTGGCGACCTCTTCGACGGTGAGTGGAAGGACATGAGCACCGGCCTCTATTTCGCCCGCGCCATGGGCCGCCTGGATCGGGCCGAAATCCCGGTGTTCCTTCTCGCCGGCAACCATGATGCCGCCTCCGTCATCACCCGCAGCATTCCCTGGCCGCCCAATGTCCGCCTGTTCAGCGCGCGCCGACCGGAAACCCATCTGCTTGCCGAGCTCCAGGTCGCGGTCCACGGACAGAGCTTCTCGACACCGGCTGTCACCGACAATCTCGTTCCGTCCTATCCCGCCGCTGCGGAGCATCACTTCAATATCGGGATGCTGCACACCGCGCTGGCAGGCCGGAAGGGCCACGCCGATTACGCGCCCTGCAGCCTGGATGATCTCAAAGCCAAGCAATACGACTACTGGGCGCTCGGCCATGTCCATCAACACGAGATCGTGTGCGAGGCGCCTCATGTCGTCTTCCCGGGCAACATCCAGGGTCGCACGATCCGCGAGACGGGCCCCAAGGGCGCGGTGATCGTCACCGTGGAGGATGGTCAGGTTTCCTCCATCGATCGATTGGATCTGGATGTGATCCGCTGGCTCGCGGTCGATATCGACTGTACCGACGTGCCGGCCGATAGCATTGCGGAACGCATGCGCTCGGCGCTTCTTGAAGCGTGGCAGCACGGCGGCGATGGATTGCCGCTCGTTACGCGGCTTGTGCTGACGGGCGAGACCGACAGCGCCGGCGCGCTCATCGACAGCGCCGCGGACCTGCGCGACGTCGCGCGCGCCGTGGCCGCTTCGATCTCGCCCAATCTCTTCATCGAGAAAGTGAAGCTGCTCGTGACGAAGCCCGCCGCCGCCGGTGAGGTGATTGTCGGCGACGATCTCGCTGCCTTGATCGATCGGGCCGCCACCGATCCTCAACTGCACGAACTGCTGGCCGCGGACCTTGCGCCCTTCCTGCTCGCGGCGCAGAGCCTGCTCCCCGATGCCGACGAAGCGGACCTTCGCCGCTATGCCGGCGACGGCAAGTGGGACGCGGTCATCGGAACCGCCGCCCAGGCGCTCCGCTCGCGTTTGACGAAGGGGGACTGAGCGATGCGGTTCGCCACCCTGTCACTCGAGCGTTATGGTCGTTTCGAGGATTGCGAGCTTTCCTTTCGCCAAGGCGAGCCCGATCTTCACGTGGTGTACGGCGCCAACGAAGCGGGAAAATCGACCTCGCTTGCGGCGGTCTCCGATCTGTTGTTCGGTTTCCCGGCACGGTCTCCCTACAACTTCGTCTACGACTACGCCCTGCTGCGCGTTGGGGCCGTGCTCGAGGACGAGGGGCACAGCTTCGCTTGTCGCCGCAAGAAGGGGACGGCCGGGACACTGATCGATGCCGAGGATCGTCTCCTCGACGAAGCTATGCTGCTCGCCATGCTGCGGGGGCAGACGCGCGAGACATTCGCACTCTCCTTCAGCCTCGACCAGGATGGCCTGCGAGCGGGCGGGCGGGCCATGGTCGAGGCCCGCAACGACCTGGGCCGAGCCCTCTTTGCCGCAGGCTCCGGGCTCACGGGTGTTGCGGACGAATTGGCTCGCCTCGAGAGCGAAGCCGATGCGATCTGGGGACAACGCGCCGCGGCGAGGCGGAGCTTCACGCAGGCCCAACGCGATTTCGAAGCGCAGACCCGAGCAGTCCGGGACCAGGCCCTCAAGCCGAAGGCTTGGCTCGATGCCAAAGGCGCGGTCGCGGACGCCCAGCAGATGCTCGAAGAGGTTCAGCGGCGGCGCGACGAAGTTCTTGCCGAGGTCAGCCGCCTCGAGCGCATCCGCCGGATTGCGCCTGCCGTCCGTCTTCGCAGCGACCATCTCGCGGCGCTTGCCGCCCACATGGATACGATTGATATCGGGCCGCAGCGCGAGCACGCCGCCGAAGCGGCAATGGCCGAGATGGAGGCCGCTTCGCGTGCAAGGGCCGCCGCGCAGAATCTGGTGAACGAAGCCCGGGCACAGATCGAGGCGCTTTCTCCTGATCCGTCGGTCCTCGCCCACGACGCCGAAATCGACGCGCTGATCGCTTCGTCGGGCGCGGTGACAAAGGGTCAACAGGACTTAGCGCGTCTGAGCGAGGAGCGATCCGCATCGGGAGGTCTTGTCGCCCGGCTCCGCGCCGAAGCCGGCGCGCTCGCCTCCGATCCCCCCACCCGGATCGTAAGTTCCAGACTGCGCGAAATCGCGCTCGGTCATGCCGAGGATCTCGCGGCGCTCCGGCAGATCGACGAGAGTGAGCAGGACCTGGCTGAAAGGCGTGTCGCGATCGAGCGGAAGATTGCGGATCGCCCCCAAACAGGAAATCTGACCGCGATCGTAACGGCGATCGACCTTGCCAGGACCCTCGGGGCCGATGCGGACGCGCGCTGCGAACTGGCGCAGCGCAAAGCCGACCGGGCCGCGGCCAGCCTGGACGTGGCGCTCGCTCGGCTCACGCCCTGGAGCGGGGACGCATCGGCCCTGGCCGCGCTTCCCAGACTGGCACGGCACGAAATCGAAGACGTGCGATCCGTCCTTGCCGAGGCCGAGACCGATCTGCAGCGGGCAACAGACGCCGCTTCGCGCGCCCGCGAAGAGGCCGAGGCGCTCTCGCTCGAAATGGAGCAGCTCTCGTCGGGCGCTGCGGTGGCTGACGAGGAGATCACCGCGGTTCGAAGCGAGCGCGACGCGTTCTGGCGACCGCTGCGCGCGCACATGCGGCAAGGCATGGCCCTCCCCTCCCCTGATGAAGCTGTCGATGCTTATGAGACGGCAGTCGCTCGAGCAGATGAACGCGGAGATGCCCGCTACGCCGCCGCCGACGAGTCGAGCCGTCTGACGGTCATGGGTCAACGCCGGACCAGGCTCCTTCTGGCCGCTGACCAGGCGGACACGCGCGCGCAGGCGGCAAGCGATCGTCGCGAAAGCGCGCTGACGGGCTGGGCACGAAAGTTGGCGGAGGCGGGCTTTCCGGCGTTGGAGCCCAATCGGTTCCTCGGTTGGGTGTCCGAGCGGGAAACGGCTGAAGCAGCACATCAGGAGGCAATCGATGCCCACGACGATGCCAGGGCGATCGTTGCGCGGCGCAATGAATTGCGTGCCAGCCTGGTCGCCGCCCTCGCAGACGAGTCGGTGCCCAAGGGAGAAGACCTCCTGCCGCTGCTCGCCTTCGCCACACGGATTCGGCAAGCCGGCGAGGCGGCCGCCGAGCAGCACAGACTCGACGAGGCCGCACTCGTACAAATCGGGCAGGATGCGGAAGGTCTGCAGCGCCGCCGCACGCGTGTCGATGAGAGTATGGCGACGCGGATGGAGGCCTGGCGCGCGCTGCTGGTCGAAGCGGACATCGATCTCGACATAGCCAGCGCTCCGGCAACTCTCGACGTCCTGGACGAGCTCAGAGCCGCGATTGCCGCGCAGCGAGACCTGCAGACACGCATCGACGGCATAGCGAGAGACGCGCGTGAACATGACGAAAGCGTTGCGGCCCTAACCGAAAGGCTGGGGATTGCCGCCTCGGGCGGCGGAGTGACGCTACTCGAAGGGATGCGGGCCCGGCTCTCGGCGGCGCGCTCGACCGCAAGCGTCCTGGAGGCACTCGAGGAAAGCATTGCCGGCCGAAGCGCTGAGATGGCGGCCGAAGACGCACGGCATGCTGCGGCCTGGGCTTCGCTGACCGCGCTTCTGGAGGAGACGGGCGCTACCGACCTGCAGGGCCTGGGTGCGGCCATCGAGCGTTCGCGAGCAGCGCGCGCCCTGCGCCACGCGGTCAGCGAAGCGGAAGCCGCGATCGTCGCGGCGGGCGACGGCAAGGGACTGGATGAGCTTGTCGCGTCCCTGGAAGACGTCGATGCTGACGGTCTGGCCGTCCGAATCCAGTCGCTCTCGGGGCAGCTGACCCAGCTCAACGATGAGGTTGCCACTGCCGCAAGCGCCCACGGCGATGCCAGGAGAGTCTTTGCCGGTCTGGAGGCGCAAAGCGGCTCGTCCGCCGACGCGGCCTCGGATGCCGAGCAGGCCCGGGCCGAGCTCGCTGTTCTTGCCGAAGATTTTATCCTGAAGCGAACCGAGGCCGTCACGCTACGCTGGGCGATTGAACAATATCGCGAGCGCCATCAGGATCCCATGCTGCTGCGCGCAAGCGAGATCTTCCGCCGGCTGACGATCGGGCGGTATGCGGCGCTGCGGATCGACAGCGACGGACCCAATTCACGGCTCCTGGGGTTGCGCGACGATGGCAGGACCGTGGTGGACGTCGGGGCGATGAGCGAGGGAACCACGGACCAGCTCTTTCTCGCGCTTCGCCTCGCAGCTGTCGAGCAATCCATCGCGGCCGGTGTTCGCCTGCCCTTCCTCGCGGACGACTTGTTCGTCAATTTCGACGATGAGCGTTCCGAGGCCGGTTTCAGGGTGCTGGCGGAACTCGCGCGATCGACGCAGGTGCTGTTCTTCACCCATCACCCCCATCTGGCGGCGATCGCCCGATCTGTCGTCGGCGAAGACCTTCACTCGGAATGCTCCCTGGCCTGAGACAGCCGAGCGACCTTCAGATCAAGCCGCCCTGGACTGGCTGTTCGAATCCGGAACGCGCTGCTCCGACACTCTTTCGGCGCTTTGTGTACGCAACCTGCAGCGGCACCTGTCCTCGTCCCATTCGATGCGCGCCAGCGAATATCGGTGCCGCTGGCAATTGCCCGACGGCTTCGATCTAAGGCCGCATGACGTGGCGGAGGCTGCGGAAATGCGGCAGCGGGTCAAGGACGCCTTGAAGGACGGCAAATAGCGGAGCGCGGCCTCCAGCGCCTTCGCCCGGTTCTCGACTCCACGGCTCCCCAACTTGCGTTTTCTCGTCAGTATGATTATATTTTAATCGGACTGATAACAGGTGATAAACATGGCGACCGAGACGAAGGTATTGACCGCGCATGTCCCTCTGGGGCTCGCGGAAAAGGTTGAAGCAATGGCCTCGCGACTCGAACGCTCGCGCGGCTGGGTGGTGAAGCAAGCGCTCGCCGCCTGGGTCGATCAGGAGGAGGAGCGTCACCGGATGACGCTCGAAGCCCTGGAGGATGTCGATGCCGGACGGGTGATCGACCACCAGGCGATCACGGCATGGGCCGACAGCCTTGGGACGGACAAGCCGCTACCCTCGCCGGTCAAATGAAGATCCAGTGGACCAGCAAGGCGTCGTCGGACCTTGTGCGACTGCACGAGCATCTGGGTCCGGTCGCCCCCGAAGCGGCGGCGCGCGTGGTCCAGCAACTCGCCCACGCACCGGATCGGCTGATCGATTATCCGAGGATCGGCGAGAAGCTGGAAGCCTATGAGCCGCGCGAGGTCCGCCGGATCATCGTCGGCAACTACGAGATGCGCTACGAGATCGCGGCCGGAACGATCTTCATACTGCGCCTCTGGCATTGCCGCGAAAACCGCAACTTCGAATCGGAGCAGTAGCGAGGATGCGATCGACCACCGCCGCAGTCGCTTCTATCCTCAGACCAGACCGAAATCCTGAAATTCAACCTGCCGCAGTCGGCCGGACAGCCATTTCAGAGTAGCTCTCACGGGTTCCGCCAGTCCCGGTTGACCGACGATGGCACCAGGAATGTGGTCGGCTTCGATCCGCTGAAAAACTTGCACTTCGGCTTCACGGTCGGTGGGAAAATGGGGTGCGAGGTCTCGCCTCTCCTCTTCGCCGCCAGCGAACCTCGGCTCGCTCACGCACAAAATCGAAACAGAGACGGCGTCTTTGTTTCCGTCCAATCGGCCGTAATCACTGGCGTATGCCAAATGATCGGCTGCTGCCAGATCGCGGCGCGGCCATAAGCCATGCTTCACGACCCCAGTGAGATTCGCAGCTTGGGTGAAATGCAGCAGGAACCGCACGTCGCGGTCCAGGGCGATCGAGCGGATATGCGTCCTGCGGGCCTCGTTCATCGCAATGATCCCATAGACGCCTCCAATACCTCCGCCCAGTCTTTGACGCCGCGCGGCGCCATCCACGTTATCTCAAGACCGGGCCGAGCATATCGCAACGCCGCGCGTGCCGCCGCCAGTTCACCTTCGGCGTCATTGTCGACGGCGAGGATCAAGGATGTCAGACCTTGCGGCAGCAGGATCTGATCGAGACGCCGTGCACCCAAGCTCGCCCAGCAGGGAGCTCCTTGAATGAGGGTGAAGGCCCGCGCGGTTTCGAAGCCCTCGGCAAGCGCCAGGCAAGAAGCCGCCCGCCCTCCCCCTTGCCATGCCCCCTGCCCTGGCCGCCCCAGCATGAGCTTCATGCGGTACTTGCCGGTTTCCCGGTCGAGGAAGATGCGCTGGATGGCAGTCAGTCGCCGCCCTTCGCGCACGGCCACGAGCAAGGCGGGATGGAACGTGGTCCAGGGCTTGGGACGATAAGGACAGCGTGGATGAAATCGGAGATCATCGGTAGGCGGCTCGAGATGCCGCAGCGTCAGGTAACGCTCAGCGAGAGTGCCCGGGATCGGAAGCCCCTCCTCCCAGAGCCGTGCGGCATTGCCCGAAGCGCGCGCGGGCATGTCCCGGTAGGAGTAGTGTTGCCGGATCGGTATCCGGCGCAATTCGCGCAGGACATCTTCGCGATCACAACCGGCAAAGCAAGTGACAAGAATACCGCGATCGCCCTGACGGATCGAGAGGCTTGGTGTGCTATCAGCATGCGCCGGGCACAGGCACATGGCGGTGCGGCCATGCCAGGTGCCACCGAGAGCACCTACGAGATCGATGAGTTCCTGGGATGGTCGTCGGGCTGTAAGCGGCATGGCATTCCTCCTGCTTGCATGCCCCTGCCCCTCTCCCTCTTTCTCCCGGCCATCAGATCGCGGTCTATCTGTGCTCCGGGCTGCGTGCGCGGATCGAGGAAGCGCGAATAGCCACCGGGGTGCACGGCCGGTTTGCGGATGGGATTTCCTGCGAGCGGAATGAATGCCTCGATGGCGGTGGGCCTTGTCGCCGCCTATTCGAGCGCCAGGAGAACATCGTCAGCGGCAGTTCTGGCCCTGTCCGATTCGTGGACCACCGCCAACTCGGATGCCGCCGGGAAGGAATTTGAGTTCCATTCTCGAAGCGGCGACAAGACCGATCTATGCTTGCCGCCAATTCTGGCGATCACTTGATTCGCATGGAAACCGGAGCTTGTCCGTTCGCCCGGAATGATCCCGGACTCTCCATCTGAGAGCAGCGTTGTCCTTGCATGATGGCGCCAGCTGCTACCAATTTGACTAACCACCATCCTTTTGGCATAGCTGTCCGGGATAAGGGGTCTTTTTTCGACCTTTTTCACGAACCAAGGCCAATTTGGGTTGAGAAGGGGGACAACGCCCATGCTGTCGGGTCAGATTCTCGATGCGATGATCACCTCGTGCGAGAATGCAAAAACCGTTCTGCGGCAAGCGGCGATAGATCCATCCGACAGGAAAACCCTCAATATTTCAATGGGGGCCTCGGTCGCCGCGGAGTTTCTGGGGAGGACGCCCGAAGCCCTGTCCAAGGCGGAAGCGCGTGGACGCCTTCCTGCGCCGAAGACGTCCGCCAACGGGCGCAGATATTACACGGTCGAGGATTTGATCGCGATTCGCGAAGCGCTCGGTATCAAGATGGGCAAATTGCCGTCCGAGCGAGCGGTCGTCGTGGCCGTGCAGAATTTCAAGGGCGGTGTCAGCAAATCGACCACGGGCAAGCACCTTGCCGATTATCTTGCCCTGCGGGGTTACCGGGTTCTTGTCGTGGACTGCGATCCCCAGGCTTCGATGAGCGTGATGTTCGACGTCAATCTCGAGGCCTTGGTCGACGAGACCCATACGCTGTCGAATTTCCTGTCGCCGCGCATCGACGAAGCGGATTCGCTGCGCAAGACGATCCAGAAGACAGCCTGGCCCAATATCGACATCTGCCCGGCGAACCTCGGCCTGCAGGACACCGAATGGGAACTGACCGCGACGATCGAGGAAGGACCGACAGCGATCGCGGGCGCGTTCCGCATGCTGCGGATCGGACTGGAGGAAGTTCGTCACGACTATGACGTCGTCATTCTCGACCCTCCCCCGGCCATGGGGTTTCTCGGCGTGAACACGCTGACTGCGGCCGATGGCCTGTTGATCCCCGTCCCTGCCCGGCAGCTCGACTATCTGTCGACCATTCATTTCATGCAGACCTGCCGCGAGGCGATGGATCTCGTCTCCAAGTTCGACACGTCGATCGACTATGGCTTCATTCGGGTCGTCTGCACGATGTTCCAGCCCAGTCGCACGAACGAGGCGCAGATGCTCCAGGTCATGGAGAAGACCTACGCCGGACAAATGCTCTCGACACCGATTCTGCTCTCGGAAGAGATCAAGAATGCGGGACTTTCGATGTCTTCGATTTACGAGATCAACAAACCCTACGGCTCGCATCAGACCTATGTTCGCTGCCGCGACAATCTCAACATGGTCTTCCGCGAGGTAGAGAAAGACATCTGCAAGCAGTGGCCATCGCGGATGGCGCAGCTTGGCACCGATCGGTTGACGGAGGCCGCATGAGCAGCGCGGGGGGCAGACGGCGGAGTCTCTTGGCGAACGCCATCGAAAGCATCGGCACGACACCGCCCCCGACACGCGCGGCCGATGGTCCCGTCGCCGGGGATCACGCGGATCGAGAAAAGCCCGCCGAAGAACCGGCGACACCGTCCTTCCTCGAACGGCGCGGGGTTGCGTTCGATGAGATCGCGCGCACCGTCAAGCGCCTCACCATTCGCCTGAAGCCGTCGGAATGCTCGATCTGGCCAGGCAATGCGCGCGACTATGCGGCGCTTAGCTATGACCGCTGCGCCTCCCTGATTGAATCGATCAGGGAGGAAGGAACCAATCGCGAACCGGTGGTCGTCAGGCGAACCCCCAATGCCGAACAGCCCTATGAGCTGATCGTCGGCACACGTCGTCATTTTTCGATCTCCTGGCTCCATGCGAACAACCATAGCGAGATCGAACTCGTAGCCCGGATCGAAACGCTCGATGACGAAGGCGCCTTCCGTCTCGCGGACCTGGAAAACCGGGAGCGCGAGGACGTCACCGATCTCGAGCGGGCCCGAAATTATCGGCACGCGGTGGAAGCCTATTATAAGGGCGTCAGGGCGCAGATGGCCGAGCGCCTGGCGATCCCCAAGCAGAATCTTCACAATCTGCTGCAACTCGCCGAACTCCCCGACGAGGTGGTGAGCGCATTTGCGGAACCAGGCGACCTGAAGGTCCGTCACGGCATGCGCCTGTCGCCGCTCATCAAGGATGAGCGCTATCGCGACGCCATTCTCGGTGAGGCGGCCATAATCGCCGCCGAGCAGAAAGAGCTGCTGGCCGCCGGCGCGGAAAAGATCGAGGGCAGCAAAGTCTGCGAACGCCTGGCCGCGGCCGTGACACCTTCCAGGCCTGCGCCTTCGCCAAAGGCGAAGCCGGCTCTGACGGCAGCTTCGGGCAAGGAGATCGGACAAGTTCTCGCCGATACCAAGGCGAAGGGCATCACGATCAACATCAATCCAAAAGGCCGCGCATCGGTCGATGAGATTCTGGACGCACTGCGTCCGGTCATCGAGAGCGCGAGATTTGCGCGATAATGAGAATCCACAATAAATCTTTTATTTTCAAATCGTTATGATGGAGTAAAACGCGTTTTACGCGTGTTGCAGGACATGAGATGCCACAGGACTACCGCGAAGACGGTCAAGTAGACCTCTTTCTGCCACAACTGACGGCACTGCCGCTTCGCGACCAGCGCGAAACGATGGAACGCCCATTCTTTTCCCTGTCCAAGCGCAAGCGCCTGAAGCCGATCGACTATGTCAGTCCGGACCGAAAAGTTACCGTCCATGTTTCGGCCAACTCGGAATATGGCCTCGCCACGATCTACGATCTCGACATCCTGATCTACTGCGCCTCGGTGCTCATCGAACATAAGCGCCGCGGTGCGAACGACATTCCGCAAACCTTGAACGTCGTGCCCTACGACATGCTCAGGACACTCAAACGCGAGGTCGGCGGCCGAGCCTATGACTTGCTGGGCAATGCGCTTGACCGTCTGCAGTCAACCACGGTGAAGACCAATATCCGCTCGGGCGACGCTGTCGAAACCACTTTCTCCTGGATCGACAGCTACAGTCAGCTCAAGGACCGCACGGGCAACGTGCGAGGTATGCGCATCACCCTCGCCAAGTGGTTTTACGACGGCGTGCTGATGGAAGGCGGCGTCCTCGCGATCGATCCCGCCTATTTCTCGCTCACCGGGGGGAGAGAACGCTGGCTGTACCGGGTTGCGCGCAAGCACGCCGGCGGCGCCGGAACGGACGGCTTCGCGATCTCCATGCCGACGCTGTTCGAAAAATCGGGCGCGGAAGGTGACTATCGTCGCTTCAAATTCGAGATGACCAAGATCGTCCGGGAAAACGCGCTGCCGGGTTACGCGCTCGAACTGGAATTGCGCGCAGAGGCCGAACCGTTCCTGCGCATGGTCAGGCGCAACCTCACGAGCGAACCCGGAGCCCCCTCCCCTGCCCTGGTCCAGACTGCACCCACGCCTGGCCGGGCTACTCCTTCCGCACAAGACAAGGCGATCGACGAACCGCCGATCGCCTTCCCGGAATATGGACATATCGCCCATAGCGCCTTTGGCGCCATCGCACGGGCCAACCTGCCCGAACCGCAGCGTGACCACGGCATGGTCGCCGACGACTTTCGGTCATTCCTGAGGCAGCGCGAAATCGCATACGACGCCAGGAACATCACGCAGATCTTCGCAACATTCTGTTCGAAGCAACGCGCGGCGCTGTAGCGCGCTACAGCGCCGCTTCGAACAGCGCGGCCTTTCAGGAACAACCTTCCGCTACCCGAGTTGCGCATAGTTCTTGCGTTCCTGAAGTACCGACGGACAAGGGCCGGCAGTTGCGCGGCCCCTCCCCACCGAGCACCCCGTCCTACCGGGACGCTATCCCATAGAATATGAGATCTCAGCCATGACGCGGGGCTCAGCGGCCGGGCGTTGCCGCCATTATTTTCGCCTATTACGCTGTGCGGGCCGAAGTCACAGCCACCTTGGCCAAGCCGTTACGTCCTTCCGGGCCAGGCTCGGGCATCGATCATCCCACCAGTTGACCGGCGCCGGGTACATCAGGAACGCGGACACCCTTTCGATCATCGCACGTCGTTTCCAAGCAACCAGGATATAAGCCGGATAAAGCAGATGGCGGGTCAATCTCGTGCCGGCGCTTCCTGGAACGAGAGGGAAGGGAAGGGGGGAACGCTGCGATCGTTCATCGAGATCGGCTCCGCGGCAATCGATCAGGCGTTCCTGAAATACCGTGCGGAGGAAAACTCCGCCGCCTCGGTCCGCCATGGCAGACGAGATCAAACGGCCGAGCCCAATAGGCGGCCGTTCCCAAAGTACCGCGCCATCGACGTGTATTCACGCCTCGCCAGGCCCGGAGATGATGGCCCGGCGACCGCCGTTTCAAGCGCCCGGCAGCCAGTCATTGAAGTTCAAACCAGAGCGAAACTCCGCTCCAGAGGCTGGCCGCCTGTCTCGATCGGCCCTTCGTTCCTAATATACCGTGGGAGAGTCGGGAGGCCTTGCCGATTTCCCGGCCAGCAAGTGCCCGAGTGTCATGATCGCGGCTACAAGAGTGGCTATCAACTGTGTCCGCCTGTGTCGTCAGGAAGCTCAAAACTCCGGGAAATCAGGGATGTAGCATCGAGTAAAACGCGTTTTACCGCCCTTTCCGCCCCGATCTCCAATGACCCGCCCACACGGTATTTCAGGAACGGCGCACGGTACATTGGGAACCGAATCACGGTCCAATGGGAACACCGCACAGGGTATTTCAGGAACGGTCAGACGGTATTACGGGAACGCGCTGAATTCCCCGACTCGTGATGAATCCATGAGTCGCGTCCGGCGCATCCACAGCCTAACTTTCTATCTTTATTTCTAAAGGAATTAACGGCGCCTGCGGCGCTTCTCCCTTTCTTTGAAAAGATTGAAGGGGGAGGGGACGCCATCGGCAAGCACCGAACACAATGACAAGGCCCAGTGCCCGATCTCGCACGAGCATAGAGCATCCAGAGGATGGCGTTCAACATCCGCTGCCGAACCGTGCATCGCCCGCCTCCCGATCAATCAGCGCGACAACACTCGACGATGCGCACTCGAAGCTGGTCCCATCATCTTGGCTACCCTGCCTTGATTCCCGCGGACGATGGCGGACGAGATCCCGGTTCACCTCATCCTGTCGCCTGACCTACCTCATCACCGGGTCTGCCTCGACGCCTTCGAAAGAATCGAATGTCGGCGAGCCCAGATCGAAGTCCAAACTCTCGAGGGCCTGTTGGAAGCCTGGATCTACCTCGATGCTGAACGTCTGCCATCGAACGGGCATCCAGCTGGCGTAGCGCTCACGCGACATCACCTCGTTCGATCAGCTTGTGAAATGTTAGGGTACATACCGCCGAAGCCAGGGTGCTTCATATCCAGCGCACCCCTCAAAATCGGAACAAACCGAGAAATAGTCCTAAAACGCCGCCAGAGCCTTACCAGGCGCTTTTGGGCCTTCTGGCATCCACGGCCTCATGAATAGCGTCAAATCGCTCTGTGCGGGCGTCTGGCTGGGCCGTATTTTGGGCCAGTTGTCACAAGTTTGTGATCAAAATCAGAGCGCACATGATTGTGAACCCCACTTGCTCCCACCGCAAATTCGCATTTGATTCGCAACACCTGTCATGGCGACGAAAGCTTTGGCCCGCGCGCGCTTGTAAGCAGCTTGTCGATGGCGGCCATTTCCTGATCAAATGCATCGAAAGCCACGGTGAGGTCGCGGCTCGCGGGCAGGGGAGGGGGCTCCTTCGCCGGACGGCCGCGCTTCGGTGCTGCATAACCGAATTCGACCGCAAGGTCCGGTGGCAGAAACAGCCGCCAGCTGCGCCGCTGGGTAATCTCGACCAGAAGATCCGCGGCGACGGCCCGCTCCAGCAGCTTGCTCGCTCCGGCGACGCTGAGGGCCAGCGCATCGGCAACTCCCTGGGGCGATAGCAGCGGGCGATGATGCGTGAGCGCGAGCAGCCGGGGGAGGGCGCCCGGACGGAACGCTTCGACGATCGCGCGTTGGGCGTTGCGATGAAATTTCTCCAGATCGTGAAGCCGTTCCAGACCCTCGCGCGCCGATCGTTCGAGCGCCCGCAACACCGCCAGCCAATCATCGGCGTCGGGTTTGCGCTTCAGCCGGAACGCCTTGGCGCCGCCGGCGAGGCAGGGGAGGGTGCTCGCGGAGAGGCCGCTATCGCGTAGCGCGAACGGCAGGCCGAGCCAGGGCAGGATGCCGCCATCCGCCAGCGCGTGTTGGCGGACCTGATCGAGCGCGCGGACGAGGGCAGGGTGCTGCGTGGCAACCGCCGGCGCGCTGATGGCGGTGGGCAGCGTATCGCGCCAGGCGAGCGGGTCGGGATCGGCGAGCGCCGCGGCCCACGCATCGAAGCGGTCGAACAGGTCGAGGGTGGTCGAGCGCAGCGGCCGGCCGGGGATCTGGAGCCCGCAACCCCAGGAAAATACGTCGATTTCGTCGACCTCGGCCGATTGCAGTTGCAGCGCCCGCGCATAGCCTGACCAGGTAGCCCGCCGGTTCCATGCCGAGGCGGCGGAACTGACGGAAATTCGGGCATCCAGGCGAGAAATGGACGCGGTGCAAGACGCTATGGCTGCCGCCATTTGTGGGGTATAATCGGGGCCATAAGAGGCGGGCGA
>VFQS010001621.1_pt1 | contig 20224 bp, 22 predicted proteins | sample 3512361 | NCBI WGS metagenome assembly VFQS01 (sample SAMN10412375, study PRJNA504923) | tailings metagenome | isolation source: Relicate 1 Philex TSF3 active mining | place: Philippines
TTTTGGCAGTGCCGGTCGATCTTCCCTGGCGCCCCATAGTGAGATGATGTGGAAACTCCAAAAACCATGGTCGGGTCGGTCCATTTTTTTGTGCCGGTCGATCTTCCACTTGTGCGCCCGGTCGACCCGTGCGCCTGGCACACTCGATTTATTTTCCTGGTGTTCGAACAGGGCTTCGTTGCACCCCTTCTTCACCCCCTTCTTCACGTCTTCTTCCTTCATGGAACCCGTCGTCGCCCATGGGTCGCCCATGCCCCCCGCACTGTGTGCCGGCACCCTTGCGGATGGGCGCCCCTGCCGGTACAAACCCCGTCGCGGCAGCGAGTTGTGTGGCGTGCACGGCCGACCCCCTCCAGCTGCTGCTGCCGCTTCCAAGCCAGAGGGTGGTCAAGTCGAAGAAGTCGAAGAGTGCTCGGTGTGCCTGGGATGCATGAAACGACGGCGGTCGGCCACCATGGAATGCGGTCATCGATTCCACACCACATGCTTACGATCCTGGTTTCGCAACCGACCACTGAGTTGTCCCCTGTGCCGGGGGCCGTGCGTGGAAGGCTTGGCACTGATGGGACCCCGGCTGGCACCCAAGCTCTTGGCCTTGATGCGCACGATGCCGCCGCCACCCCGGGGCTTTTTCCCGGCATACATCATTTCACAATTGGAAACTCCCAGGGTGGCCAAAGCGCTCGGCCTGAATAATGACCTGACGGAGCTGCTGGTCGATTTGGCGTGCGAATGCTTCACGCAAACCATCTTCTTTGCCAAAGTGCGTGCCCTGGGCCTGTGACATGCGCCCGACTGCGCCCAATCCGTGACATCCAGGACAGTTACAGCAGTTACAGCCTTCACAGGCCGTGGACCAGCGGCACAGGCTGGTTGAGCAGTGCACCAAGCTCGCGGACAGCGGCGCATGCGTCGTTGAACAGCGGCATGAGCAGGCCGCGCAGCACCGGGCCCGACCGCTCTGGCAGGCCTGCCGGAGTTGCGCTGCCTGTTGGGAACATGACGTCGTACTTTCCAGACGTGGGGTCAATGGCGGCCAGGTGCACCCAGGGCAGGTAGTGCTTGGCAAAGTTGCGCAACGCCTTGGCATCGATGCCGCCCTTGATGATGTACGCATTGGTCCTGTCGCGGATGGCACGCAGCGCATGGAAGCGTGGGTCGACAAACGCAGAGTGCCAGTACACGATGCCCTTGGTTGGCGGGTCTTGGACTTTCTTCTCGACGTACACCGCCAGGCCATCCAGCGTCGCCATCAGCAGCGAGGCGGCGGCGTGGAAGTGGTAACACAGAGTGGCATGGTCGCCCCCTTCTGCCTCACGCAGGGCCTCCACCGCGTGCTCCCTGGTGCGGCGGAGAGCCAGGTCAAACGACCTGATGACCCCCGAGTCGTTCAGACCGGCCACCGTGTCAAACATTGCATCGGCATCCTGCGCCAAGAAATAACAGAGTGTCAACATGGCACTGTGGTGGCTCAAGCCGCAGTCATGACACCTTTTAAGCCATTCTAACTTCAGGCAGCCGTCCCATCTACACGGGTCAAGGTGAGCGGAACTTTGGGAACTTGACCCCGCCGGAGCACCCAAGACGACATGCCCCGCTGCGCGCGTATTTCGCACGATGATTTTATGGGCGTGCGTGTATAAGAAGCCGCGTATAAGAAGTGCGCCCAGGAGGTATAGAATGGGCGACTTTGACGACATGAACGCCACGCCGCTGGGCAAGCTGCCCATGCCAGTGGTGCAAAGCAAGGCGGATGCGCCGCGGGTAGACATGATGTCGGCATCCTACGAGGACATCCTCAAAGAAATGAGAAGCAATGAGCAACCGGCGCGTCCCAACCCGCAAGCGTTTCAACCCATGCCACAAGCACAACCCCGTCCAGACTATTTTACCGGACAACACCCACAACAACACCCACAACAACACCCACAACAACAGTATCACAACGCGCCCATGTCCCAGCACCCTCACAACCACAGCCACGCCCACCACGGCCACGCCCACCACGGCCCCCCTCATTCCCATTCCCACGGCCATGACTCCCATGACCACCACGGCGGCCACCCCCACTCGCCCGACCACATGGATCCCGCCCAGATGCAGATGCGACAGATGCAGATGCGACAGATGCGACAGATGCAGATGCGGCAAATGCAACACCAAGCCGCCGCTGCCGCCGCTCTCAAACAAAAAAAGGCCACCGAGGTCACGGGGCCGTGGCAATTGGTGCACCAGCACAAGTCGTCCCTTCTGGTGGCGGCCATCGTGTTTGTCGTGCTGGCCTACGTAGCCCCCCGCCTGGCATCAACGGTGCCGCAACTGCTGACCCCCGCAGGCCGGTTCAACACCATGGGCATTGCCGCGGTGGCAATGGTGTGTGGCGGCGCCCACAAACTGGCCAGTGCCTACGTCATGTGAGTTTGTTTACATTCACGACATCCATTCACCACACATTTCACACATTAGCAAGTGAGTTAGAGTCAGTCGTCCAAAAACGCAAACATGCTGGCATCCGGAGGAACGGCATCGTCGTCACCGTTGGTGGGCTTGTGAGCGGGGTCGTCGTGCGAGTTTGCCCGTTCCAGCAGGGGCGGCGGCGGTGGCGGCTCCTTTGAAAATTTGACTTGCGACACTTTCCACCTCACCCCCCATTTGGCGTCCGTGGTCCACAAGCCTTGCAACTCGATGAGCGCCGCACACCCCCGCGCCTCCATGAGGTCCGCGGACAGCTTTCCGTCGGCGTCAAACGCCATGGTGTCGCTGAAAGCCATGAGGCGCGCGGTGCCGTTGTACACCCACGAGCTGCGCCGTTTCGAGCCTTTCCACGCCTGCAACCCGCTGGCTTCCGTGGCCGAGTCTTCTATGTCGCAGGCCCACTTGGCAAAGGCATCGTGCGACGCGACCCCGGGCATGAGCTGCAGTTCCATGCGGTACATGCCCGGCGCCTGCAGCGTCACCCGGCAAGGGCACGTGGGCGTCTGCACGATGACTTTGGCGCCCGCGGTGGTCCGGGCGGCCGGCAAGCCGCGAGGCCCGACCGACCACGTGATGGCCGTCGGGTCCACGGCCCTGAAATCCATGGCGAGCGAGTGTAGTGAAGAGTAGTAAAGGGGTGGTGTGCGTGGAGCTTGTGCAAAGCAGCCTTAAGCGTTTTCCCGTGAAACCAATTATTCACCGTTACAGCCCCACACTACCGCCGCCACGGCTCGCTCCACCCGAGAACTCAGGGCGTCCAATTCCACGGGCGTGTCCGCGGCAAAGGCGGGGCAGTCCACCGTGATGGCGTACGCCCGCAACGGCGAGCACACGGCCGCTTTGTGCGCCGACAAGATCTCGTCCTGCGCCCGCGCCAGCCCTTGGAGCGAGTGCATGTCGGGGGTGGCAGGGCCGTGTGTGCCGGGGTGGTGGGTGTAGGCGCCGCTGCCGAGGGCCGTCTCGTAGGCTTCGTCCACGCTGACCCGCATGCAGATCATGAGGTGCCGGGAGTGAAGGATGCCCAGGGCGTCCACGAGCACGGCACCCAGCTCGGCGTACAAGTCGGCGACCAGGGGGTCGGTGGGGGCATGGAGCATCCAGGAGCCGGCAAAGAGGGCATGGTGCGTGTGCGGCACTCTGGATAACGCCTTGAGCCGTCGTAACAATAACACAAACGGCATAGCAATTCGATCTGTCACTCGGTCATTGTCCACAATCACGTTCAGTCCCACTGCCGAGTGCAGAGATTTCAATACGGCGGCACGGGCGGGCACATCCAGGCTCTCGATGCTCACCACCCAACGCTCGACGGTTTCCCATCGACGAGGGTTGTTTTGGCCAGTTTCCGAATTATTCGGATCCGTCACCATCGCTCTCACGAACGCAGAGGCCGTAGCCCTGGCCGGCGCGAGCGGCCGTTTAAGCGCATGGCGGTAGGCATTCGACGCGCGAGGAACGCCGATGCGGCTTGCAGAGTGGTTTGTGACGGGCCGACGTAGCGGTTGGTGGCGGTGGCTTCCGGCGCGGCGACAGGCGGGCGGCGGCGGCGGGCGCGGCGGAGGTAGGCCTTGGCGGCCGCGCGGTTGAGGGCCGAGTGTCCGGCGTACGCGTTCGATGCCCCTTGTTGCGGCGACGACATCATCACGGGTGCTTGGCGGCGGGCGCGGGCACGCATGACGCGCGTGGTCCCGAAGGCGTTTTGGATGGGCCCCACGAATTTGGGCCCGCGCGCAAGGGCCACGAATCGCTGCTTCTTGCGGTACGCTGCCATGCGCGACACCACGCCCCATGGGTCACGCGCAGCGCCGCGAGGGCCGCCCACCTTCCTGCCGCGGCGCAATCCTTTAAAGGCCAGGAAATGGGTTTGGGGCAAGAACAAATAATCGGGGCGCTCGTCCCCGAAATATTCCACCAGAGCCAGCTGGCGGTCTTTGCCGACGTCGTACATCGAGTACACCAGCTCCACGTCCTTGGGCAGCCGCAGCCCGGCTTGTTGTTTGTTGATCGCAAACCCCCGGATGAACTCGGCTCGGACCACCGCCGGGATCCGGCTGAGCAGCGTCATCACGCGTGCGGCGGGTACCTTGTGGAGAAAGTACGACTTTTCGGAGGGGTCGTACCCCTTCAGCGCCCGGCCGATGGTGGGCACCGCACCCAACACCCTCATGTCGCTCAGCAGCCCCAACGGCTCGTGGGTGCCGCTCTCTTCGTACGTGGCCATCGCAGTCTAGTGAGTGTAGCGGCGATTTTTGTTGTGGCGGCGATTTTTGTTGTGGCGGCGATTTGTGCTGGGATGCACTTAGAGGGCGGGGTGGGATGGGGCGGGGGGAGGTGTTGTTCGGGTGTTGTTGGGGTGTTGTTTGTGTGCGTACAGTTGACTGCCATATTGTCGTGGTTTTGTATCAAGGCTATCAAGGCTGTCCTCGTTCTAGCCCGTCGTCGCTCGTTTCTAGCCCGACAACTACGAACAACGCCAAAGAACAACAAATACAAAACATCATGAGTACCATCCAGGCATTCAACAGCATGCTGAAGACGTTTATGGAAGAGCTGGCCACGGTGTTTCCCGAGGAGGTGCATCTCAAGTTGTTCGTCCAAGGGTTTGACTCGCTCGTGGCTCTGGACCCCCGGAAGCCCTTGGACTTGTTCGTCGGCAGCATCGCTCCCCATTCCGATTTGGTGATGGCCAAGGATCCCGCGCTATTCGAGCACCTGAAACTTCCTGGTGGCATCGATTTCAACGCCATGTGGAACTCGGACATTTCCGACGCCACGCGGGATGCCATTTGGCAGCACATCAACCTGTTGTTTCTGCTGGGCACCACCGTGAAGAGCATGCCTGCGGAGATGCTGGAAAGCATCGAAACTGTCGCCAAGAATTGTGCGGAACAAGTGCAGAATGGCCAGCTCGACTTTTCGGCGCTCACCACCATGCTCATGAATGGCGGGCTGGCCAATCTCGGCGGCGGCGGCGGCGGTGGCAGCGGCGGCGGCCTGGCAGGACTGGCGGGTCTGGCGGGACTGGCGGGTCTGGGGGGGCTGGTCGGTGGCGGCGACGATGACACTCCCGCGCTGGATGATGATGATGATGCTGGTGATCATGACAGCGGGGTCACTCGTGGCTCTCATGCCATTCCCCCTGGGCAACCGACTGCTTCCCACCGTCGCCGCCACTCCGTCGCCCGCGCCAAGCACCCTCGCCACCACCGCCGGGCATAAGCACCCACAAGCACCCACGCCACACAGCCACGCCACACACCCTCGAGGCCTGTGTCGGCCTGTGTCGGCTTGTGTCGGCCTGTGTCGGCTTGTGTCGGCCTGTGTCGGCCTGTGTCGGCCTGTGTGATATTTGTTGCTTTGAGTTGAAAAAACTCGTAAAAAAACTCTGATGCAACTCAACAAAGGATGAGTGCGTGGTACGACGATATCAGGGTGTTGTGGGCCGAAGGCGCCGAGTTTTTCCCGGCCAAGCACCACACCGAGCACCAACGACTCAATGCCATGGTGAGGCTGGTGGCGTACGCCTCGCTCGCTGCCTTTTTGGTCGGAGGCAAAGCCGAGGTGCTCGTGATTGGCGCCGCCCTCGTCGCCGCTTTGTCCCTCAGCGTTCGTCTTTCGAAAACCCGTCAACAACGACGATTCGAACCATTGGACGAAAACAACGACGACGATCGCCGCGGCCTCATTGAGTACGAGGACAGCGAGAGCGACGAGGTGATTCACGACGATGAAGACAGCGATGGAGACGATGAAGACAACAACGACAACGACGACGATCCGCTGCTGAATTGGGCCAAAGTGCGTTCCATCGCCGACGAAGCGTCTGGAAAACGTGGATCATTGAACGGATCCAAGGGCCGCAGATCCAAGAGCGGAACCACCGCATGCACGCTGTCCACGCCCGACAACCCTTTTGCAAACATGCTGGTGTCGGACCTGGCGACCAATCCCGGCCGTCCGCGAGCGTGTGCCTACGACAAGCACGCCACTTTGATCGACAAACACTTCAACCAGGGGCTCGTGCGTAACTTGTACGACGTATACGACAAGGAAAACAGCCAACGACAATTCATGACCATGCCCGTGACCACGTCCGCCCCGGATGTCGCAGCGTTTGCCAGGTACTGCTACGGGGGCCTCGGCCGGAAAACGTGCAAAGAAGACACAGCCAAGTGTACCGGCCGATAAGTGAGCTCACGCAACTTTGGCTGTCGGCGCCGGTTTTTTGAATATGGCGGCTTTGAGCGCATCGACGATGGGTTTGATTTGGGGCGGCAAATCAATTATGCCGACCGCACCCGCTACCAAGTACCCGACGACAGACAAGGCGATCGATGCGACGTTCAAAACGCTGGTCAAAACGCACCACACACACGTCGCTGCGAGCACAACCAAAACAATTTGCGACGCAAAAATTGGAGCTTGGGAACTTGCCGGTTTGGGGGTTGAGAAAGTGTTGGCGCTTGCGCTTGCCGGCATCACCTTAAACCCTAAACCCGAAACGAGTCCCGTCAGATATTGTCGTGCTACAAAAACGTATCGTTGCAATCCATCGGTGTCGGTGATCCATTTATCGAGCATCGGCACCAATGGCTCGTCTAAAATGGACTTTGACGTGGTGGTTGGGGCAACGTACGTCGTCGTCATTTTTTACTTTTTTCGTGCCCCTCGTCGTCTTGTCCTAGCACGCTGAAAAAAATTAACTTTAAATCACTCTCGACGCCCGCCATACGAGAAGAAGATTCCTTAACAAACTACTTCTTCTCGCATTGCGTCATTTCAAACGTATTCAACTCACCAACACTTCAACACACACGCGCGAACACTCGCTCACTCACACCGTTACAGCCCACTCACACCTACTTCACAACAACACCAACTTCACAACAACAACCCTGACGAGTTGCCAATGCCACCGTTTTCTTGTTCGAATTCTGCATCTTCGAATTCTGCATCTTCGAATTCGTCGTCTTCTTCGTCGTCGTCTTCCTCGTCATCGTCTTTGTCGTCGTCGTCGTCGTCTTCTTCGTCGTCTTCTTCGTCGTCTTCATCTTCCTCCACTTCAAAATCGTCATCGTATTCTTGGACGTCGTCACTTTCGTCATCTACCTTGAGCTCTTCATCGTCCCAATCCCAATCCACGTACTTCTCCGCCTTCTTCTTAGGGTTCAGCACCTTGGTCCATGCAAAATACAGCAGCGTCACGGCCGCCACGGCCAGACCCACGCGAATGGCGATATTCAGCAACGCACGACTATCGGCGGTCGACATACGGAGTCAGTCACAACCGAGTTGTTACATATGCAACACTTGAGAAATATTTTTGCTTATTTTGGCTTGTTGTTTGTGCCACCGAGCTTCTGAGCACTACTCATGGGGTTCGTGGCGGGGTTCGTGGCGGGGTTTGTGGGGGCTTTCAATACCGTCGGGTTCCCGCCCGTGCGCTTGCGGTACTCCCGAAACTGTTCCTCTGTCATCAGCGGCCCGATGTGCACGCCAATGTCGCTGGGCTTCAGCTTGGACCAGTCGGTGCCGCTCCAATCCACCGCAGCCGAAGCCTGCTTCATGCCGGCCACCTTTTGCTCCCATTTGTGGTAGTAGTCGTCTAGGGCGGACGACCTTTTGGAATCACCACCGGCAGTGGGCGCCGCAGGGGGCGGCGCGGGCGCCGTCGAAGCCGGCGTGGGTGGCGGCGGCGTGGAAGTCATGGGGGAAGTGCAAGTACGCACGCCGCCACGTCCTTAAGTTGGTATGTTGCCAGGGTTGCCGTTGCCAGGGGCTGTAACTGTGTCAGGTGGTCGTCCACAACGATTGCGCATACGGATTGTTCTGTAGCTGCGAAACCGCCACCCCCAGGTCCAGCCGGGGGTTGTCGCTCGGCAGCTTGTTGTACGTGCTAGTGGAGCGGCCCACGTCGGCGTTGTGCGTGCCTGGCACCGTGGGAATGGCGGCTGCCGTGTTGAGCTGCGCCGTGTCGCGCATGGCCACCGCGCCGGCAGCCTGAGGCACCACCACGTTGACGCGGCCGGCGCCGGGGGTGTAGGCCCTCAACTGCCCGGCCCTGGCCGTCGCGCGCGCCAGGCGTTTGTACCGCCACACATTGTGCAGCGCGCCGCCGTGCACTGCCGCCTTGGTGCCAGATAACGGCACGGGCTTGTGGCCGTACGACTGGCGGTGCGTGGGCGGCATGGGGTCAAACGGCCTGGGCCTGCCGCCGGAGACGATGCGTCCCACGCCGCCCGGCGCGCCCCAGCACTGCGCCGTCATGGCACGCTGCGTCGTGCGGGACACGCGGCGGGACGGCATGCGGCGGGCGAGCGGCCCTGCCACGTGCCCCTCCCGGGCCGCCGCCTCGCGCTGCTGCTGGCGGAGGTGCATGAAGTTGGGGGCGTACAAGAACCCGCCCACGCCATCCCGGGCGCCGGTGACGTTCAGCACGGGCAGCTGGGCGTTGCGGTCGGGGTTGTCGGCGCCCTCGTACATGACCCGGGTCTCGGCGCACGTGCCGGCGGTGGCCTTGGGCGCCACGCGAGCAGGGTTGCCAAACCGGTCGGTGGGCACCGGGCGCTGGGGATCCCGCAGCAAGATGTCCTGGTCCATGCGCCGGGCTTTGACGGACGAATCTGTGGGCATCATGGGACGGTCCGACTGCGTGTACACCAGGGCCCCGGCCTTGTCGATGGCGGTGCGCTCCCCGGGGGCGGCGGGTTTGCCCGACTGCGGGTGCGCGCCCGGGATCACGCCGCCCGGCAGCGGGTTGTTGCGGTAGTCGTTGACGTTGTCCAGCTTCACGCGGTGCATGGGATGGAAGCCGTCGGCGGCCGACACCGCGGCGCCAACTCCCACGCCCCGCCCCACGCGCACCTGCTCCGACGGCAGCACGTTGTTGTGCATCACGCCCGCCTCGTACCGCCCCGTCTGGCGGTCCATCATGGCGTTGCCGGAGCTGCCCGATGATGTGACGGGCGTGGCGGTGTAGGACGGCGAGAACATGGCCTCCACCTCCCGCTTGTTGCGGTACACGCCCGTCTGGGAGCTGCCCAAGCCCAGCGCGCCCGTAAAGTTCTCGAGCATGGTCTGCTTGACGGCGTCGTTGGTGTGCTGCGATTTGGCGCTGCGAAAGAATGGCAGCACGGCGGCGTCGTTGTTGGTGGCGCGTCCGGCGTCGTTGTTGGTGGCGTGTCCCGCGGCGTGCTTGAAATAGTGCTGGCCATGGCCTCCCAACGGGATGGTGGGGTCCACGACGCCCGTCACGCCCGGATCGCGGGATGCCACCCAGCGCCGCTCCGCGCGCCGACGGTAGTCCCTGTCAAACTGCCGGGTGTCGTCGTCCATGTCGCCCTGGCCCGCCGTCAGCTCATTTGCAGGACGCAGCGGCGGCGGCCCGGCGGGGGACGACGGGGGCGCGGCGCGGCGGCAGCCCGACCAGTACCCCGCCAACGCAACGGCACCGGCGGCCAGCAGTTCCATTTGTACTGTACCCTTGTATTACTTGTACTAGGCATCGCAGATGTTTTTTTTATTCACCGAACCGGCGTGATTTCGCTGCCCCGGCGCAGCCACCGCGTGTCCTGGCCCGGGACCGCGGGCACGTATGGCGCCTGGAAGGGGTACACCTCCCCCGCAAACCGGTCGATGGCGCCCGCGGGCAGGGCGGACTTGCGCACCCGGGTGACGTGCGAGCCGAACCGGAAGCGGTCGTCGGTGGCCAGGCTGACGGGTACCACGCCGTGCGGCCGGCTGGGCAGCCGGGGCACCTTGCTCAGCGTCTGCAAGTTGCGGAGGTACGAGGACGACTGGGCCAGGGCGTCCAAATGGGCGTCTAAATGGGCGTCCAAGTTGTTGTCCAAGTGAGTGTCCACGGCGGCGGCGGCGGGTGTGTGCATCTCCGCCAGCGGCTGAGCCACGTGGGGGTTCCACACAACCGGGGGTGCGGGCGTCGTCATGTACTTCACTTCGACACCCACTTACGGTATCCTTTCGACAATTTTTTCGGGCAACTATTTTGTTCACGCGTGCGGCTGTTGCATGTACTCGGGGCCAACGCGGGTCAGCTTGCCCAGCCTGGTTTCGGGCAGGTTGAGCAGCTGGGGCGGCACCGTCACAAAGTCCATGATGTCATACGTGGCTTCCGCGGTGGCCTGGCGGGAGCCGGCGACGGGCACCCAGCTGCTCTGGCGCAGCCTGCTCCACTCGTCCACGCGGGCGTTCTGGCCCCGGCGGATCATGTAGGGCGCCGTTCCGTACAACTCGGTCTCGGGGCGGTGTTGTGAAGCCCGGATGCGCACCCGCTCGTGCCGGGGCAGCAGCGCATTGTATGCCCCCACCTGGTCGGGGCCGACGTATTGCGCCGTGCGGCCGTCGATGGGCAGGGCGCAGCTGGAGGGCCACGTGGTGGCAAACACGTACTTGGTGGGCCACATGCTCTGCGCCTCCAACAGCCGCGTGTATGCCGGGTCGGTGTGCAGCATGGTCTGCTGCGCGGTCGGCGGGGCGGTCAAGCAGCTCATGTTCTGCTGCTCTTTCCGGGTTTACCCTGTTCCACACATTTTTATTTTTTGAATTGTTGGAGTTGTGACACGCACGTCCCCGCCTTGAGGCACGTCAGCGGCGAGGAGCTCAGGTCGTAGCCGCAGAACGAGCCGGGGGAGGAGTCGAAGTTTTGGAAGGTGTAGGTGCCGGTGCGCTCGGCCAACTCCAGCAAAAACTGCATGTTCCGCCAAAAGTCTTTGTCGTGGCCGTACTTGTCGGTGGCCACGTGTGCCAGCTCGTGCAGCAACACAAACATGGTGGTGTTCTCGGCCTCCATCTGGCCGGTCTGGCGGTCCCGCACGCACACCGCCACGGCGTCCTTGCCCATGGTGTAGGCCACGTCCTTGTCGTCCGCCACCTCGCCCAGCGTGCCCCGCCACCTCCTGCGAATGTTGGCCAGCCGGGGGTCGCCCGGCGCCAATTCCTCGGCCTTGCGCAGAAAGTCCATCAGGCGACCTTCGAGCGTCGCCAGCCGATCGGCCACGGCCTGGGCCTCCGCGACGTTCCGCACGTGGTACAACTTGGCGTTGACGGCCGATCGCACCCATACCATGCGCCGGGGCCATGCGAAGAACACGGCCCACCCCATAAGCATCAGAGCCAACCAATTGGTCACGGCAGCTTTTCTCATTGCCAACCCCCTGGTGTACACTTGCGACAAAAAAAACCACGTCGACAAAAAAAAGCACACACCGCCGCCACAAAATGAACATCACACTCTCCCGTGACTCCTCCCGTGACCCTCGTGACTCTCGAGACTCCCGTGACTCCCGCAACTCCACCGCGCGCGGTGAGGTGACCCGCAACATCACCACCAGAAACGCCAGAAACGCCAGAAACGCCACAAGACCGAGCGTGCAGAGTCGGCTTACAGAGGACACGTTTGGCAACTTTTTGGACGGTTTCCAGGCCATTTCTCCTGACGATTTGCTGGAAGCTAAAGGGGGGCGGGTACGGTATGTGATCGAAAGCGTGGATGCCTGGGGCGGCGTGACCGACACCCAGTACCGGTTAGGCGGCTGGCTGACCAAGGTGGATCCTGCATTGCGGTACATTCGACTGGTGAACCCCTATGCAAAAAAGGCGTGGAGCGTGCAGCTGAGGCCGCCAGGAAAGCGGGTCCGGCTGTATTACATGCCCCCCGGCACGTCGGACGAAGTGGCCACCATGCGCAATTTGTTGACGCAACTGGAATCCGGGCGCATCCGAATTACTAGGGCGCCCTGAAAACCGCGCCGTGAAAACCGCGCCGTGAAAACCAGAGTGAACACCAGACCATTTAAACCAGAGTGAAAACCAGGGTGGAAACCAGGGTGGAAACCAGGGTGAACACACAAACACGCCATGGCGGCCTCAACCACCCGCACCCCAGTCGTTTTTTTTGCGCGTGGCGGCCTGGGATTCACGACGCCACCGATGCCTCCACCCAAGAAACCCAAGCTGGGCAGCTATTGTTTCAAAGCCACGTGTGAGATTTACTCGGTGTATGACACCACCACCGGGAACTCGGACGAGAGTGGATCTGAGTGGCCCATCAAGGGCTGCCCCATCGCCAAGGTGACCGGCTACGACACCCACCCGGGCGTCGGCAAAGATACCGAGTACGTGTGCCAGACACAAGTCAATTTGTTGGGCAAGACGACCCATCGATGCACGGAGGCCAGCGTCGTCATGTTGCCCAATATGCGGCAAGGCGATGGCATGGAGTGCTCGGGCCAGATGTATTTCACGATGGATAACGTCACCAAAAAGCTGATTTAACCAACCAAAAAGAAACCAACCAAGCAAAATAGCTTAAATGTGCAAAATAATGTCGTCGCACAACACCAATGTATGTGGGGGACGACGGACGCGGGGAACCAACAACTCAATAAACATGCACTCCCAGTGGAACCAGTGGAACCAGCCGCCGCCCCCGCCGCCGCCGCCCCCGCCCCCGCCTCCGCCCCCGCCCCCGCTGCCGCCCCCGCCGCCGCCGCTGCCGCCCCCGCCGCCTCCGCCGCCGCCGCCCCCGTCGGGCGTGGACGAGGGTCCTTCCACAGTCAGTGTGGCGGAGCTGAGCCAGGCGAGTTTAGAGGCCATGTTGGGATTTAAAGTGCTGGACTTTGACAAGTACGCCTCGGTGTTCACGCACAAGTCGGCGGTGCGCGATACGGGCCGCTCGTCGTATGAGCGCTACGAATTCATCGGCGATAGCGTCATCAATTTCGTGGTGGCTAAATATTTGTACGATCGGTTCCCGGAGTCTGACGAAGGGTTCCTGACCCGGGTGCGGACCAAGCTGGTGTCTGGCAAATTCCTGGCGGGCCTGTCGGAAAAGCTGGGGCTTCAGCGCTACGTGGTCATGAACCGCGCCGCCATCCAGAGGGGGTGGCACAACAATCCGCGCATCAAAGAAGATTTGTTCGAGGCTATGGTCGGATGCATTTATACCGATCTGGGCATGCTTGCCGCCAAATCGTTCGTGCTGGATGTCATCGAGCGGTTCTCCCACTTCGACGACATCTTGCAAGATACAAATTACAAAGACGCATTGATGCGGTTCGCGCAAGGGCGGGGCATGCCATTGCCCGAGTACCGCGTGCTGAACGACCCCCAAGTCACCCGGACTCCCCAATTTTACGTGGTAGTCATCCTCAATGGGACAGCATACGGCCAAGGATGGGATGCCAGCAAGAAAGGAGCGGAACAAAAAGCCGCACACGCGTCGTTGCTCCAATTGGGGCTGGCTCCCACCGTCATTTTTTGAAATTGTAATTATTGGATCGATCTGACAGATCCGACTGGAAAATCGACAGACCCGACAGATCCGGCCACGAGTGGAAGATCGACCGATCCGACCGGGCGTATGTTTGAGCGCGTGTTGGGTCCAAGGCCTTGCGTGTGTTTGCCGTGTGACCATCATGCTTGCGGGCGGCGGCGGGGTGTCTGGCAGTAGTGGCGGCGGGGCGTCGCGCCCTCCTGCCCAGAAACGTCGTCCGAGCCCAGCAGCCAATGACGACGACGACGTGTGCTTGGTGTGCTGCGATGCCTACACCAAGCACCACCGCAAGCGTGTGACGTGCGCGTATTGCGACATGACGTGCTGCAGCACCTGCTTCCAGACATACTTGTTGGGGCTGCAGGCCGACGCGCACTGCATGGGGTGCAAGCGTGTGATGGGCGCGGAGTTTGTGGCCACGCACGTGCCCAAGACCTGGCTGCTGGGCAAGTACAAGCAGCACCGGGAGAAGGTGTTGTTGGACCGCGAGAAAGCGTTGTTGCCTGACTCCCAAAATTTGCTGGAAAATTATCGCGAAGCCCAAGCCCTGCGCGCCGAGCTGAGGGAGCACGAGGCCCAGCGCAAGGCCTTGCAACGACAAGTGGCGGAGATGCTCATCACCAGCGGCACCATCCGGCAGCGCATCCAGACCATCGAGCACAGCCGGTACACGCAGCGCCCGGCAGACGTGCCCGGCGGCGGCGGCGGCGGCAGCGGTTCCACGCAGCAGCGCCGCCAATTCATCCGGTCGTGCCCCATGGAAGGGTGCCGCGGGTTTTTGTCGACGGCCTGGCGGTGCGGCACCTGCGAGACGTGGGTGTGCAAAGACTGCGGCGAGCCCAAGCTCAACGGCCAGCACGACGAGGAGCACGTGTGCAACCCGGACATCGCCGCCTCGCACGCCCTGCTGCAGCGGGACACGCGGCCGTGCCCCAAGTGCGCCTCCATGATTTTCAAGATCGACGGCTGCTTTGATGGCGGCGTGGAGGTGCGGGTGTGGGGAGGCGCTACCAAGGCGGCGCGGGACGTGGTGGCGGGGGACGTGCTGGTGGGGGACGATGGCACCCCCCGGCCGGTGGTGGAGACGTTCGACGGCCAAGACGACATGTTTCTTATCGCCTCCCCGGACGCGGAGGACTACGTGGTCAGCAGCCAGCACACGTTGGTGTTGTCCTATTGCGGAGCCGACACCTTACACATGACGGTTCGCGAGTTTTTGGAGCACGTGCCCGATCGCCACAAGGGCATGCTGGAAGGCCTGGCCGTGACTGGCGGCGGCGGCCAGTTTGAGGTCGGCGGCGGCCAGTTTGAGGTCGGCGGCGGCCAGTTTGAGGTCGGCGGCGGCCAGTTTGAGGTCGGCGGCGGCCAGTTTGAGGTCGGCGGCGGCCAGTTTGAGGTCGGCGGCGGCCAGTTTGAGGTCGGCGGCACCCCCACTGCCGGTATCAATATCACGACCACCGGCCCCATTTCGGTGTCTCCCATGGGCACCGGCAGATATTACGGGTGGGTGGTGGGCGGCCCGACGCGGCGGTTCATCCTGGCGGACGGCGCCATCGTGCACAACTGCGACCAGATGTGGTGCACACAGTGTCAGGTGGCTTTCAGCTGGCGCACCGGCCAGGTGGTGACCAACGGCGTCATTCACAACCCCCATTACTACGCCTGGATGAGGGAGCGCAACAACGGCCAGGTGCCACGGAACCCTGGCGACGTACCGTGCGGCGGCGGCGACGCTCTGCCGGGCATGTACACCATTGAGGCCGTGCTGCGACGCCACAATTCGCCTCCCGAAATCAATTCGTCGTTGCGCAGCATCCATCGTGCCACCCGCCACGTGTCGGGCGTCGACATCCCCAGGCTTCGGCGCGAGGCGGATGACCACCAAAACGCCCGCAACGCCGACCTGAGGCTCAAGTACCTGTTGCAACAAATCGACGAGCAAGAGTGGAAGACCAAGTTGCAACAGCGCGAAAAGAAGCGGGAGCGAGCGGCGGCGGTGCTGCAGGTGTACGATATGTTTGTGGCAGTGGCCACCGACGTCTTCCGCGGCCTGGCCGATGGCGCGCGCACACCCGAGACGGCGTGTGACGAGCTGCGGCACATCCGCTCCTACGCCAACTCTCACCTCACCGACATCGCCAAGCGGTTCAACATGACAGTCACCAAAGTGTAGTAGTAGTAGTAGGTAGTAGTAGCAGTAGTAGGTAGGCAAACGGTGCGGAGTGTGCAAAAAAAATTGTGTGGATGAATGTAAAACCTAACTAACACACATGGTGGCGACTGCCGATGCGGTGCTCACGAGCGTGGTCGGCGGCCTGGTAGCTGTCGTGGTGCTGCTGGTGCTGCTCCGGGCGGTGCAGGGCGAGGGGCCGCTGCGGGCTCTGTGCGGGTGCGACGGGCGGCCAGAGGGGCTGTTGGAGGGGTACGACAACGCCAAGCTGTCTCCTCACATGCAACAACTGATTCGCACCAAGTGCTACCAGGGCGCCGGCGGGACCCAGCACCTGGCCAAGATCTTCAACCTGGCCAGCGCCCACCGCACGGCAGTGTACAACGCGTGCAAGCTGGGCCGGGACGACTACGCCAAAGCCCAAGACTTGAGCGACGAGAAGAACTGCCCCGGCAACCGCACGTGCAAAGACCCCTACTTAAAAAAGGTGTACCCCTGCACCAACCGGGACGGATCGAAATGCTGCAACAAGCGCATCGATAGCTGCGTGCCCAAAGACTTTGCAAAGGACCGCATGGCGCGCATGAACCTGAACGAAGGCCTGCAAAAGTGCCGCGAGGCGTGCCGGGACGACGGCCAGTACTGCAAGTATGTCATGGACGGCGATAAAGAGCGGTGCTGCAGCCGCCTGAACGACAATTGGTGCGTCACCGTCGGCAAGGCTGCTGCCCCGGCCAAGCCCGTGATGGCGGCGCAGATTGGGGGGTACGTCGACGTGAAAACCCTGGGCAGCGGGTACAACGCCAACAAGGTGACCTACTGGAATGCGGACGGCAAGCCCACCCAGTTTTTCAATGGCCTCGTCGGCTCGGTGTGGAACCTGAGCGACTACGCCGCCAACGGGTGGGATGCCGGCGTTCGTCGCATCTTGATACCGGCGGGCACAAAGGTCACCTTGTACGGCGGCAAGGATGCCAACGACACGTTTGGCAAGCTGGAGCTGGGATCTGCCACCGCGCCGCAAGACGTGTACTTGATGGGGTACAAATGGAAAAAATCGGGCAGCACCTTTGACAGCAAGTACAAATGCGCCAACAACGATTGCTGGGCGGTGCGCGTGCAATCCATTCGCGTCGGCAAATTTGACGCCTGGAAGCAGCCCGGCAACGTAACATACGCGCCTGCCAACCAGTTGCGGGGGTACGACGCCAACAAGGCCACGTTTTGGAACATGGACGGCGCGGCCACGCAACATTTCAACGACGGCAAGACGCACGAATTGTCCAAGTATGCCGCCGGTCAATGGCACCGCGGCTTCCGGCGCATTCACGTGCCCAACGGCAAACAAGTCGTGTTGACTGCCGGGCCCATGCTGACCAACACGCTGACCCTGGGCGCCGGCAACCATTTCTTGCTGGAGTACAAGTTCCCGGAGCAATCGCCCAAGGGGGGGAGTTACAAGTGCAACAACGATTGTTGGGGCAGCAAAGTGCGGGCTGTGCAAGTGCGCACACCGTCCAGCCGCCGTACGTTCCCTGGCGTGGCCTCCGGCGATGCCGGCAAAATCATCTTTTTCGAACATCCCGGCGGCCAAGGCAAGGCGTGGAAACTGACGCCTGGCCAAGCCGGGGCCTTGGTGTCAGGTGCCAACAACCGGGTGGTCAATGCGCTGCCCCAAGACGCCATCGACGAAGTCAGCTCCGTGTACGTGCCTCCCGGGTACCACATCTGGTTGCACGAACACGACAACGGCGGCGGCGCCAACATCAAGTTGGATGGCAACACCGACGGCGCGCTATTCAATCTGGGCAATTTCGAGTGGTTGCGGGACACTACGGGCAAGGACCAAGGCTCTTGGCAGTGCAACAACAAAGATTGCTGGGATGACCTCGCGTCGAGCTTCTCGTTGTTTGCCAACAACAATCCCCAACCGGCACAAACGAAAGCCAAGTAGAAAGCCAAGTAGAAATCCAAATAGATTACCGCGTTCCCAACGAAATGTGATCATCCGGGTGTGTGATCACCACTGGCAGTGATCGTTTTGGGGGATGTGGCTTGGACGACGCCAACGGCTGTTTTTGTGGCGGCGACGACGACAGTTCCCCAGACAAAGACGACGACGGTACCATGACAAGCACGCTGCCTCCGGCGGCCTCGACGTCCGTCGCATCATCCAGCGCCGGCAGCACCCAGCTGTGACGAATTCTCAGACGGCGGCGGTGGGCTCGTGCGCACGAACGCAACGACACGCCCACCACGCACCCGATGATCGACATGGCAACAATGCACATGATGCTCAGTGCCACCTTTTCAAATGGTGTGAACGGTGCGTCCACATACTGGATGCGGTGCGCGGGGTTTTCGTCGAACCCTTCATCCATGCCCAATGCATACCCGTACACAAACGCGTCCCATTCGCTGCCCCCCGCCATTTTGCTATTACACCCCAACACGCGTGTATTTAAATGCGTTTGCGTTTTGAATGTCTAGTCATCGTCAACAAACGCAAAGCTGGCCTGTTGTTCTTGTTTCTCGGGCTCGACAGCCGATTTGTCGTCCGAATGTATCCGAAACCCGCTGCGTTTGTAGAATGCTCGTCTCTTGGCATGCTGGGCGTGGCACAGCCCCCACTGGTCCACGATGTCCACGATGATGGCAGATGCTGGACGTGTTGGTGCCGCAGTTGTTTGCATACCGCCGCCGGTCGACGTGCCGCGCATCACCCGTCCGCAACTCTGTTCGACGTCGCTGGCCGGCGTGGCGAGTACCAGCGCATTCAGTCGAGGCATGTCGAAACCCTCGCTGGTCAGCGCGTAGGTGGCCACAATGACCCGGGTGTCTGGCGCGTGCTTGTCGCCGCCGACGTACGTGCCAGCCTCCACGCCCAGGGATCGCACGGCCTCCGCGATGTCCGAGCAATGCTGCCGGCGGTGGCTCAGCACCAGCACCTGTCGGTCTTCTGTCAGGACCAGGTCGGCCACGATGCGGGCGATGGTGTGCGTGCGATCCGCAGTGTCTACCAGCCGAGTGATCGTCGAGACGAAACATACGTCGCCGCGACGATTGGTCGGCATGGGTTGTTCGAATGCAGGGCATGAATATGGCACCACGCGGACGTACGTGCCCTCTTGGCCGGTACGTTTGGCCAAAAACGCAATGGGGCCCAACAACCATTCCACCACTCTCGACAACCCATCTTTGCGCGTGGGCGTAGCCGTCAGCCCCAACACCCGAGGCGCATTCAACGAAAACAACGCCTGGCTGAGCGTGGGAGCTGCTACGTGATGCGCTTCGTCGGCAATGACTACTCCGATCCCCGCAAACGTCGATGCCGGGTAGGCTCTGGAGACCAGCGTTTGGATCATGGCCACCACGAAGTCGCCGGTGGTGTCGCACACCGACCCTTGGATTTCGGTCACTTTGGCTGCCGGCACAAATTGCGCGATGCGTTCCTTCCATTGGTCTTTCAGCATCGTGGTGTGCACCACCACCATGGTTTTTTTCTTGAGCTTGCACGCCAGGTACAAGGCCATGGTGGTTTTGCCGCCGCCACAGACGGTGCACAGCATGGCGCCGCCACACCGATCCCATGACTTCAAAACGGCGTCCACTGCTTCGGGCTGCTTCAAGTCGGCGCGCAAGGATCCCGTGAACACCATGTGGGGCACGTCGTCGCCCGGGCCGCGCGCGTCAATCATGTCGAAGCCGTGGGCCTTGCCCCAAAAAGTCGGCACGATAAATTTAGTGGGCGTTTCCAAAAATATCCGAAACTTTTTGGGGAAAGGGTCGTTCAGCGACACGGGAGACACCGTCAGCTCCCGGCGCACCAGGGCATCGATTCGTCCATCTCCTTTGGGGATCTCCAGACCCCGCCGCGTCACTTTCATTTTTTTGGGTGCAACAACACTCCTTCACCTGACCGCGCGCCAACACCACTTAAACGCGTTCTGGCTCGTCCACCACACGACACACAAACATGCCGCCGCCGTCTCCGATATACAACCCGCTCGACCCGATGGACAGTCCTTTTTATTATGAACCTGGTCGTCCCATAGTTCCGAAGCTCATTCTCCAACCTGCTGCCAATGGCCGGGCGGACGACGCTCGGGTGCGTGCCATCGCCCAGTACGTACGCACCGCCATTACCGATGGTGTCGTCGATCCTTCGAGCGCCTTTGGCATCATGCACGCGGCGGCGACGGCAGGGGCGTCTTGGGAGATCGTAGAAACGGTGTTGGACTTCATCGCCAAAGGAGCGGATGGCGTCGCGGGCACCCAAGATGACC
>VFQS010001623.1_pt1 | contig 20220 bp, 14 predicted proteins | sample 3512361 | NCBI WGS metagenome assembly VFQS01 (sample SAMN10412375, study PRJNA504923) | tailings metagenome | isolation source: Relicate 1 Philex TSF3 active mining | place: Philippines
ACTTCTTAAGATCGCTGTCACAGGACGTGAAAGTTGCAGCTTGGTTTCAAAGCCGCGTCCGACCAAATCAAAATATGTCGAGCCACCAGCGGATAGCAAAATCTGCTCACCACCAAATAAGCCTTCGGTATCGGCTTGCTGTGTGAGTGTGACCAAATCATTGATAAATGCGCGGACAGCGAGCAAGTCTTGATCGCGGTGTTTGCCTACTAGTAGGCCTTCATAGCCTTCAATTCCGGCTAATTGCAAGTAAGGACTTTGATGAATCGCACGTGCCACAGCCAAAGCATCAGCTTGACTGCGGCAACCTGTGCGTCCACCGGCAAAACCAAGTTCAACCAACAGCGGCAAGCGACGCGTGATTCCGGATTGTTGTACTTGTGTGGCGATGCGTTCGACGCCATCAAGTGAGTCGGTTAGCGCAAAGAATTCAAAGCTTGGATCTGCTTGCATCAATGCCAGTACGGCTTGCGTGTCGCTGCGACTAATTAATTGGTTCGCCAATAAGACACGCTTCACCCCAAAGCGATGCGCGATCAAGGTTTGATTCACAGTTGCTAGCGTAATTCCCCACGCGCCATTTTGTAATTGCATATCAAATAGCTGTGGTGACATGGTGGTTTTTCCATGCGGTGCTAATACGACTTGCATACGCGTGCAGAATTGTTTCATCCACGCCAGATTATGTTGTAAGGCCGTTTGCTTTAGTACCGCAACTGGAAAACTAGTATCTGCGTTTAAGACATTCCAATTTTGTTTTGGAATATCTTGTTGTTGCAATGCGCTCTTTAGTGCTAATCCTTTGGTCCCGGGCAGTAGGACTTGTTGTTGTAATGAGTCGAGATTCAGCGTGTGTGTAGTTGACATGGTGATTCAAGTAAAAAGTTATTTCCAGCTAGTGATCTTGTGCCCTTTGATCGCATAAAACAAGATCATGGCGTAGCAAGGTAACATCATCCAATAAGCACTTTGTGCACCGCTGCTGTCGGAGAAGTGACCATATACCATAGGCAGAATAGCGCCACCCGCAATGCCCATGATCAGCAGGGCGGAACCCGCCGCAGTGTACTTGCCTAAACCTTCAAGCGCTAATGGCCAAACTGCAGGCCAGACTAGTGCATTAGAAAACCCCAAAAGAGCCAGAAACATCACTGAATTGGGTACCACTGGAACTCCTGCCCAACCCACTAAAGCTTGAGCGATGCTATTGTCAGTCGATGAGCTTAAAGCGACGCCCGCGGTAAAAAGAATACCGCTCAATGCAGATAAAATCAGTGCGCTTTTTTGTGATAACAATTTAGGAATCGCGACCGCGCCAAGTAAATAGCCGATCACCATAAAACCCATGGTGTAAGAGGTCAATTTTAGAAAATGTTCAACCCCTAGATGTTGGCCATACAAACCTATCGTATCGCCTGCGATTACTTCAACACCAACATACGCAAATAAAGTCACTGCGCCTAGCACCAGCTGCGGAAATTGCAGCACGCCAAAGCGGGTGGTGGTGCTACTTTCTTCATCTTGTAAATCGAGATCAGGTAAAGAAGAAAAATGAATGATCGCCATGAAAATAAGCAAGCCAATTGCCATCACGATATAGGGCATAACCAAACGCGCGGCGAGATCATCGCGCAATGCTTCACGTGCAGCATGATCCATCGCCGCTAACGCCGCCGTTGAAGTTGTGCTTTGGTCGATTCCAGACAAAATTAGTGCGGTGAACACCATCGGGACAACAATCCCAGCACCCTTGTTAAACAAACCCATGATACTGATACGCATCGCCGCACTCTCACGTGAACCTATGCAAACGATATAAGGGTTGATCGCGGTTTGCATCAAGGTCATGCCAGTAGCAAGCGTGAATAAGGCAAGCAGGAATAAACCGTAGTAACTAGTTTTAGCAGCGGGAATAAACATCAACGCACCGATAGCCATCACACCAAGGCTTGCTGTCATACCGTTTTTGTAGCCAATACGACTGAGTACCGCTGCAGATGGCAGCGCCATCACAGTATAGGCAATATAGAACGCAAAGGTAACCCATAGCGCTTGGAAGTCGTTTAAGTCGCAAACGATTTTTAGAAAGGGGATGAGTGAGCCGTTGAGCCAAGTCACAAAGCCGAGAATGAAAAACAATAGGGCGATGAAGAACATGGCGACTATGACTTGTTTTTTAGATTGAGTTGGTTCGTTGTTGGTCATGGTTTTTCCGTTTTTTTGTTGATGGTTCTCGGTGAGTTGAGAGAGTCTCTATTGGTTTGTTTGTTTCTATAAATCTTGTTCCGTTTTTTTACTGGTGATAGTGCAATTGACCGTTTTTGGTTGAAATTGTTTTTGTAAGTTGCGTTAGGTCGATTGCAGAATCTTTATTTTTCTTGACATATTTTTTTTGTTGCTCATTGTTTGCTGGTCGGGGGTAGCCCGACAGCTACTTACTTTTCTTTGCTTCGCCAAAGAAAAAGTAAGCAAAAGAAAGGCGACCGTAGACTCGCCCTTCGGGTGCTTACGCTGCGCTTCAGCATAATTTGTGCATCACAAAAAATGGGAAAGTGTTGAAACTCGCTACGCTCAGACAACAACACTTTCTTATCCATTTTCTGTGACGCACAAATTACATCGTCTCAAACGGGGGTAGGTCAAAAACAAAGTCAAAAACAACAACCATCAACGGCTAATGGAAAAATGAGATACCGTCGATGCTTCAATTTCCTTCAGCTACGCCTCGCTACATGTATCGTCATTCCCGCGAAGGCGGGAATCCAGTGGCTTAAAAGCCTAACGTCACTGGATCCCTGCCTACGCAGGGATGACACCACGATTTTCTAGCCTAGTTGAACGCCGTGATGGTCGATACTGTTTGTTTTGTTGTTGCTGTTGTTTTTGACTTTAACGCAGTTCCACTTCTGACACTGCCAATTGTGCAGGGCAGAAAATGGATAAAGAAAGCTTCGTTGTTTGAGCCGCAGGCGAGTTTCGAAGCTTTCCCATTTTTTGTCTTGCACAATTGGGAACCCGAAGGGCAGTGGCAGTGTGGTCGCCTTCTTTTGCTTACTTTTCTTGGCGAAGCAAGTAAAGTGAGTGGCTGTCGGGCCACCCCCCAACCAACAGACCGTTCAGCAACTCAAAGCACAAAAACAAAACCAGCAACCCCTCCCTAAATCTCCTCCTGCGTCAACTCCCGAGCAAACACCTGATTCCCCGCCATCAATCCACCATCCACCGGCAACACCACTCCCGTAATCACTCTTGCCGCATCAGACGCCAAAAACATCACCGCATCTGCAATATCCTCAGGCGTCGCAAAATCACGTAGGGGATACCACTTTTTCAAATCTTCAAATACCTGCGGATTCTTATCCACTCGTGCTTGCCAAGCTTGTGTCTTCACTGTGCCAGGGCAAACCATATTCGCCCGTATCCCGAAGCGTCCAAACTCCATTGCTAGTGCTTTGGTATAGCTGATCAAACCAGCTTTCGCCACGCTATACGCCGGATGTCCAAACGATGTCATTCCATTGACGCTGCCGATGATCACAATATTCCCTTTGCCTGCTGCTTGCATTGCTGGGCGAACTGCTTCGACGGTGTGGAAGGTACCGTTCAAGTTCAAATCCATGTCTTGCTTCCAGCTGTCTTCTGTGGTGCTTTGCAAAGTCAATGCTTGCGCGGCGCCTGCGTTGGCGACTAAGACATGTACTTCACCGTGTTTTGCTACCGCAAGACGTAAAGCTTGTTTTAGTTGTTCGGCATTTGTGATATCAGCTAATACCGCGGTGCATTTGTCTGTACCAAGTTGTTCAACTAAAGCGTTTAATTGTGCCGCTTCGCGATCTTGTGCATACACATGGTCACCCGCGTTCACAAAGGCTTGGCAGAGTGCACGACCTATGCCGCCACAGGCGCCGGTGATGAGAATGTTCCTAGTCATTTAATTTTGTTCCTTGAGCGTGTTCGCTAAATGATCAAGCTGGTACTGCGGTAGTAAGCCGTAGTTGTAGAACGCAAAGTCTCGAATGCCTAAAGCTTGTATGCCTTTGATTGCGGGTGCTAAATCTGCACCTTGATTGAGATCGGGTAAGCCAGGGCGCAAGATTGCACGTATTTTTTCTGGGTTACCAATTTGGCGTAGGCTTTCCCATGCATCAGCGATAGCACGATTGGCGCTTGGTTCATAAAATGGGATTTCGAGATAGTCAGCGACTTCAGATAGCGCTTTTAGATCACTACCTTCGGTCCAGCAAGCGGCGGTCGGTCGTTGTACTGTGGGTATCACGGCTAACTCGCATTCACTTGGAATTGCTGCACGAATCGCACTGACTAACTGCGTCACGCGATCTTGTCGCATGCTGATGAACGCTAATAATTCAGGATCGCTTAATAGATCGGATTGGGTCCAACTAGCTGCTTGATCTGTCTGAGCATCGGCAGGTAGCGCCAGATAATTATGAATATTGGCTTGTACTCGCGTTTGTAGCGCATCGATTGCGATGCCTTTTTCCTTTGCTGCACTGGTACATGCATCGCAAAAACACATTCCTAGCATGTTATCTAACCAAGGATTGCTCGCCACTTGTGCAAACTCGTGGTGGTAGCCATGTGCATATGGTTGCCAGCCAGGGGTTTCTAACACGATGCTGCTTAAGGCATGTTGATGGCTTAAATCTTTACACAGATTCACCGCATAATCGAACACCGCCGTATGCATTGGGCACAAACTATAAACGTAGGGATCTCCGTAGGCGTTTTTTACGGTGTATTGTGGGAATGCCGTGCCCAAACGGGTATTGTGTAACAGCACGGTCCAAGCATGGACTTTTAATCTGCCGTCTTGCAATAAAGCCGGTAGTACAGCACGCATTGTTTGATCACTGTGCGCTTGCGGTTTGATTTCTCCATACGCTTGAAGTTTTGGATCAAAATAGCTCACACTATCTTCTGGAAAAATTACACGTGGTGGATGCTTGGCATGTGGACGTATAAATTTACCGGCATGATAAGCGGTCGCTACCGTCACATCAGTGATGCCCATACCGAGCATTTCATCAACAAACTGAGAAACGCCAATATCAGCAATATCCCAAGCGTAGGTATAGAGAGAGCGGTAGGCCATCTTGTCGGCATCCTTGAATTGGTGGTAGAACTGTGATGAATTTGAGTATCGGTAGCGAGGCTGAAAGTGCTTTAATACGCCTTAAAGTGGCTTAAAGCGGTTTATAAGCGGTGACTTCAATCTCGACTTTGCAATCAACCATCATGGCCGATTGCACACATGAACGTGCTGGCGGATGCTCGCCAAAATACTCGGTATAGATGCGATTAAAAGTCCAGAAGTCACGTGTATCGTCAAGCCATACGCTGACTTTGACCACATCACTTAGTTCGCAACCTGCTAGAGCCAATACTTTTTTTACGTTTTCCATGGTGCGGCGGGTTTGTGATTCGATACCGCCGGTTTCGATTTCACCATTCTCTTTCATCGCCACTTGTCCGGAACAAAACACAAAATCGCCAGCACGAACTGCGGGTGAAAAAGGTAGGCGTTGTCCACCTGCACCGGATGGGATATTGCCAAAGCGAGTGATTTCTTTTGTCATGTTGTACTCATCAAAAAATAGTCATTACTGTGATTGCGCGGCGGGGCACAGCATACTTGTCTCGCGCGCTCTCGTCATTGATCGTCGTATGGGTAAATTCCCTAATTTACTTCGTTTGTTTGTCTAAGCTTTTCACATCACTTAATTAAACCACGTGCGGAGGCAACTAAAATTGCGCCCTGTCCTGCTAAATGGGCTTGGGTTTCATCCGACACGACGGTGATTTTTCCAGAGAAATAATCATCGTTATTAATCAGAATCGCCAAGGCTTCTTTCATGATGGGTTTGCCGCATACGATCACTGGTGTGCCGGGCATCATTTTGATAGCCGTGCTATTTTTGAGCGTTAATAAGTCAGCACCAAGGATTGCGCCCAACAAGAAATTAGCGCGGTCATTGCGTTCATAAATCGTGAATTGATCTAGCGTGCGCACGTTAAAGCAGGTGCGTCCCAAACCAATAGTCTGCGCTGATTGCGCACCAGCCAACAGCATCTCTTGATTGATGGAGGTTGCAAATTGAGAGTCGAGAGATTGCGCCAAAATAGTATTGTGTGTGATCACATACATTAGTTCACCAGCAAGTGTGGTGACGCAACCAGTGATGCGATTTTTATCGTCGATGCAAACAAACTTGGAGTGTGAACCGGGCATTACCATCATGGCGGGACCTGTTATGCCGAGTTGATCAATCACGCTCATGACTTCAACTTCTTCACCGCGCATCATGTCCATTGCTTCGCAATTATGTAAGCCGATGTTTTCCACTACATTACGCACGCCCGGTACAAACCAGATCGGTTTTGAAAACACTTCAGGAATCGTCACCGATACCATACCTCGCGCCAGTTGCTGTAAACCAGCCGGTGCCAACACATGCGGTAATTCAAATAATCCGACATTGGAACTAATCATGCCAGAGCCGATCACAAGATCGATTTGTTCTGCATCGACCTGTGCGCTGGCGAGGGTTTTATTGATGGTGTTGCGCACCCCATTTTGTAATTTTTCTCGATTGCCGGTGATCGCGGTATCGCGTACGCCAACCTCGCAAGCCTCATGCGCCAGCACTTGATGGTCTTGCCATAAGGTGACGCGGGTATTGGTGGTGCCGGTGTCGATGGTAATGATATGAGTCATGTCGAATAAGACCTAAATGAAATTAGTGTGTTGCAGTACGACAGTTTCAACTTTGTGACGCCGAAATCGATGGTATCCCACTAGAAACCGATGTGTCGTAGTGCAACTTAATTAGATGTCTAGCAGCTTAACGGTGCAAAGGCGAGGGAGCAAGCGAGGAATATTTGAGATGTCATTAAAAAAATCTAAATGAAATTGGATTTACTAACTGATCAGTCTGGCAAGATTCTCATATTTATAGACGAGACCATGATTTGGCGCTAATTTTATCGCAATTGCAATTTTAATAAAATGATCATTACTGCTTAATTTAAGTTAGAAAATTTCCTGATAGAACGACGTTTTAGGGACAACAATTAAATTTCAAGCTTTCATTAAATTTTATTAAATGAAGTTCTGATATGGTATCGGTTTTCAACGAGGGTAATATGTCTAAACGTCTTCCACCACTAAACGCATTGAAGGTTTTTGAAGTCGCTGCACGGCGACTAAACTTCACGCGTGCGGCGGAAGAATTGCATGTGACCAATGCTGCGGTGAGCCATCAAATCAAGTTGTTGGAAGATTTTTTGGGCTTAGATTTATTTCAGCGTAGTAATAATGTGTTGAAACTAACCGAGGCGGGTGAGCGCTATTTGCCGCGTATTCGTGAGGGTTTTAAGATTTTTCAACAAGCGACGGATACGCTGCTCAATGACAATAATGTCTTGTTGCGAGTAGGCGTACCACCTTCATTTGGTTCTAAATGGTTGGTTCCGCGCTTATATCGGTTTTTGAATCGTCATCCGCATATTCGTGTTGAAATCGTCTCCGAAGTCGATCGTAGTTATCGTGATTGCGATATCTCTATTGATTTTCGTCGTACACAATTTGCTGATTTTCGGATCGAACCATTTATCGCAACCGAAGTGTTTCCAGTGTGTAGTCCTGCCATTGCAAAAAACATTGCGCAGCCTACAGATTTAAGCAAACAAACCTTGCTGCACGAAGTCAGTGCAATGAATGATCCCGATTATCCAAGTTGGCAATCTTGGTTTTCAACCTTGGGTGTGAATGATAAAGATGTGCGCAAGGGGCCCTTATTCACACTCGCTTTAATGGCGTTGCAAGCGGCAATCGATGGTCAGGGCGTGGCCTTGGGACAGGCATTATTGGTTGAGTACGATATTGCCGCGGGGCGTTTAGTACGGCCATTTCACGTTGAGACACCGCTGCGCTTGGATTATTACCTGATCTATGCGGCGGACATGAAAGAGAATGCCGCATTCGTGGCTTTTCACCAATGGCTGATCAGCGAAGCGCAATCGCGTTGATTTGGGCGCTATTTAGGTCTTTATCAGTATCGAGCTAACTTTTCTTTCTAAGCATTTCTGCATCTTTGCTTCCATCACATTTTGATCACGTTTCTGGTTTTTCTATGGGTTTATTCGCACCGCATATTCTTGTTCTGAACGTGGCATCGTTGTCGAACGCGATGCCAGCGAACTTGATGACTGAGAAAAATGCATGGCTCAGCGCGATGAAAAAACAAATACTGGCATTATGTTTTCCAGACGAATTTTCGAAGGAAGAATTTGCTGATACGCCAAGCACTTGCGCGGTGATTTGTCTTGAAAATATACCTTCAGCACAGTCTTGCTTAGCTTATAAAGAACTTATTTTCTTTGGCAAATCTGCTGTATGCATTGAGCATGCTTTGCGTTGTTCTGGCCATGCGGAAAGCATGATGGTGATTGGAACACGTTCGCTTGAACATGTCGCGTTGCAATTAGATATTTATCTGCACCGATTTTTAAAATCACTTGCGAATAAAGTTGATCAAACACAAATGTTAGAAATCTGCCGTAGAAACAAGTTCTAGAAAGACTAAGTCGAGTTAAGCTAAAACGAGGCGCAAGTAGCCAAGAAACAAAATAACGCGCAATCCATGTTCATCACCTCAAAGATTGCGCGATGACTTCAAATCATTAGTTGGTCACAGCAGTGTTGTACCAATAGCGATCAGAGGCAGACGCCGTGCTTGCATAGGTTCTCACATAAGCGCCATTGCCTGGCCACGGATCATTAATGTACAAAGTTGCCCCATTGTTAGTGTAACCTTTGACCACCACAAAATGGCCGCCACCACCGGTCCACTGCCACAGCAAAACATAAGGCCGATTGGCATTGATTTTTGCAGTTGAGTTAGCTTGTGACAAGCGACCAACTACCGAGGAGCTCACACCCCAACCGTTCAAAATATAAGTGATGGTATTGGTTGGCTTGGGTTGATTGGCAGGGCTGTTCCAATTAAACGTTGTATTGCCACAAGCATAGTTGATACCGATAGCGTAGTTGACTTCTGCACATTGGCTGGGCGTTTTACCGAAGAAATTGAGTACCATTTGACTAGCGCCTGCCCAGCACCATTGGCTATGTTCTTGCACGCGTAAAGGTACGTTCAGATTTTTGGTTTGTGCAGAAGCATAACTACTGACTGCTAACACAGCTACTATAGAAAGAAGTTGTAATCGACGAATTATTTTTTTCATGGTCTTGTCTCCGAGACGGAATGAGTTTGATCATCACACAGCATAGCGATGGTGAATCAAACGGTTTTTAAGTTGAAAATAGATTGCAAATGAGGCTGAATTGCTGACGCCAGTGTTTATTTGCCAAAGCGCTCTAAATGATTGCGTACCGCATTTTGCAAAGCCGGCAGCACATCTTGACTCGCTGCCAGTGGCGTTTCTGTATTGACAGCTTGGGTGCTGCGCAGAGATTGGCGTGCTGCGAGCAGCGGAGCATAGCGGGCGCGGCCTTCCATGTCTTTTACTTCCATGAAATCGGCAGTCGCTTGATAAATGCGAATAAAACGGAAAGCATTTTTGCCCGCGAAGTTCTGTGTTGAAACATGCAAGTCTTGCGCCAATTTCGCAGCACCAGCGCCATTCACTTGCCATTTGCCATTCATCTTTTCCAACTCAAGTAAGGCAACTGGATTGTTATCGACTAGTACCACGAAATTCCACACACCAGTGCCCATCAACATTTGATCAAATGGTCTTCCACCAGCTAATAGGGTTTGTGGATGGGCAGAATACACCTCAAAACCGAGTCCTAAGGTCGCATTTTTTAATTCAGAAATATCGCTGACATCGAATGGAAATCCATCAGGCAATTCACCATTTTTAATGTCTTTGCTAATCTCAGAAATTAAATTACGTAAACCAAGATTGGCCGCACTACGTAAACCAGCAGGTTCTCTGGCAGCGGATGCTTTCGCTACCGCTTGTGCATCAAAACTAAGGCGTGGGCTACCTGCACCTTGTGCAAGCACTGGAATAGACGTCAACATCGCTATGCTGATCGCTAAAGATTTCAAGGGAAATTTCATCGCTGTTTTCCTAGTATAAAGAGTTGTATGAGTAAAACACTTAAGCGAAATGACTAAGCGTTTCTTATCGGTATGCGGCTGAAACCATGCACCGCATTGGCATTACACGAGATTTGGGATGAGGAAAAAGCTGACTTAAACGAAAAGGAATAATGCAGATTTATATGAAGTGGCTCCACATCGGCCAAGCAGCACAGTGCATATCTGGCGGATTGGCAAAAAAGTGAAAAGCGAGGCGTACAGAATTCGATTGATACCAAATTTAAAATGGCATTCTGAATCAAGATAGAAAACACAATTAACTGATTCGATGTTTTTGCTACGCCACAAATTGTGAGTAAGCAAAATCAGTATTTACTGAAGAGAGCGGAATGATAGAAAAAATACGGTGCTTTGATACTTTAATGAAAGAACGACATGCTCAGTATCTTGCAAACTTGGCGATTTTGCTTTGATTGAATTTGTATGTGTGATTCAACTACAGCTCGGCGCGAGGCATGGCTGATTGCGCCGAGGGGTTGAATAGCATTGATATGCGCTTCGATTTTTGACCATTGATTCGCGATTTGCGATTCGCTAGATGTATTGCGGACCCGTCAGTAAAAATCCGCCGCCCTGATAAATGGTGGTGATGTCGTCTTTCTCTGGATAGTCGCCACTATCGGGGAATTTATGTGCGAATTGTGTTGAGCTGTCTTTTGCTTGGTAGCCAAGATGGCTTGCATAGCGGTTGTCCCACCAGCTTGCTGGGTTGTCTGACATGCCAAATGCAATCGTATGACCAACACGTGGCGTGAATAGGCAGCAGCGCAGCATTTCTACTAAATCGTCATAGCTAAAGTAAGTGACTAGCATCCGCTTATTGATAGGTTCTGGGAAGGATGAACCTATGCGTAGGCAGACTGTCTCGATACCGAATCTATCGTAGTAATAACGCGATAAATCTTCGCCAAAGCACTTGCTGATGCCGTACATGCCGTCTGGGCGACGTGGGCTATTGGCGTCGATGTAATCGGTTGTTTTGTAGAATCCAACTGCATGATTTGAACTTGCAAACACCACGCGTTTGACACCTGCTTGATGAACAGCTTCATAGATGTTGTAGGTGCCTTGAATATTGGCACGCATGATGGCTTCAAAATTATTCTCAGTCGAGATGCCACCAAAGTGCAAAACAACATCGACATCTTTCATCAAAGCGTGCACCGCTGCTTTATCAGCGAGATCACATTGCACCACCTCTTCACCAGCTTGTGCGGCGCCCATATCGCTAATATCGCTCAAGCGTACGATCTCTGCCCAAGGCTTGATACGCTCACGCAAAATGCGTCCGAGACCACCTGCTGCACCGGTTAATAAAATACGTTTAAATGGTTTTTGATTTGTCGTCATGGTCGTTCTCAACTATTTTGTATTATTAAATCCCTTCTCCTGCATTTGGGAGAAGGGATTTATCACGGTTAAATCTTTTTGTATTATCAGTGTCGTCATCAAGTAATCGGCGCTGGATTAAACAACACCAGCGCATTATGCAGTTTCCAATATTCTGCCCAAGTCTTTTTACCACTGGCGACTTCTAACATGAAGTGAAATAATTCCCAGCCCAATTCTTCAATCGTTGCTTCACCGCTGGCGATGCGACCTGCGTTAATATCCATTAGATCATGCCAACGGCGTGCTAGATCATTGCGGGTTGCGACTTTAATTACCGGTACCGCAGCTAAGCCATAAGGTGTTCCACGGCCCGTGGTAAAGATATGCAAATTCATACCAGCGGCAGTTTGCAGTGTGCCGCAGATGAAATCGCTGGCTGGCGTAGCTGCATAGATTAAGCCTTTTTGCGTCAATTTTTCGCCCGGCGATAATACGCCAGTGATCGCTGCACTGCCCGATTTCACGATAGAGCCCATGGCTTTTTCAACGATGTTCGATAGGCCGCCTTTTTTGTTGCCTGGCGTTGTATTGGCACTGCGATCGACACCGCCACGTTTAAGGTATTGATCATACCAATCCATCTCGCGGATCATGGCTTCGGCGATTTCTGGCGTTGCTGCGCGTGAGGTTAGTTGATCAATCCCATCACGCACTTCAGTCACTTCTGAAAACATCACGGTCGCGCCAGCACGTACTAACAAATCCGTTGCAAAACCTACCGCTGGATTGGCAGTAACGCCAGAGAATGCATCACTGCCGCCACATTGCACACCCACCACTAACTCAGAGGCTGGGCAGGTTTCGCGTTGACGTTGATTGAGTGTCGCTAAGTGTTTCTCAGCGGTTTGCATAATACTTGTGATCATGCTTTGAAAACCAATATGGCCAGCGTCTTGCAAGCACACTACATCGGGTTCGGTCTGCGTTTGTGCTTGTGCTTGTACTTGAATCGGGATCACTGATTTTGGAAACAATCGAGTTGGTTGTAATTTCTCGCAACCCAAACTGACGACCATAGTCTGTCCACCAAAATTAGGATTGAGACTAATGTTGCGTACTGTGCGTATCGGTATCATCGCATCCGGCGCATCAATCGCCACACCGCAGCCATAGCTATGCTCAAGTCCAACGACATCATCGACATTCGAATACTTGGGTAATAATTCTTCTTTGATTCGTTTGACTGCATAATCAACTACGCCAGCCACACATTGTACTGTGGTGGTAATAGCTAAAATATTGCGCGTGCCAACACTGCCATCGGGATTGCGGAAGCCTTGAAAGGTATAGCCTTCTAATGCTGGTAACTCAGGTGCTTTGCGGTTCGCGATAGGAAGATTGTGAAGCTCGCGCGCTGGCGGCAACTGCACCATGTTTTCTTGGATCCAACTACCTGCGGCGATATCAGTTTGCGCATAGCCAATCGTCACGTTGTAGCGGGTAATCGCTTGATCTTTTGCGATATCGATCAGCGCAAGTTTATGTCCTTGTGGTACTGCTTCTATTAAGCGTAGGCCGTTTTGAAATTGCGTGCCTGCGGGCAGGCCGCCGTCGTTGACGACGATGGCGACGTTATCCTTTTCATGCATGCGTATGAATAAGGGAGTCGGTGTATCTGCAGCCATCTTTTCCTCTCTTCCAGTCTTTTTATTCGTCGTTCTTTTTTGCCTTAGTCACACATCACTGAATTCACCAATGTTCGCCAGTGGATTTTTTTGATTCTGGTCTGACCAGTATTCTGTAATCTATTTGTCGTTTCACGACTACAAAAATCCTAACTAGTTATTCAGTTGTGATGCCAATCGAATGCACATAGTTGAAGTCTCTTCCGTGTTGCATTGCTGTTGTTTTTCTTGCTTATTTCTGGGTACTGCTACTGTGATCTTGATGGCTTAAGGAAAAAGACGCGCGTTGTACGCGATCGATTTCGACTCTCTTTGGAGCTTTCTTGATGTGGTGAGTATGCCACCAAAAAAAATATTTGGCTAGTCCACATTGCAAAATTGGTCTAACCACATTAGAATGGTCTTACCAAATGCGGCAAAATAGAGACAGCTAGATTGGCGCTGATAGGCTTTCGAGAGTACAGCTTAACAACTGGATAAGTGGAAGTAAGCACAGGTGGTAATTAAGAAGACGATGCAATGAGTAAAAAAATGTTTTCCGCAAGCGAGCATGAGCCGCGCCTATATCGCGTGGTGGCAAATCGCATTCAATCTTTGATCGCGGAAACCGGATTAATTGCGGGGGATCGTTTGCCGTCGGAGCGTGAGTTAGCGGCGCGCTTGCAAGTCAGTCGTGCTTCACTGCGCGAGGCGGTACTGGCCTTGGAATTAGGTGGCGTGCTTGAGGTACGCGGTGGCTCTGGTGTGTATTTGTGCGATGAGCAGGTGGAAGAAGCGATACCCGAAGTTGGCCCCGGTCCATTTGAAGTATTGTCAGCGCGTCGTTTGATTGAATCAGAAGTGGTGGCGATTGCGGCGCGAGTCGCTACCGATAGTGCGATTGATGCGATTTGGAAAGCCGTATTGGAGATGGAAAAGCATCATCACAATCCAGCTAGTAATGAGCAAGCGGATCGTGAATTTCATTTATCGATTGCGCGTGCTACCGGTAATAGCGCCTTGGTTGGCACCATGGAATATCTGTGGAATCAGCGCGGTAGTTTATGGCATCGCTTGAAGGAACATTTTCAAACGGAAGAATTGCGTCAGCAAACCTTGGGTGATCATCGCCAAATTTTACAAGCGATTGTGGCACATGATCCCGCCGAGGCGCGGCGTGCAATGCGCGCACATCTTGAACGCGTGACTAGAACTTTTTCACGCGGTTAGTGATGAATTGATCGCACTTTGTGCAGTGTTTTTGTTGGTATGTGATATGCAATCGCTAGGCGCAAGATAGCGAACAGAATTTGTAGTAAAAATTGACCGCTCAGACCTCGGTGCAGCACGCTGCCCTTCGTCGCGACGGCAACGGGTACGCGAGGTACGCCGACTAAGGTCTCACCGTGCAAAGAGAAAAAATACTCGGCGATGGATGGGCTTCAATTTAAAAATAGTAGGAGACAGTGATGCAATTTAGCATGAAAAATCCAAAGAAATCACCAGTAAAACAATTGGCCTTGTCCGCAATTACCATTGCTGTAATGGGTCTGATGCAACAAGCTTCCGCGCAAGAACCCATGCGCGTCGAGGTAACAGGTTCGTCGATCAAACGCCTTGCAAGTGAAGCATCTTTACCGATCACCAGCGTATCTGGTGAAGAATTTGAAAAACGTGGCATGACCACCTTAGCCGACTTGATGATGGCGCTGCCGCAATCAAACTCATTGGCACCGTCAAACGCTGGTTCCGGCACCAATATCAATTTGCGTGGTCTGGGTGTGAATCGTACTTTGGTTTTATTAAATGGTCGTCGTCTTGCTAATGAAGCGATTGCCGATGGTTATGCAAATCTTGATGTGATTCCGATGAGCGCAATTGCTCGCGTTGAAATTTTGAACGATGGCGCTTCTTCGATCTATGGTTCCGACGCAATTGGTGGTGTTGTTAACTTCATTACCAAACGTGATTTTAAAGGTGCCACGATCACAGGTCAGATTCTTGATCCACAACGTGAAGGTGGCGGCGATGAGAAACGCATTAGTGCGACCGTTGGTGCGGGTGATTTGCAAAAAGATGGTTGGAACGTATACGCAACCATAGATGGATTACGTCGTAGTCGTTTGGCTGCATCTGATCGTGCTGAATTGACTTCGAATGAATTGTTAAGCAGCATCGGCCGTGCGCCTTCATTGGCAAGTGGTGGCTTTGCAAGCCCAGCGAACTTTACGATTCCTAGCAATAAATCGTTTGCTGCAGCCAATCCTTATTATTCTAGCGGTTGCTTAGCGCCATACTCGATTCAAGGCGGTAAGAATACCTGCGTCATCGATAATCGCAATTACAACACCGCGATTTATGGTCGTGAACAATTAACTTTCTTTGCGAAGGCGACCAAAAAATTCAGTGATGATCACATTTTTTCTGTCGATTATTCGCGCGGTCAAGGTCAAATTTTTGGCACTAAGATTCCAACCACCAGTTTGGCTGCGAATGGCGTCACTGCCTTGTTGCCATCAACGAGTAAATGGTATCCGGGCGGTAGCGGTGGTGTACCTGCGGTAGCGGGTACCAATGGTGCTCCTTTATTGGTTACTTGGAGCGTAGCGGATGCCGGTATGTACATCACGAAAGACGAGCAAGTGAATCAGCGCTTGAATTTTTCTGATGAAGGTGTGATCGGCGGTTGGGATTACAAAGCTGGTTTAGTGATTGGTATTAGTGATCGTGTTGCTTATCTTGATTCTGGCGCATTAAATGGACCAAAATTGTTGTCAGGTATTTCTACCGGCGTGCTGAATCCATTTGGATTGCAAGATGCCACTGGTAAAGCTTATCTCGATAGTATTTCACTCAATGGTCAAAAGCTGCGTGTTTCGCAAAGTACCTTTACTGGTGTTGAATTAACTTTGAGTAAGCCAATCATGACTTTGTCAGCAGGCTCAGTTGGTTTGGCTTTGGGTGCAGATTTCCATCGTGATACTACAGAAGATGTAAAAACTGACGTCGGTTTGGCAGCTACCTATGCGGCATCCACACCTTCACGTGGTCAGGGTTCGCGCAATGTCGCTGCCTTGTTTGCTGAATTGGAAATTCCTGTTACCAAGACATTAAACGTCAACTTGGCTTTGCGTGATGATCATTTTAGTGATTTCGGTAACACGCTCAATCCAAAAGCGAGTTTCCGTTATCAGCCAAATTCCATGATCATGTTCCGCGGTTCAGCGAATACGGGTTTCCGCGCACCGACTTTGTTTGATCGCTACGGTTATCGTTTGCCAGGTGCAACGACGACAACTTCATCAGCATGGGATGATCCTTTGCAATGTCCAAGTGCGACACCAGCGATTGCAAATACAGGTAAGCCATTGCCAGGTCTAGTCGCAGCGACAGTGTGTAATGTGAAATTGCCTAAGCAAACCGGTAGTAATGCTGAGTTGGTGCCAGAAACCTCGGTCGGTGGCACCTTAGGTATGGTGATTGAGCCAATGAAGAATTTGACGATGTCGTTTGACTACTGGCGTGTCACGATGGACGATATGCTGGCGAACTTGCCCGAGCAAGCTTACTTCTTAAATCCAAGCAAGTATGCAGCTTACTTTGTACGTGATGAAACCGGTAAATTGTTGTACATCAAAAATACGACGATGAATTTGGGTGGTCAAAAAGCAGCGGGTATTGACGTGGCAACCAACTACACTTTCCCAAAATCTGATTTGGGTACATTTAAAGTGCAGTTGAACGGTACTTACTTAACGCAATTCGATAATCAATTGGAAAAAGGTGGTGAGTGGGCTTCCAATATCGGTCGCTTTGGTCTGGCTAGCAATGGCACGACAAGTAGTTTGCCGATTATCACTTTCCGTTGGAAACATAATTTGGCCTTGTCATGGTCAAACGGTAACTGGACATCACAGTTGACACAGAACTACAACACGGGCTACCACGATCAGAACTTGGTCGCTGCACAGTACCACCGTGATATCGAGCAATACACTGTGTACAACTTCACGATGAGTTATAAAGGCTTTAAAAACTTTAACATCGTATTCGGTGTGAATAACTTGTTTGATGTGAATCCACCTGTGACCAATCATAGTGGATACAACGGTTATTTGAGTAGTGCGGCTAGCCCATTAGGCCGTGCTTTCAATACCCGTGTTACCTATACGTTCTAAATGACTCGTTTTCATTTTTTATTTAGGTCGTAGAAGATGGTCAACTGCGTGTTTGTGCTAGCGCGATTCGCAAGTCGACCATAGAAAAAAGCCCGGTACTCAAGCTGATCATATTGATCCAAAGATGCCGGGCTTTTTTTGATTTTGCTTCGATAAAAATACTGCTTGTTAGTAGCTTGTTCGTCGATTAGATGAAAAGCTAGATTACGAATATGGATCGACTATGAAACATCTTTTTTCTTCTCATCATTTCCGTACTTTTCTGCGTGCTGCGAGCATCAGCTTAGCTGTATCAATGGCGCACAGCAGTCACGCACAAACTCAGCTGCCATCAAGTAGCCCGCAATTGCGTGTGATCCTTGTCGGTGATTCGACTATGGCGACTAAGAGTGGTTATGGTGATGCTTTGTGTGCGCGTTTTAAGCCTGAGGTGGATTGCGTCAACTTGGCGCGTGGTGGCCGTAGTTCTGGCAGTTTTCGTGCCGAGGGTTTATGGAATCGTGTACAAGAATTATTAACACAATCGGCTGCCAACGGAATCAGCACTTATGTCTTGATTCAGTTCGGACATAATGATCAACCCGGTAAGCCAGGACGATCGACCGATTTGGGCACCGAATTTCCAGGGAAGATGACGCGGTATGTCAATGAAGTGAAACAAGGGGGTGGGGTGCCGGTATTGTTGACACCATTAACACGACGTAGTTTTCGCAATGGTGTATTAGAAAATAACCTGAAGCCGTGGGCGGATGCGATCGAAGTGGTTGCACAACAGACGCAAACGGTGTTGCTACCTTTGAATGCAGAAAGCCATGCAGCAGTGCAAGCGATGGGAGAAGCTGAGGCAGATACTTTGGCCGTTGCACCGCCACCTCCACCGGCTGCAAAAGTAGAGTCAGGTGTTGCTGTTGATCCCAATAAAATCGAACCGCAAGGCGCGGCGAAGTCGGCTTTCGATCGCACACATGTTGGTGTGAAAGGTGCTGCTTTTTTTGCGAATATGGTTGAAGGCCAATTGCGTCGTCAGATTGATGTAATTAGTCGGTTTTTACGAGCAGCAGGAGAATAATTGTCATGACTAACTTCAAGAAAATCGAACTATTCAAGCCTAAGCATGCCTTGCTGATGATCGCCATGACGACTACTTTGCATGCGCCAAGTAGTCGTGCACAAGATACCCGACAAGTCAGTGAACCGCGTTTGCCAGCCGTATGCACAGTGCTAACAGCAAGCCAAGTCTATGCAGAAGGTTTGCGGCAATTAGATACCGCAAGAATTCAGGCTGCATTAAATGCTTGTCCAGCAGGGCAGGCGGTCCAGCTAGCAGCAAACAACGAAAAAGATAGCTTTCACGCAGGTCCATTGCAGATCCCTAGTGGCGTTAGCTTGATCGTGGATCGTGATGCGACTTTGTATGCGAGTACCGATGCGGATCTATACGACAAAGGCGGTAAAACCTGTGGCGTGAATGCGCAGAAAGGCCGTACTTGTACTCCATTTATTACGATTGATCAGGCACGTGGTAGTGGAATCTATGGCGATGGTGTGATCGACGGACAAGGTGGTCAATTAGTGCAAGGCAAGAGCGAAACTTGGTGGCAAATGGCGCGTCGTGCACAACGTGAAAAAAATGAGCACAATATCCCACGCCTGATCGAGATTAAGAAATCGCAAGACATTACGTTTTATCGCATACGTTTGCGTAATTCACCGAATTTTCATGTAACGGTCAGCCAAACTGATGGTTTTACTGCGTGGGGCGTCAAGATTGATACGCCAGCAGACGCACGTAATACAGACGGCATTGATCCTATCTCTTCACGCAATATCATGATAGCGCATAGTTATATTCGTACTGGTGACGACAATATCGCGATTAAAGGCGGTAATAGTGGTGCGACCGAAAATGTCTCTATCTTGAATAATCACTTCTACAGTGGTCATGGTATGTCAATCGGTAGCGAAACCAATAGCGGTGTGCGACGTGTTTTAGTGAAGAATCTTAGCTTAGATGGTACGACATCGGGCTTGCGTATCAAGAGCGATGTCTCGCGCGGTGGCGTGGTTGAGCAAGTACGTTATGAAGATGTTTGCATACGTAATAGCAAGCGCCCGATTGATTTAGATACGCGCTACGATCGTGCTGCAGTTGGTGACAAGATTCCTACATATAAGGCGATTGTGTTTGATCGCGTACATAGCTTAACGCCTGGGCGTATCGTGTTGCGCGCTTATGACCAAGCGCATCCGATGTCGGTCGCATTTACACAAAGCAGCATCGCTGCCAATTCGTCACAGCTGATTCAGTTCGCTAATCTACAGATAGCGCAAAAGAACATCACGGTTGCCGAGCAAGCGGAAAATTTGGTTTGGGATAATCCATCGAGTTCTGTGTGCGCTAATCGTTTTGCGGATTTTCCTGTGCATACGCCATTCAATTTTCGTCCACAATTAAGTAGCCAGCAGGCGCAAGCGTATACGATTGAGAATGTATTGCGTAGCACAGGGTCGGCCGATAAACCCGTTATCGATCCGTGGAATCCTTTGTCAGATGAACTGGTGACTGCGACCAAGTTACCGGTTGATTATGTGGTAGATGCGAGTGCAGTTGCAGATGGCAAGACGCAATTTAAAACGGTACAAGCAGCGATCAATCAAGCGGTATTAGATGGGCGTCAACTGCTAGCTGCGCAATCGAAAAAAGCGCGTTTATATATCTTGGTGAAACCAGGTACTTATCGTGAATTGATGTATGTGCCAGCAACCGCAGTGCCAATTACCTTATATTCAAATGACAGTGATGCGCAAAAAACCAAGATTGCAGCGAGTGCGCATGCTGCTTTGCTAGGGACTGCATATATTCATCGTTATGCTGCGCAGTTCGCACAAGTC
>VFQS010001624.1_pt1 | contig 20216 bp, 23 predicted proteins | sample 3512361 | NCBI WGS metagenome assembly VFQS01 (sample SAMN10412375, study PRJNA504923) | tailings metagenome | isolation source: Relicate 1 Philex TSF3 active mining | place: Philippines
ATCTGCGCGACGAGACTCTGTCGCTCGGGGCGATGCTCGTCGATTCGATCCCGCGTTCCACCAAGGTGCTCCTCGATCAGGACATGGAGGGTGCCGAATACCAGATCCTCGCCGACGACGAGTACGACGCCCGCTCGATCTCCCTCGAAGAAGCGAGCATCTCGCTCATGGCTTTGCACGCTCCGGTGGCCAGCGAACTTCGCCACGCCGTGGTCGTGATGAAGATGTCGGGCGAACTCGAACGTTCGGCCGACCTCGTCACCAGCCTCTGCAAGGTGGCTCGACGCATCAATGGTCACCTGCTCGATCCGCGTCTGTCGGGCCTGATCGGCGAGATGAGCGAGCAGGCTCATCGCCTCATGAAGCAGGCGATGCTCGCTTACGCCGAGAAGGATCTCGCCGTCGCCAAGTCGGTGTGCGACATGGATCTGTACCTCGACACCCTGCACAAGCAGTTCATCCAGGCGATCTTCGAGTCGCACACCGATGGGAAGATCGATCTCGCAGTCGGCATCCAGATGGCCAAGACCGCTCGTTTCTACGAACGGGTCGGTGACCACGCCGTGAACATCGCTCGCCTGGTCGAGTTCTTGGTGACCGGAGTACTCCCGCCAGCGGGAGATCATCAGCGGGACGGTCGTTCCGATCTGACTCCCATCGGAATCGAGCGGCCTCAGGCCACCGCATGACCGTTCTGCTCGTCGTCGTCGCCGTGGCGATCGGAGTGCTGGCTGGTCGATGGCTCGAGAGTCGTCGGAGCCGAGAGCGAACCGTGGTCGATGCCAAGAGCGATGCCGAATCATCCGACGACACGCTTCTCGAACGAGCGGTCGATGCGCTTGGTATCGGTGTCGTGGTGGCGTCGGTCGACGGAGAGATCGTCTTTCGCAACTCGATTGCCGGTGGACCGACCGGTGCCTTGCATTCCGATGTGCTCGTCGACGAGGCGATCGAGGTTCATCTGCGCGGTGCACTCGATGGCCAGACCCGTCGTCAGACCATCGAACTGTTCGGCCCACCTCGTCGTGTCGTCTCGGTCTCGGCCACGCCACTCGACGACGGTGGTGCGGTGGCGACGATCGAGGACGTGACCGAGCGTTCCCGTCTCGATGCGGTTCGCACCGACTTCGTCGCCAACATCAGTCACGAGTTGAAGACGCCCGTCGGGGCTTTGTCGATTCTCGCCGAAGCCCTCGCCGACGAGGATCAGCCCGACGTCGTGCATCGACTCGCCGACAAGATGGTGCACGAGGCGATGCGTGTCGGTCGTACCATCGACGACCTACTCGAGTTGTCGCGGATCGAACTCGGTGGCGAGGCCGTCAAGGACGTCGTCGCGGCAGGGATGGTGATCGGAGAGTCCGTCCAGCGCGCTCACTCGTTGGCGGAGCGCCGGGGAATACGCGTCGAGGTGATCGAGCCGACCGAACGTATCAAGATCCTGGGCGATCGCCGTCAGCTCGTCTCGGCCCTCGGAAACCTGGTCGAGAATGCGGTGAAATACTCCGAACCGGACTCACGGGTCGAGGTGTCGGCCGATTCGGACGGGACTTGGGTCGAGTTGCGCGTGAGCGACTTCGGCATGGGTATCCCGCAGAAAGACCTCGACCGCATCTTCGAGCGCTTCTATCGCGTCGACCGTGCACGATCTCGTGAGACGGGAGGGACCGGACTCGGTCTCGCCATCGTGCGACACGTCGCCACCAACCATGGCGGTGACGTCACCGTATCGAGTATCGAGGGTGAAGGTTCGACCTTCACCCTGCGGATCCCCGCTGCCCCTGGCCTCGTCGCGACGACGATGCGTGACGCCGGTTGAACGACGAATCCCCATTGAACGACGAATAGAGGAATCACCTTCCCATGGCCACTCAGACCGTCCTGCTCGTCGAAGACGAAGAGAGTTTCATCGATGCCCTCACGGTGGGTCTGAAGCGTGAGGGATTTCGCGTCGAGGTGGCGCGGGACGGACTCGAAGCACTCTCGCGTTTCGATCTCGTGCAGCCCGACGTGATCCTGCTCGACGTCATGTTGCCCAAGATGTCGGGGATCGACGTGTGTCGACAGTTGCGTAAGCGCACGCAGGTCCCGATCATCATGGTGACGGCGAAGGGTGCCGAGATCGACACCGTGGTCGGACTCGAAGTGGGTGCCGACGATTACATCACCAAGCCCTATCGAATGCGCGAGCTGGTCGCCCGAATGCGAGCGGTGATGCGACGCGTGTCGTCCGAGCGTGGTGCGGTTCCGGCCGACGTGGACGGGGCGTCACTCGAGGTGGGAGACGTGAGCCTCGATCCCGACGAGCACATCGTTCGCGTACGTGGCGAGCGCATCCAGATGCCTCTCAAGGAATTCGAACTGCTCCATCTGCTGTTGGCCAATGCCGGACGAGTGCTCGCACGTGAAACCCTCATCGATCGCGTGTGGGGAATCGACTACGTGGGTGACACCAAGACGCTCGACGTGCACATCAAGCGTTTGCGCGCCAAGATCGAGGACGAGCCGTCGGAGCCGACTCGAATCGTGACCATCCGCGGTCTCGGTTACAAGTACGAGCGGCCGAAGTGAGTTGTCGGGCTCCGAAGTGGCCCGACACCTAACATGACGCCGTGAGCGACGCCGGAGTTCCACCCGTGTCCGGCATCGGCCGGCGATCGAAACACCCGACTCCGAAGTATCAGCATCGCCTGACGGCATCACCGTTCACCCGTTTGGTGCGCGTACACGCGTTGTTCGCCGCCGGCGAGGCGTCGATGGCGGTGGCTCTGGCGGACTCCTTGTTCTTGTCGATCACACCTGGTGAGGCTCGTGGACGAGTCGTGCTCTTCCTGGCGATCAGCTTCGCCCCGTTCATCGTGCTCGGTCGGTTCATCGGGCCGGTGATCGACCGGATGCCCGGTGGCCGTCGACTCCTGGTGTTCCTGATTGCCGCGCTGCGCACGGTGGTGATGATCGTGATGGTGTCGCAGCTCGACTCGCTCTTCCTTTTCCCGCTCGCTTTCCTCGCCATGGTGCTCAACAAGACGTACGGCGTGTCGAAGTCGGCGATGCTGCCCTCGCTCACCAGGAGCGAATCCGACCTCGTGGAAGCCAACGCCAAGTTGGGTGTCACTTCCGGCATCATCGGGTTCGTCGGTGCGGTACCGGCTGGTCTGCTGAGTCTGATCTCACCCAAGGCCACCTTGGTCTTCGGAGCGATTCTCTTCGGACTCGGTGCTCTGGCCGCGCTACGACTTCCGAAACTGCAGGTGGCCCGATCCGAACCGGCCGAGATCGAGATTCGTGAGCTGCACCAGGCAGGAGTCGTGATCGCCGCGTCGGCGATGGGGCTCGTTCGTGCCAGCGTCGGCTTCCTGTTCTTCCATCTCGCGTTCTGGTTCGCCGATCCCCAGCGTTCGCAGGTGGTCGGTGTGGCGAGCAACGGCCGTTGGAAACAGGTCGAGTATCACTTCGGACCTCAGTTCGGAACGTTCTGGTTCGGTATGGCGGTGAGCCTGGCCGCGGTCGGCACCCTGCTCGGGAATCTCAGTGCCAAGAGTCTGCGCCGCTTCCGTTTCGTCGAGACCTTGCTCGTGGTCGCGCTCGTGATCATCGGTGTGGTCGGTATCGCGACATCGATCGTCACCACCACCATCGTCGCCTTGCTCATGGCGGCGGCAGTGAACTTCGCAGCTGCCCTCGGCAACATGGCGTTCGAGACGATTGTGCAGCGCGATGCGCCCGATGCGAATCGTGGGCGAGCCCTGGCCAACTTCCACACTCGTTTCCAGTTGATGTGGGTCGCGGCCGGTCTGGTGCCCGTGCTCTTCCGTCTTCCTGGGCCGGTGGGGTTCGCGATCGTCGCTGGACTCGGTCTCTCCGGTGCGGCTGCGTATTGGTTCGGGCTGAATCAGGTGCGCCGCGGATCGACCGAACCGCAGTCCCTTCGCTCCTACATCGGGCAGCGGATCACTCGCCGTCGCTGATCTCGAGGCGAGCCAGCCAGAGGCCGGGTGCTTCGAGTTCGGCGGGAGTCGGAATTGCCGTCGGACGGTCGTACAGAGGGTCGAGACCTTCGGTACCGGCTCGTTCGATCACTCCGGCCACGAAGGCACGACCTCGTTCCACTTGTGCGCGAGTGACGCGGAGTCCGAGCAGCCGTTCGACGAAAGCCGTTTCCTCGCCGGACTCGATGCGTCGGCGACGGGCGGCTTCGGCGATGCGGCCGGGATTGCCGAGGATGCGGGAACCGACGGCATCGGCGACGTGATCGGCCCAACCGATCACGAGGGACACGATGGTGTCGAGATACGGCTGCAGTTCGTCTTGGGCGGGCGAACGAATCGCACCGAGCAGAACTTCGGGATCACCGAGAACGCTCTGCAACGACTGCATCATCTCCATCGGATCGGACGACTCGACCGACGACAGCTTGTCGACGATGGCATGGGGGTCGGGCCGGAACCCGGCGACATGGCCACGAACGAGGCGATCGATCTCGGCGGCGATGTGTGGACGCGAGATGAGTGCGTGCAAGGTGAGCTCGTTGATGAGTGTCCACATGCGGGCGTCGTCGACCGCGACGTTCCAGTCGCTCGCGAATTCGTCGATGTTGGCGAGGACGAACATGGGTGGGTTGCCACTGCGGCGGGGGAGAGGAAGGTCGTATTGGCCGAGTGAACGTTTGGCGAGCAAACCGACCATCGAACCGACCGTCATGCCCATCATGACCGGGGCGAGCAGTCCGGAGAACTGGCCGAGCATGGCGGCCAGCGGATCGGCGTCGTCGTCGGTGTCGGGCCGAACCGAGAGCGCGGTGGCGAGGTCGTCGAAGAGGGGTCGGTAGTCGTCGAGGGTGGCGGAGACCCAATGAGTGCGTGTCACGACGGCCGGTTCGGCGGCGAGGACGGGATGTTCACGACCGGTGACGGCGGCGAGTTGATTCACCACGATGCGGGCCAGGTCGATGAAGGCGAGTCGGGCCGCTGGATCGGGATTCGCCTCCGACGTTCCGCCGGTGGCGGTCATGTGAGCGATCTGTCGAGCGGTGTCCCATTGGACCGGGCCCTGACTCTGGAACATCTTCATCATGTCGCCGAAGAACGGCAGACCGGCGAACGGATTGGAGTCGTCGTCGGATCCACCGAAGGGGAACGGCGGCTGACCGGACATGACGTGATCCTACGGCGCACTCATCGGCTGTGTCTCGACGACTAGCGTCACCCACGTGATCATCAGCGAGACGCTTCACGACGGATCGCAGTCGGCCGCCAGCGCACTCGTGAGTGTTCTCGTCACGGGCGCCTCGTGGCCGCTCGGCCGGCGAGTCGTCGAACGCCTGCGGGCCGATGGTCGTTACGACGTTCGCGAGGTTCAGCGTGGCTCCCGAGCCAGTTCGTCCGATTCCTCGATCGAGTCGTCGTCGATCGACGTGGTGGTGCATCTCGCTCCGGGCGACCACGACACTCTCGCCGCACGCGGACGCAGCGCGGCCGTCGGAACGCCCGAGCTCCTCACCGAGGCGACGCGCCGTGGGGCCCGTCATGTCGTCCTGCTGTCGTCGGCGATGGTGTACGGCGCCTGGCCCAACAACCCGGTGCCGCTCACCGAAGACGTCGCATTGCGACCCGACTTCGGGTTCGCCTTCGCGCGACAACTGGCGACCGTCGAACAGATGGTCGACGACTGGCGCCGTGGTGCGGTCGATCGAACGGTCACGGTGTTGCGTCCGGTTCCGGCCATGGCCTCCGATGGAACCTCGTCACTCGTGCGCGCACTCGCCGCCGGAATGGGAGGGCGTCTCGGCGAGGACGACGTCCCGGCCCAGTTCCTGCATCTCGACGACCTCGCGGCGGCGGTGGTTCTCGCGGTCGATCGGGGACTCTCGGGGATCTACAACGTCGCCCCCGACGGTCACGTTCCGGGGTCACGTGTTCGATCGTTGTGGGGAATGGCACCGCGACTGCGCTTGCCCGATCGAGTCGCCGAAGTCGTGGCCGATCTGCGTTGGCGTTTTCAGCGGGGTCCCATTCCTCCGGGACTGCGTCCGTACGTGCGGTCCCCGTGGTTGGTGTCGAACGGAAAGTTGCGTGCCGAGGGCTGGTCGCCCACGATCACCAACGAGCAGACGTTCGTGGAGGGCACCGACGAGAAGTGGTGGACGATCCTCACGCCCAAACGCAAACAGGAAATCGCTCTCGGTGCGATGGTCGCGGTGTTGCTCGCTGTCGTGATCGGTGTCGTTCGGGCCGTGCGTCGGCGCTGACGCTTTCGCGACGACTCAGAGTCCGGCGAACAGACTCGACAAGACGTCGGAAATCGCCGCAGTGTCGATCAGCACGACGTCGTCACCGACGTGCGTGCACAGTCCGACGAGTCGTCCGGATCGATCGATCACCGGGGCGCCTTCGGTGACCGAGTCGGGATCGAAGGAGACATTGCTGGTTCCGATGACGGCTCGTCGGTCGTCGGCGATCGACATGACACTGAGTCGGTGGATACGTTCGGCGATCACGACGACTTCCTGACCGCGGGTGATCGGAACGTTGGGCAGGCTCGCCGTCGGTACCGCTTCGTCGGCCGGAAGAGCGAGAACGGCGATCGACGATGCGTCGTCGATGTGGACGACGTCGACGACGTGGGTGCTCCCGTCGGTCAGGCGGACGCGAATCTGGTCGTCGTCGCCGACGGCGGCTCGGGTCGTCACGAGGAGCGGACCCTGTTCGACCATGACGGCCATCGGGGTGTCGGCACTGTTCGCCGACGTGAGACTGGCCAACTCGATGTCGGCCCCGGAGAGACGGATCACGTCGGAGGTGGCCGAACCGCCCGACGTCGGCCGGGCCAACAGAACCAATCCGATCACGATCATGAGGCCGAACGACATGGAGAAGGCGGCGACTCCGCGGCCGACGGAGTCGATCGACACCGGGGCGGTCGGCTGATGTCGCGACGCGTCACCGAGTTCGGAGGGGTGGCGCCAGGTGCGCTCGTGTGGAGGAAGCGGCGCGGGGGGAAGCGAGTGGCGGGGAGCGTCGTCGGGGTCGGGTCCCGGAGGCGAAGCGAAGGTTCCCACGAACGAGGGAGATTAGTGATCGTTCGCACGAATGTGTTCGCGGGACGTCTTCGAATTCGCGTCGATTCCGGATGGTCGTGGCCACCGGTGAGGCTTGGTGATCCCCGTTAGGCTCTCGTCGTGCTCGCGGAACGGACGGACGGTCATTGGTTCGCCCTCTCGTCCGACGAGTTGTCGATCGGCGAAGCCTATGAATGGGCCGTGCGGCCGGAGTGCGGAGCGGTCGTGGTGTTCTCGGGCACCGTTCGCGATCACGCCGAGGAAGCCGGCGTCCGTCGCGACGGTGTCACCCACTTGGTGTACGAGGCGTACGACGAGCAGGTGTTGCCGCGCTTCGGTGCGATCGTCGACGAGATGCGTGTGCGCTGGCCCGATCTCGGACGGGTGGTGATCTGGCATCGTGTGGGTCGTCTCGAACTCGGTGACAGTTCGGTCGTCGTCGCGGTGTCGTCTCCGCACCGACCCGAAGCATTCACGGCGGCGCGCTTCGCGATCGACGCGGTGAAGTCGGCTGCACCGATCTGGAAACTCGAAGAGTGGTCGCAAGGGCGCGACTGGGGAACCGGCTCGCACGAGATCACCGACGCGTCTCGAATCCCGTCGATCGACGAGGCGACCGCACGATGACCGTCGTTCTCGTCGGCATCGTGATCGTGTGCGTCGCGATCTTCGTCGCCCTTGCCGTGGCTCGTCGCACACCATCCAGTGATGACGGTGTCGCGTCGTTCCGCAAACATCTCGATGCGCTGTCACCCGAAGCACGTCGTCAGGTGATCGATCGCATGCAACCGCAACAACCGATCGAGACGATTCGTCCCGTCGACCCCGATGATCCAGGTGTGCATCATGGCTCGTGACCTCGCCATCGACCTCGGCACCGCCAACACCCTCGTGTACATGAAGGGTCGCGGCATCGTCCTCAACGAACCGTCGGTGATCGCTCTGAATCGACAGACCGGTGAGGTTCTGGCCACCGGTCACGAGGCCTGGAACATGATCGGCCGAACCCCCGGCTACATCGTGGCCGTGCGCCCGTTGCGGGGTGGCGCCATCACCGACTTCGACGTGACCGAGCGCATGATTCGCCTGTTGCTCCAGCGTGTGGGGGTCAGCCGGTTCACTCGACCCAAGGTCGTCATCTGCGTCCCGTCGGCCATCACCGAGGTCGAACGACGGGCCGTCACCGATGCCGCCCGCCGTGCCGGTGCCGCCGACGCCCAGCTCATCGAGCAGCCGATGGCGGCTGCGATCGGTGCCAATCTGCCGATCGACGAACCGGTGGGCAACATGGTCATCGACATCGGTGGTGGCACGAGTGAGACCGCGGTGATCAGCCTCGGCGGCATCGTCGCCCTCGAAGCGGTGCGCGTCGGAAGTTTCGACATCGACAACGCGATCCAGAACTACGTGCGTCGCGAACACGGCATCGCGATCGGCGAACGCACTGCGGAAGAAATCAAGGTCGCCATCGGTTCAGCGGCCGCAACTCCCGACGAAGTCGAGGCTGAAGTCAGCGGACGCGATCTCATGATGGGTCTACCCAAGACGGTGATCCTCACGCCGGAAGAGATTCGCTACGCGATCGACGACGTCGTGACCCAGATCGTGCAGTCGGTCGTTCGGTGCCTGGCCAAGGCGCCGCCCGAACTCGCCCAAGATTTCCTCGTGCGCGGGATGTATCTCGTCGGTGGTGGCGGTTTGTTGCGTGGCCTCGCCGATCGCATCGAACGTGAGACACAGGTTCCTGTTCGCATGTCGAACATGCCGCTCGAAGCCGTCGTTCTCGGTGCGGGTCATTGCATCGAGAATTACGACGCGCTGAAGCGCATGTTCATGGGTCAGCGACGCTGATGGCCGACGTGTCGTCCTCCGACATCACCTTTCGGATCCTCGACGAACACATCGGTGTCATCACCCTCGATCGTGCCGAGGCTCGGAACGCTCTGACCCATGGCATGTACGCCGAGCTCGAACGGTTGGTGCGCACCGCACCGGACCAGGGAGTCCGATGTCTCGTGGTCACCGGTTCCGATCCGGCGTTCTGCAGCGGCGACGACGTCCGACAGGTGATGGGTGGTGGAGAGGCCGGCCAGGCACCGGTTGCGATCGATCGCACCCCTCGACTCACACCGGCCGCCGGAGCCTTGTTGTATTCCGATCTCCCGGTCATCGCGGCGGTCAACGGGGCGGCGGTGGGCTGGGGGATGGAGCTGGCGCTGATGGCCGACATCCGGGTGGCGAGCAACCGAGCCAAGTTCGGTGAACTGTTCGTCCTGCGCGGTCTCGTGTCGGACGTGGCCGGTATCGGTCGCCTGGCTCAGTTGGTCGGACGGGAGAAAGCTGCCGAACTCCTCTTCACCGGTGATGTGATCGATGCGGCAACGGCCCGTGAGATCGGACTCGTCTCGCGAGTGGTCGACCACGACGAACTTCTGCCCACGGCTCTCGCCCTCGCCGGTCGGATCGCCGCCAATCCTCCCGTGGCCGTGCAACGACTCAAGGCCGGTCTGCGCGACACTCTCGATCCCGACTGGACCGCTCTCGGTGCCTGGGTGTCGGCCACTCTCGGCGAGTTGTTCGCCACCGCCGATCATCGCGAGGGTGTGCGGGCCTTTCTCGAGAAGCGTCCACCACGTTTCACGGGCAAGTGATCGTTGCGGTGATCAACCGGCGATGACCGGAACGATAAGCCCGCCGAGTGACATCACCCACACGCGCTGACGATGGTCGCTGACGACGGCGACCGATCCGGGCACGGTGCCGAGAGCGAGCAATCCACATGTGTCGAGCCCGCCGGGCTCGACACACAAGGCGCGGACCGTGCCACTGCAGAAGTCGGAGAAGACGAACCAATCGCCGACCACGTCGACCGTGTCGTCGCGAAGAACCGATCCGCCAGAGATCGAGCAGTCGCCGTCGACGTGTTCGTAATCGAACACGGGCATCACCTCGCGGTGGTCGCGATGGCGGTCGATCTGGTCGTCGTTGAACGGGCGCGAACCTTCGTACGCGCTCCATCCGAAGGAAGATCCGCGCAGGTCACCGAGATCGACGTAGTTCACCTCTTCGCGCTCACCTTGGCCGACGTCGGCGATCCAGAGATCGGTGGTCCAGGGATCGACGGTGACTCGCCACGGATTCCGCAGACCGACCGCCCAGACCTCGGGTGTCGGAGCGTCGACCGAAGGGTCGAGACGGATCACCTTTCCGAGCAGCGAGTTCGGATCGAGTGAGGCACGGTCGGGATCGTTCGCTGATCCTCCGTCGCCGGTGAACAGCAACAGATGCGCACCATCGGGAGTGACGACGAGGTCACCACCGTTGTGGTTGGGGTACGGCTGGGGAATCGTGAGTAGTACGAGTCGTGAGTCGGAGTCGAAGGTGCCGTCGGCGCCGACGTCGTAGCGCGCGACGACCGTGTCGCCGTCGAGATCGGTGTGATCGACGAAAGCTCTCGTTCCGTCGGGGGAGTAATCGAGACCGAGCAATCCGCGCTCACCCTCGGCGCGCGTCAGATCGGTGATGTCGAGCAGCACGTCGCCGGGGGATCCGTCGTCGTTCATTCGTCGGATCGTGCCGGCGCGTTCGACCACATGGGATTCCTGTGCGGCCCACACGGCCAGATCGACCGGTTCGTTCCAGCCCTCGATCGGATCACCGAGGGTGACATCGAGTTGGGGCAAGCGTGGTTCGGCGGGAGTGGTGTCACCCGGGAGCACGTCGGGCGGCTCGGTGGAAATCGGTTCGATCACCGACGAAGCGACGACGACCTCATCGGCTGCCGGATCCTCGGCCGAATCGGTCGACGAACCACACGCGGTCGTCGTGAGTGCGAGAACGGTGACGAGAGCGAGACGTCGGGCGCTCATGAGCGTTCGCGTCGGATGAGACCTTCCTGAACGACGCTGATCGCGAGGTGGCCATCCTGCGTGAAGATCGAACCGGTCGCGAGTCCGCGCGCGTGCGAGGTGGTCGGCGTGCTCTGGTCGTAGAGCAACCACTCGTCGGCGCGGAAGGGTCGGTGGAACCACATCGCGTGATCGAGGCTGGCCATCTGGACGTTGTCGGTCCAGTTGAGACCATGGGGCAGCAAGGTTGTGTCGAGCAAGGTCATGTCGCTCGCGTAGGTGACGATGCAGGCGTGCAGCGTCGGATCGTCGGGAAGTCGGCCGTCGGCACGCAACCACACCTGTTGGCGATCGGTCGGAACGCGCGAACGCGACATCGGATCTCCTTCGACGTAGCGAACGTCGATGGGTCGTGGTCGGTCGTACCACTCACCGAGCATGTCCTTGTGCGGTGCCATGCGCGTCTTGAAATCGGGAAGTGAATCGGGCGACACGACGGTGGGCATCTCGGTCTGATACGACATCCCCTCTTCGGGCGAATGGAAACTCGCCTGGAGGTTGAAGATCGCCTGACCGTGCTGAATGGCGACGACGCGACGAGTGCTGAAACTGCGTCCGTCGCGAATGCGGTCGACGTCGTAGAGGATCGGTGCCGTCGGATCTCCGGGGCGCAGGAAGTAGGCATGGATCGAATGCACGCGGCGATCGCGGTCGTCGACGGTTCGCGACGCGGCGACCAGAGCCTGGCCGGCGACCTGACCGCCGAAGACGCGCTGGCGGTTCTCCTGGGGCGAACGGCCGCGGAAGATGTTGACCTCGATGGGCTCGAGATCGAGCAGGTCGATCAGACCTTGGAGGGTGTCGGACACCTGAGCATTCTCGCACGATCGGGGATGCCGGGAGAGCCAGGTCGGGTCACGACTGCCGAGTCGGCCAGGGCTAGGGTCGCCCCATGGCCTTGCTCCCGCTCGATCCCGATCAGCTGCTGTCCACCACCCGGGCGGTTCGCAAACGTCTCGACTTCACCCGTCCCGTTCCCGACCAGCTCGTGCGTGAATGCGTCGGCCTGGCCATGCAGTCGCCGTCCGGTTCCAACAACATGACGATGCAGTTCGTCGTCGTGCGTGACGAAGCCAAGCGCAAGGCGATCGGAGAGATCTACCGCCAGTGCTATTCGATCTACCAGTCGATGGACGGCGTGTACATCCGCTCGATCGACAAGGGTGAGGCCGATGCCAACGCGCAACAGGCGCGTTCGGCCGACTCGGCCGACTACCTCGGAGACCACATGGGCGACGCACCGGTTCTCGTGATCGGCTGCACCCAGGGAGCTCGCGCCGACGGTATGCCCGGCATGATGGTGTCGTCGGTCATGGGCAACGTGCTCCCGGCCATGTGGAGTTTCATGCTCGCCGCCCGCGCGCGAGGTCTCGGTACGGCGTGGACGACGGTTCACCTGATGATGGAGCAACAAGTCGCCGACGTTCTCGGAATTCCGTTCGAGTCGGTGCAGCAGGTCTGTCTCACCCCGCTCGCGTACACCCAGGGCACCGACTTCAAAGCGGCCAAGCGTCCGCCGGCCGATTCGATCATTCACTGGGACACGTGGTGATCGGTCATCGACGCTGATCTGCGTGCGGTCGCTCTGTCGGCGACCGGATTCATGCCCCCCGACGAAGGAGATGCGCTGTACGAGGCCGCCTGCGCGGCCGGATCGGCCTGCCCCGGCGCGGCGTTCCTCGAAGTCGGGTCGTACTGCGGCCGTTCGACGGTGTGGCTCGGTGCGGCGGCTCGAAGGTCCGGCACGGTGGTGTTCGCGGTCGATCATCACTACGGGTCGGAGGAGAACCAAGCCGGCTGGGAGTGGCACGACACTTCGCTCGTCGATCCGGAGACCGGTCGCCTCGACACTCTCCCGCACTTTCGTCGCACCATTCGACGGGCCGGTCTCGACGACGTCGTGATCGCCGTCGTCGGTGAATCGCCGACGGTGGCTCGCGCGTGGCGGACACCCTTGTCGTTCCTCTTCATCGATGGCGGTCACGGTGTCGAACCGGCTCGGCTCGACTACGAACTCTGGACACCTCACGTCGCCCCGGGTGGAACACTCGCGATTCACGACGTGTTCCCGGATCCAGCCGACGGAGGTCGACCGCCGTACGAGCAGATCTACCTGCCGGCTGTGTCGAGTGGTCGTTTCACCGAGGTGTCGGTGACCGGAAGTCTTCGTGTGCTGCGACGGGTGTAACGAACGCGACTAGTTGCGGTGAGCCGATGTCGGCCGTTGGGCGGCGCGCAGACCGGCCCAGGCGAGATCGCTCACCTGACGGGCGATCATCTCGGGATCGAACTCGTCGCCGCTCTCGACGAGTCGTCGTGACACCCCTTCGGTCATTCCGACGATTCCGTAGGCGAGGGTTCGACGGTGATCGGGGTCGATGTCGGCGGTGATGAGCGGTTCGATGAGATCGGCGATCTGAGACGTGAACGACCGCACCACTTCGTTGAACTCGGGGTCACGACGCGAATCGCTGGCGAAGAGAACCTGGAACGCATCGTGATCGTCGGCCACCCATTCGAAGTAGGCGGTGAAGCCACGGCGCGTTCGTTCGCGCTCGTCGGTGGATGCGAGAGGTTGATGCGCGATGGCTTCGATCATGCGACGGCCCGCTTCGTCGATCACGGCGAGATAGAGCTCACGCTTCGATTCGAAGTGCTGATACAGCACTGGCTTGGTGATGCCGGCCGCCTCGGCGACGTCGTTCATCGACGTTTCGTGGAAACCTTCGCGGGCGAAGACGTCGATGGCCACCGCGAGGAGTTGTTCACGCCTCTCGGCGGCGGGCATGCGCATGGCCATACCTGCCCGATCGTAATCGGGTTCGGGTCAGAGTCCGCGTTCGCGGTCGTCTCGTTCGGCGGCCTTCACGGCGTATCCGAGGACGATCGCCGGTGCGAGCAGGATCGAGCCGATCACGAGGAACACCGTGATGAAGGTGACCATCGGCCCTTTGAAGCCCAGGACGAACGCCATCACGAAGAGAGCGATGGCCGCGGCGAAGAAGAGGTATCCCACGCGGTTGGCGATGAGCGTCCAGTGAGCGATGCGTTCGCGCTTCTCTCGAACGGGGTCACGGCCGGCTTGGGTCACACGCGCACCCTAGCGACTACGGTTCGTGCGTGGCAGTTCGAGTGGAGCGAATCGAGCGGGTGCTCTCGGTCACGATCGACCGCCCCGAAACGCGGAACGCCGTCGACCTCACGACGTTGCAGGAGTTGGAGCGAGCACTGATCGATATCGGTGATGCGCGCGTGATCGTGTTGTCGGGTAGTCCGCCGGCTTTCTGCAGCGGAGCCGATCTGGGTGGAGTCGAGTTGGGTGAATTCACCGACACCTTGTTGCGGGTGTTGAAACTCTTCGGAGCATCACCGGTGATCACCATCGCAGCGGTCGATGGTCCGGCTCTCGGTGCGGGAACGCAGTTGGCGGCGGCGTGCGATCTGCGGATGGCCACGCCGACGAGCAAATTCGGTGTGCCGGCCGCCAAACTCGGTCTCGCCGTCGATCGATGGACGGTCGCGCGGGTGATGGCCGAAGCCGGAGCGAGCGTCGCGCGACGCATGCTGCTCACCGGTGAGGTGGCGACGGCTTCGGAACTCATGGGTGGATTCGTTCATCGACTGGGCACCGTCGCCGAAGCGCACGAGTGGGCGAGGGGGATGTGCGATCTGGCTCCGCTCACGATTCGCGCCCACAAGTTGGCGATCGAATCGTTGATGGGAGCCGGCTCTTCGCTCGATGTCGAACCTGCTGCGGTGAACGGTGTCGTGAACGACACGGTGGAGGCGGCACGACTGGCGGCGTGGAACAGTGCCGATGCCGACGAGGGCCGGCGCGCCTTCAAGGAGAAGCGCACCCCTCACTTCCGCGGCCGGTGACCCCCGGAATCGCTCACAGGTTCGGTGGCAGAAGTCGATTCACGTTCTGGAACACGAAGTACAGAACGACGAAGAACGGCGCAGCGGCCACGGTGACACCCAGGAGTCGACTGGAGTAGCGCACGTACACGTACCAGCCGGCGAACACCACGAGGAGCAGCACTGCGATCCATCCGATCACATGAGGCCAGGCGGCTGGATCGGAGAACCATCCTTCGCTGAAGGTGTCGACCGCGTATTCGACGTCGGCGATGTCCGGTTCGACTGTGCCGGTCGTGTCGAGGCTGTCGTCGATGACCAGGCCAGGCGTCGTGGTGTCAGGTGTCGTGGTGTCGGATGTCGTGGAGTCAGAAGTCGTGGTGTCGAGTGCGGCGGCGATCGTCGATTCGCTCGGCTCGACATCGACGGGATCGGCGGCGTAGCGGAAGGGTCGATCATCGACGATCGACGAGCGACTGCTGTCGAGTTCGGCGGTCACGATGAGTCGTTGTTTGGCCGAGAACTCCGGATGGCACGTGGTGAGAGTGAGCAATGCTCGTGACGGGTCGGTGGTGGCGACGACCCATGCATCGTCGGGTTCGACGACGAAGGTGTCGGTGACGCGGTAGTAGAACTTCCGGCCGGCAACGTCGGTCACGACCACGTCGTCACCGATTGCCAGTCGATCGAGATCCCGGAAGGGTTCGCCGTAGGTGGTGCGGTGTCCGGCGATCGCCACGTTGCCGAGATGGCCTGGTTGCGGCGACATCGGATAGTGACCGGGGCCCTTCTTCAGGTCGCTCGCCGCCACTCCGGCCACGACGTACTTGGTCACGTCGAGTTCGGGGATGTCGATGATGGCGATCGGATCACCTTCGTCGACGGTCACGGGTGTCCACGGCGTCGTCGGTGCCGACGAGGTCGGTGACGTCTCGTCCGCACTCGAGACATCGGGTGTCGCATCGATGGGCGTCGAATCATCGGGGACCGCGATCTCCGGAGACGTTCCAACGGCATCGACGTAATCTCGGAATCGGTTCTCGAGACGGCTCTGTGCCTGCGACTCTTCGATGCCGGTTCCCCACAGCTGGTAGCCGACGAAGAGGAACATGAGGATCCCGAGGATGATCAGCGACTGACCGAGACGTCCGAGGAACCAGTACCAGTCTCGCCGCCGCGGTCGAGGACGCTCGAAGAAGTCGACGTCGGGTTCCACGAGTTCCAAACGCTAGTGGTGCGAATGCGAAAGGTAGCGTCGGGACGTATGTCCGCCGTGGCGCCGTCGATGCAGACGCCCGTCATCGATCTCGTCGATGTGGTCGCGCTGATCGGATCGTTCCCGGCCTTGGCGGGTGCCTCACTTCGTGTCGAGCGTGGAGAGATCGTGTTGTTGCGTGGACCGAATGGTGCTGGCAAGACGACGTTGCTTCGCCTGTGCGCGGGCCTGCTGTCGGTCGAACGTGGAACGGCGACGGTTCTCGGCCACGATCTGTCGGTCGAACGAGAGCAAGTGCGGCGTCGGGTCGGATCGATCGGGCATCACAACGGCCTCTATGGCGATCTCACGGTCACCGAGAACGTTCGATTCTGGGGACGTACGATCGGCGCCACCGATGCCGAGGTCGCCGATGCGATGTCGCGCATGGCGATCGACGGACGATTGGCCGACGTTCCGGTTGCTCGACTCTCGGCTGGTCAACGTCGTCGGACCGCTTTGGCGTCGCTCATCGCTCGTCGGGCCGAGTTGTGGCTCCTCGACGAACCGCACGCGGGCCTCGACGCCGACGGACGCGACGAACTCGATCGGGTGCTGCGAGCCGCGGCATCAGCCGGAGCAACCATCGTCGTGGCCAGTCATGAACTCGAACGGGCCGGCTCCCTCGCCATGCGTCAGGTCGAAGTGATCGCCGGTCGGACTCGTGAGCTTCCGGGTGGTGCCGCGTGAGCGCGACGTCGATCGCGAGGGTGGCACGGCTGATTGCAGCCAAGGATCTGCGGGTCGAATGGCGCAGTCGAGTCGTGACCAACCAGGTGCTGCCCTTCGCGGTTCTGGTGATGGTGATGTTCGCTTTCGCGCTCGACAGCGATGCCGTTCTGCAACGAGTCGCACCAGGTCTGATCTGGTTGGCGACCATCTTCAGCGTGCTTTTCCTCGTGGCGCGTTCGTACGCCGTCGAAACCGCTGACGGGGCCCTCGATGCGATGCGTTCGGCCGGGGTCGAACCCATGGGGATCTTTCTCGGCAAGGTCGTGGCGCTCGCCGTCCAGCTCGTGGTCCTCGAGGCCCTGCTCGTGATGGCCGCGATCGTTCTCTATCGGGCCGATCTCACGGTGTCGGGCATCGTGCTCTTGGTCACGACGGCCCTCGTCGCGACCGTGGGTCTGGCGAGCGTGGGTACCCTGTACGGAGGTCTCGCCGCCGGTGTCAGGGGCCGGGAAACACTCCTCCCGCTGCTCGTTTTGCCGGTGGTAGCCCCGGTTCTGATCGGCGCCACTCGGGCCACCGAGTCCGCCTTTCGAACCAACGGCATCGAGGTGAGCGAAGGTTGGCCCTGGCTGGGTTTGCTCGCCGTCTTCGCCGTGATGTTCAGTGTCGTTGGTGCAGTGGCCTACGGGTCGCTGATCGACGAGTGAGTGCCGACGAAGGAGACCCCCGATGACCGCAGCAGTCGCCGACACCAGCCGGCGGGATCGCGTCACCGGTACGGCGTTCACACGCGGTCTCGGCATCGTGACCCTGGCCGGCATCGCGTGGCTCGTTCTGTTCGGACTGGTCGTCACTCCGGCCGACATCAATCAGGGTGAGTCGGTCCGCATCATGTACGCCCATGTTCCCGGGGCCTGGCTCGCCTATCTCGCCTTCGTCGTCACGGCCTTCTCGTCGGCGATGTATCTGTTCCGCCGTACGCGTTCCCTCGTCTGGGATCGTGTCGCGGGCGCATCGGCCGAGATCGGAGTCCTGTTCATGGGGATCTCCCTCGTGACCGGGATGCTGTGGGGCCGCCTCACGTGGGGAACCTTCTGGACATGGGACGCGCGCCTCACCACCACGGCCTTCCTCTTCATCACCTACGTCGGCTACCTCGCCGTGCGCAATCTTGGTGGCACGCACCATCAGCGTGCGCGACGTAGCGGTGTTCTCGCTCTGCTGGCCGTTCTCGAGATTCCTCTCGTGCATTTCTCGGTGCGACTCTGGAATTCTCTGCACCAGGAAGCGAGTGTGGCCGGCAACACCGACGTCACGATGGACGGTCTGATGCTCTTCACCCTCTTCCTCGGTGTCATCGTGTTCACGTTGATGTACGTCTGGATGATGATGCATCGTCAGCGTGCGTTGACTCTGCAGGACATGATGGACGACGTCGGTCTCGACGTCGCTTTGCAGGCTCGTCGGGCCGAGGCGGGCGTGTCATGAAGGACGTCGGATTCATCGTCGCCAGCTATGTCGTCACATTCGGGTCGATCGCAGTGTTCACGGCAACTGTCGTGAGGCGGGCGCGCAAGTTGTCTCGTCATGTTCCGGTGGAGGAGCGGCCGTGGACCTGACACCGCGTCCTGCCCCTGAATCAACGGCTCCGAAGCGCCGCCGCCGTCTGTTCCCGGCTCTCGTGCTCGTGCTCGTGATCGGCGCCGGTGCGATCGTGGTGACCCAGTTCCTCACCTCGGCGATCGACTACTACTGCAACGTCGACGAGGTCGGTGTGAAAGAGGGTTGCGACGCGGGTCGGAGACTGCGCATCCAGGGGGTCGTCGACGAGAATTCGGTGCAGAACGACGGAGTCGTCACGTCGTTCTCGGTGTCGTTCAACGGTGCGACCATGCCGGTTCGATACGACGGCGAGCCCGGCGGCATCTTCAAGGAGTGCATTCCGGTCGTCGTTCACGGAATCGTCGAGGACGGCGTGTTCCTCGGTGATCGCATCGAGGTGAAGCACTCCAACGAGTACGTCGCCGACAATCCCGATCGGGTCGACGAGGACGTTCTCGACGAGCCGGAGGGAACCGCGTGCTCGCAGTCGGTCTGAACGCCGCCATCGGTCGGGGGGCGATTCTCCTCGGCGTTCTGGTGTGCATCTTCGGTATCGGCATCACCGTGGCTGGTATTCGTCGCAACGATGCGAAGATTCTGAGGGCGTCACCGCGCTACGCGTATGTCGCCTTCGCCGCCGCGCTGGTGGCGTTCGTGGTGATGGAGCGTGCCCTCATCACGCGCGATTTCAGCCTCGCCTACGTCCAGCAGGTGGGCTCGCGCAGCACGCCGGCTCTCTACAACGTCACGGCATTGTGGAGTGCACTCGAGGGGTCGATCCTCATGTGGGTGCTCATCCTGAGCGGCTTCATGGTCGCGGTCGCCGTCAAGTTCCGTTCGCGTCGAGACGACGTCCTGCTCGCGTGGGCGATGGTCGTCATGTTCGTGGTGAGTCTGTTCTTCTTCCTCCTGTCGTTCGGGCCGGCGAACCCGTTCGCGCTCGGACCGGTCGGGGTGACCGATGGGCCGGGACCGAACCCACTGCTGCAGAACCACGTGCTCGTGGTGTTCCATCCGCCGATCCTCTATCTCGGGTACGTGGGGTTCACCGTGCCGTTCGCGTTCGCGATGGCGGCATTGATCACCGGTCGCGTGGGTGAGGGTTGGTTGCTCGCCACGCGCCGCTGGACGGTGTATTCGTGGGGCTTCTTGACGCTCGGAATCATCCTCGGCGGTTGGTGGAGTTACGAAGTGCTCGGTTGGAGCGGCGTGTGGGCCTGGGACCCGGTCGAGAACGCGAGCTTCCTCCCGTGGCTCACCGGCACGGCTTTCTTGCACTCGGTCATCGTTCAGGAGCGACGCGGCATGTTGCGCGTCTGGAACCTGAGTCTCGTGATCGCGACTTTCGGTCTGACGATTCTCGGCACCTTCCTCACGCGATCGGGGGTCATCAACAGCGTGCACGCCTTCTCCGAGGGAAGTGTGGGTCCGTGGCTGCTGGTGTTCTTCACGATCATCGTCGTTGTGGCGTTGGGCCTGATCGGCTGGCGTGGTGATCGTCTGCGTGCACCCGGAACCATCGATTCGCCGTTGAGCCGTGAGGGGGCATTTCTCGCCAACAACGTTCTCTTCAGCGTGTTCGCCTTCGTCGTTCTGCTCGGCACGGTCTTCCCGCTGATCGTCGAGGCCCTTCAGGATCGTCGACTGGTGGTCGGAGCACCCTTCTTCGATCGGATGACCAAGCCGATCGGCCTGACGATGCTGTTTCTCATGGCGGTCGCTCCTGTGCTCCCGTGGCGCAAGACGACGGGTGAAGTTCTCCGTGAGAGATTGTTCTGGCCGGCCGTGTGTGGCGTGGTCGCGCTCGCTTTCGCCGTCGTCATCGGTAACGGTGGATGGGCTCCGTTGCTTGCGTTCGCACTGG
>VFQS010001625.1_pt1 | contig 20199 bp, 20 predicted proteins | sample 3512361 | NCBI WGS metagenome assembly VFQS01 (sample SAMN10412375, study PRJNA504923) | tailings metagenome | isolation source: Relicate 1 Philex TSF3 active mining | place: Philippines
TCGAGGCCCGTCTGCGTCACCTGCTCGCGTATACGACGACGGCACCGCGGGCCGAACTCGTCGACTACGACGAACTCGTTCTCAACCTCGAGACGTATCAGGCGTCAGTCGACGGTCGCCCCCTCGATCTCACCTACATGGAGTACGAACTCCTCAAGTTCCTCGTGCAGAACCCCGGCAAGGTGTTCACCCGCGAGATGCTGCTTTCTCGCGTCTGGGGATACGACTATTACGGCGGTGCCCGAACCGTCGACGTCCACATCCGCCGCTTGCGCGCGAAGTTGGGTGAGGAGCACGCCAACCTGATCCAGACCGTCCGCAGCGTCGGCTACCGCTTCGGCCAATCCCCCCGCTGGTCATCCTGACCGGTGTTTTGGTGAGGATTTTTCACCGTATGGGTGAAGATCACGCACCAGAAAACGGAGAGATCACCGCGCACCCAAGAATCTGGTGCGAGTTATCGACCCATACGGTGAAAAATCCTCACCAGATCACCGAGTTGCACACCGTGGAGGGTGGGGAGGATGGTGAGGTGGCCGATGGATTCGGGGAGGTCGGCCAACTCGGCCGGAATGTCGACCACGTGCGGGACTCCGATCACCCGACAACCAGCCGCCAGAGCCGAACGCACACCGGTCGGTGAATCCTCGATCGCCACGCACTGATCGGCCCGCACACCCAGACGCTCGGCGGCGAGCAGGTACGGCTCAGGGTGGGGTTTCCCCCGCGCGACTTCGTCGCCGGTGACCGACACCGTGAAACTTCCGGTGGGCAAACAGTTCACCACTTCATCGGAGAACCGCTTCCATGACATCGTGACGAGCGCGGTGTCGACTCCCTGATCACGCACCGAACCCAAGAGCTCGCGCGCGCCCGGTCGCCACGGAACCTCGGCCCGCACCCGTGCCACGACGCGATCGAGCAACATCTCGACGATCTCGGCGGGGGTGCGATCGACCCCGCCGTGTTCGCGGATGTACGCACCCGAATCGAGCAGATCGGATCCGACCAAAGCCTTGGCGTGCTCGTGAGTCCAGGTGCCGCCGTGCTGTTCCACGATGTCGAACTCGGCGTCGATCCAATAGGGCTCGGTGTCGACGAGTGTGCCGTCCATGTCCCACAGAACCGCCGCCGGACGAATGACTGGTGCCATCAGATGTCGACCCTCATCGGATATCAGCGTGCTTCGAGTTTCTGAATCCGTCGACTCTCGACGGCGTGACGACGTAATACTTCGTCGAGACGAGGATCGACGATCAATCCGTCACGCACCACCGAACGACCGTGCACGATCGTGTGATGGGCGCCGATCGGCCCGCATCGCAACCACGCCTCGATCGGATCGGCGAGTGCGCCAGCGAATTGCGGACCGGTGAGACGCCACAGCGCGAGGTCTCCCACTGCTCCGACACTCAGCTCACCGATCTCCCCCTCGCGTCCGAGACAACCGGCACCACCACGAGTGGCGACCTCGAGCGCCATGCGCGCCGTTCCGGCCGATGCACCATCGCGCAACTTGGCGAGCAACATCGCCTGACGGGCTTCGAGCCACAGCGACGCCGAATCGGCCGACGACGACCCGTCGACACCGAGACCGACCTTGGCCCCCGCCCGACGGAGCGGAACGATCGGCGAGATTCCCGAGGCGAGAATCAGATTGCTGCTCGGACAGTGCGCCACACCCACACCGGCCGCGCCCAGTCGACGGACTTCGTCGTCGTTCGGCATCACGCAATGGGCGACCCAGGTGCGATCGGTGCACCACCCGGTGCGTTCGAGATACTCCATGGGGCGACAGCCGAACGTGGCCAACGAGAACTCGTCGTCTTCGGCGTTCTCGGCGAAGTGAGTGTGCAATCGAACGTCGAGCTTCTCGGCGAGTTCGGCCGAGCGAACCATGAGATCTTCGGTCACGCTGAACGGTGAACACGGAGCGAGCGCGATCCGCACCATCGCACCGTGCGAACGGTCGTGATGTCGCTTCACGGCTTCCTCGCTCGCCGCGAGAATCTCATCGTCGTCGGCGACCACGTCGTCGGGCGGAAGACCGCCATCCTTCTCCGACAGCGACATCGAACCTCGGGTCGGATGGAAACGCATCCCCAGATCCCGCGCCGCGGCGATCTCGGCACCGAGCAGGTCACCCGCGCCGCGAGGGTGCAGATACAGATGGTCAGTACTCGTGGTGCAACCCGACATCGCCAACTCGGCAAGTCCGGCGAAGGCACTCACGTAGACCGACTCCTCGTCGATCCCACGCCACAACGGATACAACGACTGCAACCACCCGAACAATGGCTTGTCGGTCATCGGAGGGTAGGCGCGTGTGAGGTTCTGGTAGATGTGATGGTGTGTGTTGACGAGACCCGGCGTCACCAAACAGTCGGTCGCATCGATCACGTCCTTCGCCGAGGGTGGCTCCTGGGTCGATGATCCGATCGCCGAGATCAGTCCGTTCGTGATCGCGACCCATCCACCGGGTAGTTCGCGCCGTTGATCGTCGACGGTCGCGACCAGACGCGCATTGCGCACCAGAAGATCGGCGGTGACGGGGGTGCTCATGGACGAGATCCAGCGGATTCGATCAGGGGAATCGGACTCGTCCGGCCGCGGTCGATCAGGTGTTCAGATCGAGAAGTTCACTGCCCTCGTGACGGGCTTCGCCGTCTTTCCAGAGCAGGTGGCCAAGAAGGGCGGCGATGGCGACCGAACTCAGACCGACGATCACCGGGAAGGCGAAGAGGACGATGATGAGGATGATGGCGCCGGGCACGACGACACCTTACTTCTTCTTCGCGGCCGACTTCTTGGCCGGAGCAAGGGGCTTGTAGGCCCAGGCTTCGATTTCCACCGCACCACCGAACGGAAGGGCGGCGACACCGATGGTCGAACGGGCCGGACGGGACGACCCGAAGCCGGCGACATACGCCTCGTTGAAGGTGGGGAAGGTATCCATGTCGGTCAGGAAGCACAGGGTCTTGGCCACATCGGAGATCGACGCGCCGGCTTCCTTGAGACGAGCCTTCAGATTCACGACGGCCTGTGCGGTCTGGGCAGCGACACCACCGGACACCAACGCGCCATCGGCGATCCCGAGTTGGCCGGACACGATGATCCAATCACCGGCGCGAACGACAGGTGTGTACGGACCGATGGGCTGAGCAGGAGTCTTCTTCGCCATGCCGACACGCTAGCGGTCGGTACGGTGCCAGCCCGACGGAGCTATCGGGCCGGCCAGCGAGTGGGCCAACCGTCGCTTCGCCACACCGCTGCGGCCACCGCGGCGAATACGGCGTCACTGCCGTTCACGGGCTCACCGTCATCGGGTTCGATGTCGACGGTCATGAGCGGAGTGTCGACCGCTCGAACCACACCGAACGAGCGCATCGTCAAGTCGTGCACGGTGCCGGATGCGTCGACGGACAGACCTTCGGATCGGACCCACCCGAGCGCCATGTGAGCCGCTCCGATGCAATACGAACGCAGCACCGTGGCGTCGAGAACACGCCCGCAACGAACGCGAACATGGATTCCATCGGCGTCGACGCGCGCCCAGGCCTCGGCTCCGTCGGGTGACACCACATGATCCCACGAGTCGAGACTCAACGACGATCGAAGAACCGCGATCTCGGCCCACACCGCACCGCGACGATCGAGTGTCGTCACGGGTCCGGGAACGTCGACTTCGTGCACTTCCCAGTCGGGTGCGACCGTTCGCACGAATTCGACGACACCATCGGTTCGACGCACGAACATCACACCGGACCCATCGGCGCGAATGCCGGCCGCGAGCGGAGGCCGCTTGGCTCCTCGACGTGCGACGTCTTCGCGAGACATGACGACTCGAATGGTTCGCTCGTGTTCGTCGGCGAGTCGGCGCGCTTCATCACGCAACCACGCCGACATCTTGGACCCGAAGGCTCCCCCGTTGACCGATGGACCCACGGGCTCCTGACCCGGACGACACCACACAGCGTCGGGTTCGAGATACGCAGGCTCGACCCACGTGGTGGTGAGCGTCCGCACGAAGTCGTCGGTACTCGGTAGCGAAATCGGCCAGGTCACACCGAGGGTCGAACGTCGGCCAGGAACGACCTTCGCCAGAGCACGGGCCTCGGTGACGGTCGAAGCGATCGTCCATTCGCCGGACGGAGCGAGGATCGCAACCAGCGAATCCTCGGGGGCGGTGTCGTCGGCGAAGCCGCCGGCACCAAGGGCCACCGCAGGCGCCACTCGCTGCGGTGACCGACCCTCGATGGTCGCCCGCGTCTCGGCCCTAGCGAGGTCACGAGTGAGTACCGACGATCGTCCTTGCGACACCGACACCGCCGCATCGACGATCGTCTGCCAACCGGTACACCGACAGAGATGCGCCGTCAGACTCGATGCGATCTCAGCACGGTCGTCACTCGCGTGCCGCGAGGCCGCCAGACGCATCACGATGCCCGGTGTACAAAAACCGCATTGGCTACCACCGGCGTCGCACAGTGCGTCGGCCCACGTGTCGCGAACCGAGGCATCGAGACCGTCGAGGGTGGTCACCGATCGACCCGACACCCGCGCGATCGGTGTCACGCAACTCACTCGCGGTTCTCCGTCGACCCACACGGTGCAACATCCGCATTGTCCTTGCGGAGCACATCCGTCCTTGGCCGATCTCACTCCGAGTTCGTCCCGAAGTGCTGCCAGCAGAGTTCCACGGCCCGACACCGCAACCGGTCGACCGTCGAGAACGAATTCGACGGTCGAGGCGTCACGAGTCATTCCTCCATGTCACACGCTGGAGCCCGGTCAGCACAAGACCGCACGTGATAAGTTCGACACGTGACGCACGAATCGACCGGAATTTCGAACATTTCTCGTCGTCGACTTCTTCGATTCGGGGTCGGTGTCGTGGCCACCGCCCCCATCGTGTCTCTTCTCGCATCCTGTAGAGGCGACGACGCCGCAACTGGTGGCACGACGAACGACGGCACCGGAGATGCGAAGACGACCTTGCCGCCCGACACCATCCTCGCCGCGCGATGGATCCCGACCGAACTCGGCCCTGGATCGCAACGACTCCCCGTCTCGATCGGTGACGCGTCGGGTTTGTCGCAAGTGGGTCCCGATCGTCTCGTCGCCTCCGTGACGTCGCTCGCCGACGATTCGGTGGTTGTCGATCGCATCTTCGCCGACCGACGGTCGCTCGGCGACGGCACCATTCCCTTCTGGACCTTCCGCACGTCGCTCACCGAACCCGGTTTCTACGCACTGAAGGTGGAGGGCGGTCCGACCGAGGGAGCGGCGTTCCAGATCCAGGAGCCCGCCGATCTCGTCGTGAACCGAGCCGGAGACCTCCTGGACGGATTCGACACGCCGACGGTGGACGATCTCCGCGGTGTCGACGTGCTGTGCACTCGCCAACCCGAACCGTGTCCGTTCCACGACGTCACCTTGACCGATGCACTCACATCGGGGAAGCCGGTCGTGTATCTCGTCGGCACACCGGCGCACTGCCAGACGGGAGTGTGCGGACCGGTTCTCGAGCAGATGATCGACCTCTCCGCCGAGCTCGGAGACTCGGCGATCTTCGTTCACGCCGATGTCTACGCCGACGTGGCCGCCACCACTCCGGCGCCGGCGGTCACCGCAGCGAAGTTGACCTTCGAACCAACGGTGTTCGTCACCGACTCGAGCGGTCGGATCATCGAACGTCTCGACGCAGTGTGGGACGCGTCAGAGGTGCGCGAACTGCTGAGCTGATGCTGTTCGGCTGAACGTCAAGCCGAACGTGATCGGCTGAACGTGATCAGCTGAACGACTGGCCGCAACCGCAGGTGCGCGTCGCGTTGGGGTTCGTGATGTTGAACCCGGCCTGATTGAGGCCGTCCTTGTAGTCGAGCGTCGCGCCTTCGAGGAGCTGAGCCGAGGCCGGGTCGACGACGACGCGCACTTTCTCGCCGAAGGTCGCTTCGATGTCGTCACCGGCGATGTCGCCGTCGAAGAACATTTCGTAGGAGAACCCACTGCATCCACCGGGACGAACGGCGACGCGCAACGCGAGTTCGTTGGCACCTTCTGCGTCGAGCAGTTCCTTGACCTTCACGGCGGCCGAATCGGTGAGAGTGATCATGATGGCGTCTCCTCGTGGATATGAGAGCGAGATGGAGCCCGCTCCGTCGTCGATGGGCACGGTCGTGTCATCGACTCCCACAATTTACTGGTCGACCGCTCGCCCCGACAGGCGGAGGTGACCGATACCCTTCCCCCATGGCGTCGGCCGTCGTGCCTCCCTCCTCCGACGAGGTCACTGAACTCCTGCGTGCGGTGATCGACCCCGAACTCGGCTCCGATGTGGTGGAGCTGGGCATGGCCTCCTGCCGATCGGTCTCGGCCGACGGCTTCGTCGTCGTCGACGTGAAACTCACCATCGGCGGATGTCCGCTCCGCGCCCAGATCAAGAAGGACATCGAGACCCGGGTGGCCACCCATCCCGGTGTCCGGGGCGTGAAGATCGAGTGGGGCGAGATGACGAGCGACGAGCGGTCGGCCACCATGGCCAAGGCTCGCTGGAACGCCCGGGAACGGGCACCCGAGACCGAGATCGCTCCGGCGACACGCATCCTCGCGATCTCGTCCGGCAAGGGTGGGGTCGGCAAGAGTTCGGTCACCGTGAACCTCGCGGCAGCCATCGCCGCCGAAGGATTCACCGTCGGTGTGCTCGACGCCGATATCTGGGGTTTCTCGGTGCCCCGCATGCTCGGGATCGATCGTCGCCTCGAAGCGCAGGCCGACGAGGCCACGGGGCGTCCGAAGATCCAGCCCAACCTGCGACCGGTCGGACGCGGACTGCTGAAGGTGGTCTCGACCGGATTCCTCGTCGACGACGAGGGAACCGCTCTCATGTGGCGCGGGCTCATGCTCACCAAAGCCCTCGAACAATTCCTGCGCGACGTGTCGTGGGGTCCCCTCGATTATCTCGTGATCGACATGCCGCCCGGGACGGGTGACGTGCAGATGGGGTTGGCCCGTTTGTTGCCTCGCACCGACATGATCATCGTGACCACTCCGGCAGTCAGCGCTCAGAAGGTCGCCATTCGCGCTGCCGACATGGCTCGGCGATCGTTCCTGCGGATCGCCGGCGTGATCGAGAACATGAGCGAGTTCGTCTGCGATCACGGTGAGCGCTATCCGCTGTTCGGACGCGGAGGCGGGCAGGCCCTGGCCGACGAGATCGGCGTTCCGCTCCTCGGACAGATTCCTCTCGAATCCACCGTCGCCGCCGGATCCGATTCCGGCGAGCCGGTGTCATTGGCCGGAACCGGACCGGCCGCCGATGCATTTCGGGCGGTGGCTCGACTGATCGTCACCGAGACGGTTCCGCCCGTCCAGATGGACGGCTGCTCGGCTCGTCAGGTGACCGATACTCCGAGCACTTCCGGGGGGTACACCGAGGTGACGGTCGGAGAGGACGGGGTGGTCATCGAATCGGTGACGCCCGTGTCTCTCCGCGGTGGACAATAGATACCCCCTAGGGTATAGTGGAGCCAACCCCAGGAGGCTCCATGCAACTTCCCGACGACACCATCGACGAACTGACCCGCCGCCTGCGCCGTATCGAAGGCCAGGTGCGTGGTATCCAGCAGATGCTCAGCGAGAGTCGCGAATGCCGTGACATCGTCGCCCAGGTCTCGGCAGCGAGCAAGGCCCTCGATCAGGTCGGTTTCAAACTGTTGGCCACCGGACTCAGTCACTGTCTCGCCGATCCGGTCGAGGCGGCCAAGAACGGATTCGATCTCGACGAAGTCGAGAAGTTGTTCTTGAAACTCGCCTGACATCGAAGGACTCGACGTGGCTCTCCATCTCAGCCAGCACTATCTCGAATGCCTGTCACACGCGTCGTACGTCGTGGCCGACTCCGAGAGCAGGATCGCGGCCGTCGTCGACCCGCAGCGAGACATCTTGGCCTATCTCGCCGAGGCTGCCGAACACGGGTTCACCATTCGTTACGTGATCGAGACGCACTTCCACGCCGACTTCCTGTCAGGCCACCTCGAACTCGCCGAAGCCACCGGTGCATCGATCGTCTTCGGCGCCGCAGCTGCCGGACGAACCGATTTCGCGATCGATGCCCGACCCAACGGATCGGTGATCGTTCTCGGCGACTCCGATCATCACGCTCGCCTCGAGATCCTCGAGACCCCCGGCCACACCCCTGAATCGATGTCGATCGTCGTGAAGGAGAACGCATCCGCGGCACCTCACGCAGTGTTCACCGGCGACACCTTGTTCATCGGTGACGTCGGACGGCCCGACCTTCTCGCCGCCGTCGGCCACACTGCCGAAGACCTCGGACGCATGCTCTACCACTCGCTGCACGAGAAGTTGATGACACTCCCCGACTCGACCCTCGTCTACCCGGCCCACGGTGCCGGAAGCGCGTGTGGCAAGAATTTGTCGACCAACACCGTCAGCACCATCGGCGAGCAGCGCACCACCAATTACGCCCTCGCGCCGATGACCGAGGAGCAATTCGTCGCTGTGGTGACCGAAGGTCAGTCGACTGCCCCGATGTATTTCCTTCATGCAGCCGTCACCAATCGCAAAGCACGCGAGACGTTCGATGAAGACGCTCCGCTCACCGCGATGTCCACGACCGACGTGGTTGCCGCCCGCTCCCGCGGTGCCGCGATCGTCGATACTCGCGACGACGCCGACTTCGCTCTCGGCCATCTCCGTGGTTCGATCAACGTGGGTCTCGGTGGTCGGTTCGCCGAGTACACCGGCGAGGTCGTCACCGCCGGCACACCGATCGTGATCGTTGCCGAACCAGGTCGCGAGCGAGAAGCCACCACCCGTCTCGCCCGCATCGGATTCGACACCGTGGTCGGCTACCTCGACGATCCCGTGAAGGCTTTCTTGCAGAATCCGGCCGAGGTCGTCAAGGCGTCTCGCCTCACCGCGCACGAGTTCACGACCCGTCGCGAATCGATCGACGGACTACAACTCGTCGATGTTCGCAATCCTGGCGAGTTCAAACTCGGCACCATCGCCGGGGCGCAGCACGTCGAACTCGCTGGCCTCACTCGCCGTCTCGCGGAGCTCGATCCGTCACGACCCACGGTCGTCTTCTGTGCCGGCGGGTATCGCTCGTCGATCGCGGCAAGCACGTTGCGTGCGAACGGCTTCGCCGATGTGAGCGACATCCTCGGCGGCTACAACGCCTGGTCGGCACTCGTCTCGGCCTGAGTCAGCCTCAGAACTCGCCTCAGCGTTCGGGCAGGTCGTCGTAGCCGACATCGCCCGGCATGAGCAGATTCACGATTCGTCCGTCGTCACCCCAGACGACCTTGGGAAGAATTCGCTGTGGCGTTCCCACTCGACGGGCGGCCGCCATCACATCGTCCACGACACGATGATCGGCGAGGAATCGCAGGTTGGCGATCGTCGGCGGAAGCATCAGGAGTTCGCCCGATGCGGCTCGATCGAGTGCCGTGGAGGGCGTGACCCAGAGGCTGTCGACCGTTTCCACGTCGTCGTGCAAAGGCTCCTGCTCTTCGGGCATGGCCGCGACGAAGAAACGCGTGTCGAAGCGTCGTACTTCGCCGAACGGCGTGATCCAGTGGGCCACCCATGCGAGATCGTCGAGGATCGGTGTCAGTCCCTCGTCGTCGAGGACGCTCGTCATGCTGCGTTCACCGGCATGAACGACATGTCGGTAACCAGTGAAGCGCGATTGCACATCGGCTGAATCGAAGCGCACCGTCCGGCCATCACGATGTCGGGCGAGCAGGACACCGGCCTCTTCGAAGCACTCGCGGATCGAGGCCATCTCGTAGGTCGAATCTCCGTGCAGGGAATCCGCGGGGTCGACCGCCCCACCCGGGAAGACGTACATCCCGCCGGCGAAGGCCGCTTTGGTGGTGCGTCGCATCATGAAGACTTCCAACGGACCGTTGATGTCGCGCACGAGCATCACCGTGGCGGCCGGACGGATCGCGACGCTCGCCGGGTCGAATGACGTCACATCGCTCACGTGATCACCATCAGATCTCACCATGGGGTTCGGTGCCGTCGGTGTCGATCACGTCGTCCGGTGAGAACGGTCGTCGCCCGGGCCCATTGAATCCACCGAGGATGATCGACCCACGACGGGCCTTCTTGGTCAGCACCGACCGAAATACGGCGCGCGTCGGCGGGAAGAGCACGAGGATGCCGATCACGTCGGTGAGGAATCCCGGAGCGAGAAGTAGCGCCCCCGCCACGAGGATCAACACACCGTCGATGATCTCCCGCGTCGGCACTCGACCCTGCGCCACCGAATCGTTGAACTTGGCCCACACGCGAAGACCTTCCCGCTTGACGAGCCAACTACCCACCACGGCGACGAGGACGATGAGGCCGAGCGTGTTGAGGAATCCGATCGAGGATCCGACGCGAATGATCACGTACAACTCGGCCACCGGAAACACGATGAAGAGAAGGAACAGGATCACGAGTTCACCCTAACCAGTGGGCCCGATCCACGATCCGAATCCCGAGTCGTGGGACTAGCGTTCGGCGTGATGTCGACCGAATCTGCACCGGATCGTCCACCCTCGGTCGACTCCCTGGCCCGGTCGCTCGCGTCGACCGGCCTCCCACATCCTCTCCTCGTCGACGTGGCTCGCCGAGCCATCGCGTCCGGAGACCACCGACGGGCCGAGGGAATGGCTCTCGAACTTCGAGCGTCACTGCTTCGACCGGTGATCAATGCAACCGGTGTGATCGCCCACACCAACCTCGGACGTTCACCGGTCGAGATCGACATGCCAGCCCGCGCGCAGAACCTCGAGTTCGATCTGAACACTGGCCAACGCGGCAGTCGACAGACGGGTATCAGCGCTCTCGTCGCACGTGCCGTGGGTGCCGAGGCCGCTACGGTCGTCAACAACAACGCCGCCGCCGTTCTTCTGGTGTTGGCCGCGCTGGCTCACGATCGCGACGTCGCCGTGAGTCGCGGTGAGAGCGTCGAGATCGGCGGCAGTTTTCGCGTCCCCGAGGTGATGGAGCAATCGGGCGCTCGTCTGGTCGACGTCGGAACCACCAATCGCACGCGCATCGGTGATTACCGCAAGGCGATCGACCGCAAGAACACCGATGTCGCACTGGTGTTGAAGGTTCACCCCTCCAACTATCGCGTCGAAGGTTTCGTGGAAGAGACGAGTGTCGCCGACCTGGCGACACTCGGTGTCGACGTCGTGGCCGACATCGGTTCGGGCCTGCTCGACGAGGCGTGTCCGTGGCTCGACTCGGGTCCACCCAACTGGCTGCGTGGAGAGCCGGCGGCTCGGCAGACCATCGAAGCCGGCGCATCGCTCGTCACCTTCAGCGCCGACAAACTTCTCGGTGGCCCGCAGGCCGGCATCATCGCCGGGCGAGCCGATCTCGTCGCTCGTTGCTCGGCACACCCCTTGGCCCGCGCTCTGCGCCCCGGTGGACTCGTCCTTGCTGCGCTCCACGACGTCATGACGTCGTATCTCGAACGCTCGGTGGTTCGGCGAGTTCCCTTCTGGCGTATGGCGACCGCATCGATCGAATCACTGCGCGAGCGTGCCCGACACGTCGTCGACGCTTCGGGCCTCGGCACCGTCGTCGACTGCGATTCGCTTCCTGGAGCCGGCAGCACTCCGGGGGCCCACATCGCCTCCTGTGGTATCGCCCTCGATGGTGACCTGTCGGCTCGACTGCGTGATCGGAATTTGCCGATCGTGGCGCGAGTTCGCGACGGACGCACGATTCTCGATCTGCGTACCGTGTCGCCCGATGACGACGCGCACCTCATCACGGCCTTCGGTGATCTGCGCGAGCACATCTCGCCATGACCGTTCTCGCCACGGCCGGGCACGTCGATCACGGCAAGTCGACCCTCGTGAAGACCTTGACCGGGACCGACCCCGATCGCTGGGCCGAGGAACGCGAACGTGGTCTGACGATCGACCTGGGTTTTGCTCACCTCGTCACTCCTTCTGGGCGTGACGTCTCGTTCGTCGACGTTCCAGGTCACGTGCGATTCATCGGCAACATGCTCGCCGGAGTCGGAGCGATTCAAGGTTGCGTCTTCGTCGTCGATGCGCGCGAGGGTTGGATGCCGCAGTCGGAGGAACACTTGCGTGTTCTCGACCTGCTCGGCGTGAGCCGAGGCATCGTGGTCCTCACCAAGGTCGATCTGGTCGATGGGGACGATCTCGAACTCGCCCGACTCGACGTGGACGACCACGTTCACGACTCGTTCTTGCAACATGCCCCCGTCGTTGCCGTGTCGTGTCAGTCGGGTCAGGGGGTCGACGATCTCGTTCGCGCGATCGATTCACTCCTCGCCGATTCACCGCCAATTCCCGATCGCGGTCGACCTCGTTTGTTCGTCGACCGAGTGTTCGCGGCCAAAGGAAGCGGAACCGTCGTCACGGGAACGTCGGCCGACGGAACCTTGCACGTGGGTGACTCGGTCGTCGTCGGCCCCCGACGACTCGAAAGTCGAATCCGTTCTCTTCAGACGCACGGACGCAATGTCGAATCCATCGGACCCGGACATCGCGTCGCAGTCAATCTCTCGGGGGTCGAGCACGGTGATCTCACCCGCGGTGATGTGCTGACGGCACCGGGTACATGGCATCACACCGATCGCTTCGATGCGTCACTCACCGTCCTCGCGTCGCTCGATCACGCGGTGTCACGACGCGGCGCGTACAGCGTTCACATCGGATCGGCTGATCTCCCGGCTCGACTACGGGTGATCGGCCCGGAGTCGATCGCCGCCGGCGCCGTCGGATCGATCCGACTCCATCTCGATCGGCCGATGCCGTTGCTCCCCGGTGATCGCTTCGTGATCCGCGAGAGTGGCCGTCAGGAAACCGTCGGTGGCGGCGAAGTTCTCGATGTCGATCCGATGGTTCCCGTGTCACGGGCCCGACCCGATCGACGAATCGAGCGCGTGATCTCCGAACGCGGTTGGATCACCGTCGACGATCTCACCCGTCTCACCGGAACCACACGCGAGCCCGACATCGGGCGGTGGGTGGTCGATCCGACGGTCCTCGAAAGAACCCGGGCCGAGCTGTCGGCGATGGTCGACGCGGCCGGTGAATCCGGACTCGATCTCGGACTTCTCGACGAACGATCTCGAGCTGTCCTCACCTCGATACCGGATCTCGTCGTCGACGGGGACCGGGTCCGGCGTCCCGGGTCCGAGGATCCGCTCCTTCGCCACCCGGTGATCGCCACGTTGCGTGATGCGGGCTGCGCTCCGGACGCACCGGTCGGCATCACGCCGGGTGATCTGCGTCGACTCGCTCGGGCCGGTGTCCTCTTCGAGCGCGACGGAATCTGGTTCCACGTCGACGCACTCGAGACCGCCCGGGGAGTCGCCCGGCAGCTACTCGCCATCGAGTCGGCCGGCTTCACGATGGCTCAGTTCCGAGATGCACTCGGAGTGACCCGCAAGCACGCGGTTCCACTAGCGACCGAGCTCGACGCCCGGGGCATGACTCGCCGGCGCGACGACGTGCGTATCGCCGGACCACGTCTCGACCCGTGACTCAGGAGTGAATGAACCGGAACGTGAGATTCACCCTGGCTTCGGTGATTCTCTTCTGTTTGGGTACCGCGTGCATCCACGCGCTTTGACACGCGCCGCTCATCACGAGGAGTGATCCACCGGTGAGATCCTGTTCGACGATCTCACGAGTACGACGATGTCGAAATCGGAAACGTCGAGTCGCTCCGAGGCTCAATGACGCGATGATCGGCGACGGCCCGAGTTCGGGCTCGTCGTCGGCGTGCCAGCCCATGCTGTCGTCACCGTTGCGATAGTGATTGACGAGAACGGAGTTGAACGTCGTTTCCGAGATCTCCTCGCACAACATCTTCAACTCGTCGAGGTCGCGGGTCATGGAGCGCGGTTCGAGCGTCACCCCTGAATACGTGTAGCCCTCGTCTCCGTACCAAGCGCTCAGACGTGGCTCGGCGACTCGTCGACCGAACATCGTCAGATGACGTTGTTCCCAGGCGAGGGTGTCGACAAGACGGTCGAGCACATCGAGATGAGCGCGTTCGCCGAGCACCCAGTCGTGGAAAGTCGCGCTGCCGTCGTAGGGCAGCACCTCACGGGCCGCTGACGAGTCGGGGAACAGCGTCACTGTTCGGCGGAGGCCGAACTCTCTTCACCCGACTTGGCGCGGCGCTCGCGGTAATCGCGGGCTCCACCCGATTCGGGTTCGACCTCGAGAGTCACTCCGTCGATCGCCACCACACGCGCGTTCTCCCCCGCCTTCACAGGAGTCGCACGGTTGGTGCGCGCCTTCCAACGGGCCGCACCGATCTGAAGCGCACCATCGGGCGAGATGTCGGTGACGGCTCGACCCACTTCACCGATCAAGCGTTCGCGTCCGATGGTCGGAGTCGCGAATCGCGTGCGGGTCATGCTCGGCATTCCCGACACGAAAGTGAGAGCAATGCCTCCGACTCCGACGAGGAGGGTGAGCCACGACGGACGGAGATTGTGCTGATCGACGGTCGGGAACAGGAACCACGAACCGACCACGAACATGGCCAACCCGACTCCGGTCCAGAAACGAGGAATGCCCACCTGAACGTCGATCGAGAAGGCGACCATCGACCCGATCACGAAGGCAAGAGCCCAACCACGTTCCGGAAGTTCACCGAGACCGTAGAAACCGAGCAGCGAGCACACGGCACCGACCACACCGGCCACGCCGATTCCAGCCGTGAAGAATTCGAACACCAGCAGCGCGAGGCCGATGATGAGGAACAAGTAGGCCACCGGCGGGCTGGCCGCTGTGTGGAACATCTGATTGACGAGACCGAGCTTCTGGAATCGCACGACCGTGATGTCGTTCGAGACCGATCCGTCGTTGTTCAGGTTCTCGACGGCGGTGTCGAGTTCGACGCCGTCGATCACGAGACCGTCGAGCGCGAACACCATGTTGCGAATGGTCGGTGCACCCTCGTCGCTGATCTCGAGTTTCAATGCGCCTTGCGACCGAGCGTCCTGGAAGCCGAGTGTCTCGGTCTGAAGCACCTCGGTGGCTTCGCCGAAATCGACCGTGTCGGTCAGCGGAGTACCGGTGCGGCCGATGCGCGCTCCCGGCGCCATGCCAGAAGCATCAGCTGCCGACAGGAGTTGCGCCACGAGACCGGTCGCTCGAGCCCCCGACGGTCCGACCCATATTGCAATGGGCACGTCGGCGCTTTCGACGAGTTCGTACAAGTCGCGCATTCGATCGCGTCCGATGACCGACGCCTTCGAATTGATCTGAAGGATGAGGGCCTGAGCGTCGCCCTCGACGGCACGACCGATCGCATTTTCGATTTCATCGGCCACGATCGAGTCGATGAGTCCGGACACTTGCAACACGTCGACCGGTGGCAAGCCGAGATCGGAGACAGGCGAGTCGGACGAAGCCGTCGTCGTGTCGTCGGGAGAACTTTCGTCACTCGGAGTCTGTGCGGACACGGGTGAACCCGATGACACACCCAGAACTCCGAGCACGCCACCGACTGCAACGAGAAGGATCGCTAGTCTGCGCACGAGTGCCTCCGATGACATCGACTTCTGACCGGTTGTTCACCACGACACGCTTGATCGTGGTGGCCGGCAAGGGGGGTGTCGGCAAGACAACGGTAACGGCAGTCCTGGCCAACGCTGCAGCCAGCCGCGGTCTTCGGGTGCTCGTTGTGACACTTGACGACCGACCCGGCCTCGACGTGCTGCTCGGTGGCGCACCGGGTGACGGATCGTCCTACGACGGAGACGCCGTGACATCGGGACTCGGGAACGAGGGATCAGGTTCCATCCATCTGCGAACCCTCTCGGCCTCCGATGCACTGCAGGACTACCTCGCCACTCAGGGACTCGCCCGACTCGCCAAACGTCTCGTGTCGACTGGGGTCGTCGACGTGGTGGCGAGTGCCGCACCAGGAATCGACGACCTGCTCGTCCTTGGCAAGATCAAGCATCTCACCAGCCTGGCCGGACCCAGCGGTCCCCACGATCTCGTGATCGTCGACGGGCCGGCCGCCGGTCACGCGCTCTCCCTCCTTCGTTCACCGGCGGGTATCGCCTCGACGGTGCGCGGCGGTCCACTGCGATCGCAAGCGATCGAGATTCGTGACCTCCTGCGCGATCCGCATCGTTCACAGCTCGTCCTCGTGACTCTTCCCGAGTCGACACCGGTCAACGAGTTGCTCGAAACGATCGACACGATCGACGACGACATCGGGATGTCGCTCGGGCCAGTGATCGTGAACGGTGTCGATCACGCTGCGGACGTCGAGGGACTCGTCGGAGCAGGCGGTCTCGCCGACGACGATCTCGGCGATGCGGCACGATTTCGTGCCACCCGGTGTGCCATTCATCGTCGCGAGGTCGCTCGACTCTCCGAGGCACTCGGGTCGAACCCAATTCTTCTCCCGCACATCGCAAGATCCGGACTCACCCACGACGATGTGCGGTATCTGGCCGACATCGCCGCGCACGAGGTGCTGTCGTGACCAAGCGTCGGTCGAACGACATGGCCGCCATGATCAGCAGTGCGAGCGTTCTCGTCTGCTGTGGTTCCGGTGGGGTCGGCAAGACCACGACTGCCGCCGCCATCGCCACCGAAGCGGCCCGTCGGGGTCGTCGCGTCGTCGTCGTCACGATCGATCCGGCCAAGCGGTTGGCCGATGCCCTCGGTATGACCGGGCGACTCGGAAACGAACCGGTACGACTCGACCTTCCCGATGACCCCGTGCGCGCCCAGGGTGATGATTCCTCCGGTGAGCTCTGGGCGATGATGCTCGATGCCAAGCAAACCTTCGACGATTTGATCCGTCGTCAGTCACGTAGCCAGCGGCAGACCGAGGAGATCCTCGGCAATCCGTTCTACGTGAACATCGCCAGTCGGCTCTCGGGCAGTCAGGAATACATGGCCGCCGAGAAGTTGTACGAACTGCACGATGATGATCGTTTCGATCTCGTCGTGGTCGACACTCCACCGAGTCGTGAGGCGCTCGATTTCCTCGAGGCTCCGAAGAAGCTCACGAATTTTCTCGACCATCGCGTGTATCGCTGGCTCGTCACACCGGCCCGCGGTGGATTGAAGGTCTTGAACTTCGCCGCTCAGCCGATCCTGCGGACGATCGGTCGGGTGATCGGCGCCGATGTGTTGGCCGATGCGGTCGAATTCTTCCGGGCTTTCGAAGGAATCGAGGACGGGTTCCGTCGTCGCGCGTACGAGGTCGACGCTCTGCTTCGCTCGTCGGAAACGCGTTACGTCGTCGTCGCATCCCCGCGCTCCGACACCGTCAGCGAAGCGATCTATTTCACCGATCAGTTGTCGCGGGCGGGTGTCGTCACGAGCGGACTGGTGATCAACCGACTCCAACCCATGTTCGGACGGGGCTCGTCGAAATCGGCGACGAGCAACGCCAAACGGTCCGAGAAAGACGGGGACGAACGTCTGGCCACTCTGTATCGCAACCTCGCTCATCTTCGGGCGATCGGCGAGGCCGAGGAGTCGAGTATCGCTCCGTTGCTCGAGAGACTTCAGGGTGTGCCCGTGGCGCGGGTTCCCCAGCGGCCGGTCGACGTGCACGATCTGGCCGCGATCTCCGAGATCGGGCGCTCCATCCTCAGCGAGTGACCGGCCCTGTTCGTCGTGGCGGAATGGTCAGAGGTAGCGTGACGACGTGCACGTGATCCTGGCGACAGATGCTGACTGGTTGATCGACGAGGTCGTGGCCGCTCTGGGTGGACCCGACACCTCCTTCACGGTGTGTCGAGAGGGCCGCAAGGTGGCCGGTCTGGTGAAGGCCAAGACCCCCGACCTGGTCGTTCTCGACATGCAGATCGGCACCATGGGTGGCATTGCCGTCACCATGGACCTGCGCCTCGACGAGAGTGCGGGCACTCTTCCACACGTCCCGATCCTCATGCTTCTCGATCGTGAGGTCGACGTTCACTTGGCTCGACGGAGCGGAACCGATGGGTGGCTCGTGAAGCCGCTCGATGCCCTGCGTCTGCGCCGGGCGAGTCGGGCGATCGCAGCCGGCGGTTGTTTCGCCGAAGGCCTGCCCGCGCTTTCCCCGGAAATCACGGAGGAATCTGCCGAGGGTGAACCGGCCGTTGCCGGGTAGCCTTTCCCTTCGCACCATCGGGGTGTAGCGCAGCTTGGCTAGCGCGCCACGTTCGGGACGTGGAGGCCGGAGGTTCAAATCCTCTCACCCCGACCATGTCGAAATGGCTCCCTGCTCCGGCAGGGAGCCATTTCATATCCCAACACCACTAGCGTCGAACACATGGACTTTCGTTCAGGTTCCGCGAACCAGCTCTTTCATCGCATCGTCGCTGGTTGCGCCCTCCTCATGGCTGCAACCACGATCACGCTGACTCCGATCCACCCACCCGATGCCTCGGCCTCGGTGGGCCCCATCGCCACGCCAACCATCACAGCCGGGTCGGATCACACGTGTGCCCTCAGTGATCAGGGACGAGTCTGGTGCTGGGGTTACAACGCGTACGGACAACTCGGCAACGGAACGAATACCGATTCCAACGTTCCCGTGGCCGTCACCGGACTCACTGACGCGGTGGCCCTCAGTGGCGGGGTTCTCCATACATGTGCGCTTCGGGTCACGGGAACCGTGGTCTGCTGGGGTCGCAACGATTTCGGCCAGCTGGGCAACGGGAACACCAACCACTCCAACGTCCCCACCGAAGTCGTCAACCTGTCCGGTGCGACCGCCATCGGATCGGGCGGGAATCACGTGTGTGCGATCGTCACCGGAGGAGCCGTGAATTGTTGGGGCTACAACGCGTACGGCCAACTCGGCAACGGAAGCACTACGAACTCGATTGTTCCCGTCACGGTCTCGAGCCTCACGGGAGCAACGGTGGTCGGAGGCGGATTGAGACACGAGTGCGCGATCGTTGCGGGCGGCGCTGTGAAGTGTTGGGGTCACAACGCGTACGGACAACTCGGCAACGGAAACACCAACCACTCCAACGTACCGGTCGATGCGCTCGGACTCACCGGCATGTCTGGCCTCGGTCTGAGTGACCAATTCTTCTCGTGCGCGATGAGTGGAGGAGGAACGGTCTCGTGTTGGGGTGACAACGGAGGTGGACAGCTCGGCAACGGAACCTTCGTGGATTCCACTGTTCCCGTCACTGTCTCGAATCTCCAGACGGCGTCTGCCATCGAATCGGGTTCCTTCCACGCTTGTGCAGTCCTCGCCGACGGGACGATGCAGTGTTGGGGTGACGGGTCCCAGGGCCAACTCGGCAACGGAACGGACGGAGTCGGAGTCGCATCGAACGTGCCGGTTGTCGTACCGAACATCACGTGGGCCATCGAGGTGGGCGCTGGTTACTTCCACACTTGCGCGATTCTTCGCAGCGGCGGGATTCGGTGCTGGGGCGACAATGCCCGGGGAGAACTCGGCAACGGAACGAGTACCGATTCGGCCGTCCCGGTCGAGGTACAGGGCATCGTGCTGGTGACACCCATCGTCGTTCCGATCTGGCGCGTGGAACTCGATCCGAACGATGGCTCCTGCGTCGACTCCACAGCGCGCACCGAACCATGGACATCCGTGTTCGTCGGCTACCGCTACCTACCCGCAGCGTCCGACTGCACTCGACCCGGCTACATCTTCACTGGTTGGGCCGACGTGGTCACTCCCACGACCGTACGATCGTTGCCGCTACTCGTCGACCCGAGCGACAACGAGCGTCGTTACTTCGTCACGGAGAATCTCGACCTCATCGCCGTCTGGAACGTCAACGAGACGTCGATCAATGACCTCGTCGTCTTCGCCAACTTTCTCTGCGGTCCCTGCACGTCTGCCTGGCTGATCCACGAACCCGTCGACGCCGATGTGTCGATAACCGTCGACGAAACGAAGGCAACCTGCAATCAGACGGGCACGGTGTTCGGTCTCTCGGTGTGCGAACTCACGAACCTCGCATCGGGAATGCGCACCGTCACCGTCACGCCTTCGGGAGGAAAGCCCGCTTCGGTGACGTTCACGTTGCGCAGCTGAAGGTCACTCACGTTCCATCGACACGGCCATACCTGGAAGCGAAACCCACGGCTGACGATCGACACACCACGCCTCGACGGTCGGCTTCACATCCGACGTGTCATCGAGAGTGCCTGCCTTCACTGCGATCAC
>VFQS010001626.1_pt1 | contig 20198 bp, 17 predicted proteins | sample 3512361 | NCBI WGS metagenome assembly VFQS01 (sample SAMN10412375, study PRJNA504923) | tailings metagenome | isolation source: Relicate 1 Philex TSF3 active mining | place: Philippines
GGCCGGGACGTTCATCCCGAGCCGCTCGCGCAGCAGGCGAGCCAGGGCGCCATAGGCGCGGTTCTCGGGCTTCAGCCCGTCGTCCAGGCAGAGGATGCCCGCGGCGCCGCCCGGCCCGTCGGCCCGCGCGAACCGCCGCGACGAGCCTCCCTTGGCGATGGCCCCGTCCACCCGGACCCTCCAGCCCAGCGCCTCGGCCGCCGCCCCGGCGGCCGCGAGGTGCGCCCGGGCGTAGGCCTCCGGCGTCCCGATGTCGTCCCAGGCGCCGTTGCCGTCGACATGGGCGCGGACCGCGCCGGGCGCGGCGGCGACCCGGCGCAGGAGGTGCTCGACGAGCGAGGCCTTGTCGCGCGGGGTCCCCTGGGCGAAGGCGCGGCTGACGATGGCGATGCCCGTGAACTGGAAGGCCCGGTCGCGCGAGCCCAGGCGGTCGCGGAGGTCGGTGACGCGTCCTTCCGGATCCGCCCGCACGTTCGCGTTCGGGCCCTCGGGTCGGAGCAGGAGGGTCGCCTCGGCCCCGGTCCTGCGGTGCGCCGCGGCGAGCGGCCGGAGGTCGGTGTCGCAGAGGATGTCGCCGTTCCACACCAGCAATTCCGTCTCGGCCTCGCCGAGGAGACCCGAGATGTTGGCGAGCCCGCCGCCGGTCTCGAGGAGCTCCGGCTCATGCACGAGCTCGACCGTCGCCTCCCCCAGCCGGCCCTCGGGTAAGGCGGCCTGCCAAGCCGCGGGCAGATGGTGCGTGTTGATGAGGAAGCGGCGGACGCCGCCGGCCGCGAGCCGTTCCATGGCGGCGAGCACGAGCGGGCGCCCGCCGAGCGGCAGGAGCGGCTTGGGCAGGCGGTCCGTGAGCGGCCGGAGTCGCGTGCCGAGGCCCGCGCCGAGGATGAAGGCGGTGGCGGGCAGCTCAGCCATGGGCGCAGCGGGGGCAGATGCCGTGGACCTCGAGGACGTGCGACAGCTGGGTGAAGCCCCGGGCCTTGGCGCCCGCCTCCACCGCGGCGGCGTCGCAGGCGTCCAGCCGCTCGATCGCCCCGCAGGCTCGGCAGACCAGGTGGTGATGATGATGGCCCGGCGTCTCTAGGGCGTAGAGCGAGCGACCCTTCTCGAGGGGGTGCCGGCGCACGATGCCGGCCCGCTCGAACGCCTCGAGGCTCCGGTAGATGGTCACGCGGTCCGCCTTTCCCCGGCCGGACCGGCGATGGATCTCGTCGACCGCCAGGGGCACCTTGGAGCCCGCCAGGGCCCGCAGCAGCCCGCGCCGCGCCTCGGTCACGCGCAGGCCCGAGGCGCGCAGCCGGCCCAGCGCCTGCTCGACGCGGCCGGCGGTGTCGCCGCCGCAGCAGTCCTTTCCATGCTCGTGGGCCATCCCCTCCAAGGACACGGCCGCCAACCGCGGCGGCAATCCCCGAGTTTAGGACACGCCCTTGGCTTGCCTCGGGAGCCGCCGCCGGGTTCGCTTCGGCCCGTGACGGACGATCCTCCCAGCCACGACGCCGACGGTTCCCGCGGCGTCGGCATCGTCCGACCGGCCGATGTGGCCTTCGACGGACCCTTCCCCCTCGAGCTCGGCGGGGCGTTGCCGCGGCTCGAGCTGCGGTACGAGACCTACGGCCGCCTGGCCCAGGATGCGTCCAACGCCATCCTGGTCCCTCACGCCCTCAGCGGCGATCATCACGTCGCCGGCCGCCATGACCCCGCCGACCCCAAGCCGGGTTGGTGGGACGCCTTCGTCGGCCCCGGCCGGATGATCGACACGGACCGTTTCTTCGTCATCGGCGTGAACACCCTGGGCGGCTGCCGCGGCTCCTCCGGCCCCCTCTCGACGGACCCCGCCACCGGGGCGTCCTATGGGGGAGATTTCCCCGAGATCACCTTCGGCGACGTCGTCCAGGCCCAGCGGCGCCTCGTCGCCCACCTCGGCATCCGCCGGCTTCGCGCGGTCGTCGGAGGCTCCAAGGGCGGCATGCAGGCGCTGCTCTGGGCATTGGACCATCCGGCTGAGGTCGACCGCGTCGTGACCCTCGCTGCCGGCCTCCGCCAGCCCCCTCTCGCGCTCGCGCTCAACGCCGTCGCCCGCGCCGCCATCCTCGCCGACCCCCGCTGGCGCGGCGGCCATTACCGGCCCGGCGAGGGGCCCGACTCCGGCCTGGCCGTGGCCCGCATGGTCGGGCACGCCTCCTACCTTTCCCACGAGGCCTTCGACCGGAAGCTCGGTCGCGCCGTGGTCCCCGGGTCGAGACCGGGCGACCCCGTCCATTGGCAGGTCGAGAGCTACCTGCGGCACCAGGGCGAGGCCTTCGTCCGCCGTTTCGACGCCAACGCCTTCGTGCGCATCACCCGCGCCGTCGACCGCTTCGACATCACCGGGCGCGCCGCCGGCCTCGCCCGTCCCGGCTCCCCCAAGGTGCTGGCCGTCGGCTTCTCCTCGGACGGGCTCTATCCGCCCGCCGAGTGCCGCGCCGCCGCCGAGGCGGCGGGCCCCAACGGCGCGTTCCACCTGGTCGAGACCGACGCCGGCCACGACGCCTTCCTCCTCCCCGAGCCCGGCCTCGTCGGCCGCGTCCGGGAGTTCCTCGCCTGATCAGAGCAGGGGGGCGATCCAGCCCGCGGCCCGCTCCAGCAGGCGCCCGTGCCAGGCGTGCGCCCGGCGGATCGACGCCTCGCTCGGGGCCCGCGACTCGGCGACCAGGTCCGCCAGCAGGCGGCGCACCGGCGCGAGCGCGGCCTCGCCGCGCAGCACGACCGCGAGCTCGTAGTTGAGGAAGAAGGAGCGCATGTCGAAGTTGGCGGAGCCGACGACCGCGGTCTCCCCGTCGACGACCACGAGCTTGGCATGCAGCACCCCCCGGCGGTGCAGGCGCACCTCCGCCCCCAGGTCCCGCAGCTCGCGCAGCGTCGCGCGCCGGGCGAAGTCGGTGATGGGGTGGTCCGAGAGCCTCGGCACCACGATGCGCACCCGCACCCCCGCCGCCAACCGGTCGCGCAGGGTGGCGACCATGCCCGCGTCGGGCACGAAGTAGGGGGTGACGATGTCGACCGACGCGCGCGCCCCGCCGATGAGGTCGCGCAGCCGGTGCCAGAGCGGGTCGTCCGGCGCGTCCGGGCCGGAGTCGACGACCTCGGCGCGCGCCTCGCCCGCCGCCGGCGGGCTGTCGCGGAAGGCGGCCTCCAGCTCGCGCGGCGCGGCGCCGGTGGCCTGGCACCAGTCGGTGAGGAAGATGTTCTCGAGGGCGGAGGCCGCCGGCCCCGCGATGCGGAAGGAGGCGTCGCGGAAGCGCCGGCGCCTCGGACGGTCGCCCACGTACCAGAGGCCGAGGTTGTGGCCGCCGACGATCGCGGTCGCCCCGTCGAAGACGGCGATTTTCCGGTGGTTGCGCCAGTTGGCGCTCCCGCGCCCGCGCAGCGAGAGCAGGGGGTTGAACCGCGCCACCTCGCCGCCCGCCGCGCGCAGCCGTCGCAGCGCCAGCCACGGCGGCCGCCGGCTGCCGATGGCGTCGACCAGCAGGCGCACCTCGACGCCCTCCCGCGCCCGCCGGGCGAGCAGCGCCGCGACCTCCCTGCCAACCGCGTCGTTCGCCAGGATGTAAGTCCCGATCGCGATGCGCGAGCGCGCCCCGAGGATGCCCTCCCGCAGCGCCGCGAGCATCTCCCGCCCGTCGGCGTCGGCCAGGACCTCGACCCGGTTCCCGTCCGTGGCGGGCACGCCGCCGAGGGCGTGGGCGAGGCGGCGGAGCTCGCTCCGCCCGCGGGCGAGGTCGCGGTGCTTCCGGCGGCCGAGCTGCGACCAGGCCCAGGCGACCAGCGCGAGGGCGAGGAGCTCGCCGGCGAGCTCGCCGATCGGGGGCAGGTGCGCCGTCCAGGCCATGCCGATATCGTGCCGCGCCCGCCGCCGGGCTCAACCCCGGGCGCAAAAAAAGACCCCGGCTCGCGCCGGGGTCCGTTCGGGGGCCGGGGACGGCCTCAGTTGCCCGCCTTGTCGAGCAGGTCGCCGAGGCTGTTGAAGTCGCCGCCCGAGGAGAACGAGCCGCTCGAGGTCGAGGAGCCGCCGGTCGGCGCGGGGCCGGTCGAGGGCTGCTTGATCCGGTCGTAGCTCGTGATCTCGGCCGCGAGGCGGTCGGCGTCGTAGCCGGCGGCCTTGATGGAGAGGCCGATGCGGCGCTCGTCCTTGTCGATCTTGATCACGCGGGCCTCGACCTCCTGGCCGACCTTGAGGACGTCCTTCACGTTCTCGACGCGCTCCTCGGAGATCTGCGAGATGTGGACCAGGCCGTCGATGTCGTCGGACAGCTCCACGAAGGCGCCGAAGTTGGCGATCTTCGAGACCTTGCCCTTGACCAGGTCGCCCACCTTGTAGGTGCGGTCGATGGCGGACCAGGGGTCCTCCATGGTCTGCTTGATGCCGAGCGAGATGCGCTGCTGGTCGACGTCGACGTCGAGCACCACGGCCTCCACGTCGTCGCCCTTCTTGAGGTGGTCGCCGGGGTTGGTGATGCGGCGGGTCCAGCTCATGTCGGAGACATGGACCATGCCGTCGATGCCGTCCTGCAGCTCCACGAAGGCGCCGTAGTTGGTGAGGTTGCGGACCTTGCCGCGGACGCGGGCGCCCACGGGGAAGTTCTGGCGGACCATCTCCCAGGGGTTGGACTCCAGCTGGCGAAGGCCGAGCGAGATCTTCTGCTCCTGGGTGTTGACCTGGAGCACGATGGCCTCGACCTCCTGGCCGACCTTGAGGATGTCCGAGGGCTTCTGGACGCGCTTGGTCCAGGACAGCTCGGAGACGTGGACGAGGCCCTCGACGCCGGGCTCGAGCTCGACGAAGGCGCCGTAGGCCACGAGGTTGACCACCTTGCCGCGGACCTTGCCGCCGGCGGGGAAGCGGCGCTCGATGCCCTCCCAGGGGTTGGACTGGGTCTGCTTGAGGCCGAGCGAGACGCGCTCGCGCTCGCGGTCCACCTCGATGACCATGACGGAGAGCTCCTCGCCCACCTTCACGACCTCGTTCGGGTGGCCGATGCGGCCCCAGCTCATGTCGGTGACGTGCAGGAGGCCGTCGAGACCGTCGAGGTCGACGAACGCGCCGTAGTCGGTGATGTTCTTCACCACGCCGCGGCGGATGGTGCCGGGCTTGACGTCCTCGAGCAGGAGGCGGCGCTTCTCGGAGCGCTGCTCCTCGACGAGCTCGCGGCGCGAGACGACGATGTTCTTCTTGTCCTTGTTGATCTTGATGATCTTGAAGTCGAAGGTCTGGCCGACGAGCGCGTCCAGGTTCTTGGGCTGGACGACGTCGATCTGGGACGACGGCATGAAGGCGTCGACGCCGACCGAGACGATGAGGCCGCCCTTGACCTTGGCCTTGATGCGGCCCTGGACGATGGAGCCCTCGGTGCAGTTGGCCTCGATGCTCTCCCAGCGGCGGATCTGCTGGGCGCGGTCATACGAGACGAGGGGCGTGCCCTCCTTGGTCTCCAGGCGCTCGAGGTAGACCTCGATGTCCTGGCCGACCTGGACCTCGCCGATGTCGGGGAACTCGGAATGGGGGATGAAGCCCTCGGACTTGCCGCCGATGTCGACGACCACCGTGTCCTTGCGGATCTCGATGACCTTGCCCTTGACGACGGAGTGGGCCTTGAGCGCGCCGAAACCGGATTCGGCGAGCAGTTTTTCCATGATGCTCATGTGGGTTGTTGTTTGGTTGGGTCCCGGGCGTCGCGGAGGACGGTTCCGGGGTTTGGTGGGTTGTTGGTTTTCCTCCGGAAGGTCTCCGGGCGAGTCGCCCGGGGGCCGAAGGAAGGTCCAGCAAGCCTGTCCGGGGCGCGCCTGGCAAGGGCAAAAACCGTCAGTCCCCGAGGGCTTTCTCCCAGGTCTTGCGCCGCGCGGGGTCGCTCGGCAGCCGCTGCCGCAGGCGCCCCGCCAATTCCTCCGCCGCCCGGGTCTTGCCGGCCTTGCGGAGGAAGGCCGCCGCCTCCAGGAGCAGGCCGGGGTCCTCCGTGTCCAGGCGGGGCAGGGCGCGGTTGGGCCATTCGAAGGGCTTGCCGGCGGCCTGCCGGTGCCGGGCGTAGTCCAGCAGGCCGGCCACGCTGGCCGACCGCTGGAGCCCGGTCACGAGCAAGGCTTCCCGCAGCTCCGGGTCGACCTGCTCCCGGCCCGCGGCGCGGAGGTAGGGGTACCCGCTCCACGCATCGGCCGGTCGGAGGGCGGGGTCGAGCTGCTCGTGCAGCGGGGTGGCGAAGGGGCGGTAGAAGGGGTCCCCGACGATGACGCCCATCCAGCTCACCGAGGGCGTCGCCGCCCAGGCCGCCTCGCCTGCCGTCAGCCCGCCGGCAAGTCCGGCGAGGAGCGCGTCCGGCCGGAGGGTGAGGCCGAGGTAAGGTTCCGCGACGTTGCCGAAGGTCAGCGCCGCGCCCTTGGCGACCAAGGGCCCCGTCCATCCCCGGGTCGCGCTCCGCAGCTCCACCCCGGAGAAGCTGTGCAGGTGGAAGGCCACCGCGCCGGGCGCCAGCCGCGCCTCCGGATCGGCCAGCTTGCCCTTGGGCGAGGCCTCGTACCATCCGAAGTAGAGCGCGGGCGCGTCGAACCGCGCCAGCTCGGCCAGCGGCGCCCGCGTGGCCTCGACATCGGTCGGGAAGCCGAGGTCCCGGCAGAGCGACGCCACGCGGCGCAGCCAATCGTCGCCCTCCTTGTAGGGCCCGCCGTTGTCGACATAGGCCCGCCCCCTCAGCCCGCGCGCCTCGGCGAACCGGGCTCCCGCCAACGCCCGCCGCACGTCGGCATCGGTGGGGCCGTCCAGCCGGGCCGTGCGGATGGCGGCCGAGGCCGGGGGCTCGGCGACGGGCTTGCCGGACCAAGGGTTCGGGCGCGCCCCCGCGGGGTCCGTGTCGGGCGCGGCGATCAGGGCGAGCTCGCTGTCCACCGAGGCGGCCTCCGAGGCGGGCGACGCGCCGGGCGCCTTGCCATCCGGGCCCGGGTCGCGCCGGATCAGCCAGGGCATCCCGCGGCAGAGCACGATCCAGCGCAGGCGCTGGGGTCCCTCGGCCGCGAACGCCCGCCGCCCGCGCGCGTCCGTCGCCTCGGCCATCTTTCCCGTGAGCAATCCCCGGGCGCCGAGTTCCGCGCGCAGCGGGTTGAGGATGAGGCGGGAATAGTCGCCCCAGCCGACCGAGGCCTGAGCCGTGGCCGGAAGGTCCAGCAGGATGACGTTGGCCTCGGGGATCTCGCGGGAGCGCGCGTAGTCGCGCGCCAGCGCCGCCGACTCGGGGTCGCGCGACGCCACCACGGCCACGGTCGCGGGGTCGATCGCGGCGCGCGCCAGGGCGAAGGCGACGAGGAGCAGCGGGAGCGCGCGCATCGGCCGGAGGATGGCAGGCGCCGCCGCCCGAGGGAAGCGCGCAAACCCGCTTGCCCGGGACCCGCGCCGCGACCACCCTCCGGCATGACCTGGATGCTCGTGGCCCTCGGCGGCGCCCTCGGCAGCCTCGCCCGCCACGGGCTCGGCCTCGCGCTCGCCGGCGTCGCGCCCCTCGGCACCCTCGCGGCCAACGTCGCCGGCTGCGGCCTCATCGGCTACCTTCATGCCAAGGCCGGCTCCGACGCCGCCCGCGCCCTGCTGATGACCGGTTTCTGCGGCGGCTTCACCACCTGGTCCGCCTTCGGGCTCGAGACCGTCCGCCTCGCCGCCGACGGCCGCCTGGCCGCCGCCGCGGGCTACGCCGCGGGGACCTTGGCGCTCGGCCTCGGCGCGGTGGCGCTCGGCTGGCACCTCGCCCGCTGAGTCAGCGCGGCAGGGCCCCGGCGTAGGCGGCGACGCCCTCGGCGATCGCCGCGGCCAGCTTCTGGCGGTGGCTCTCCTGGGAGAGGCGGAGCATCTCGGAGCGGTTCGACATGAACCCGCCCTCCACCAGGATGCCGGGGCAGGACAGGTCCTTGAGCATGCTGAACCGGGCGCGGCGCACGCCGCGGTCGCGGGCCTCGAGGCGCGTGACCAGGGCGCGCTGGACCTGGTACGCGGCGCGGATGTTGAGCGCGTCGTGCCGGTTGCCGGGCAGGGCCCCGGTCGAGCCGCGGTTGCCCGGGTCGTTGGTCGAGAACTGCCCGGCCGGCGTCAGGCAATAGGTCTCGATGCCCGAGGCGGACGGCGCGGCGGCCGCGTTGTAATGGAGGCTGATGAAGAGGTCGGCCTTGAGGGCGGCGGCGCGCCTGGCCCGGTCCTCCAGCTCGACGAAGACATCCTTCGTGCGGGTGAGATGCACCTCGTAGCCCGCGGCCGAGAGCAGGGCGGCGAGGCGGTTCGCGGTGTCGAGCGTGAGGTACTTCTCGTCCATCCTCAGCTCCTTGCTCTGCTTGCCGGGATCCTTGCCGCCGTGGCCGGGGTCGATGAGGATGCGCCTCGGGCGCCGCGCCTCCGGCGGCGGGGTCCAGAGCAGGGGGGCGAGCGTCCGGTCGTAGTCGCCGCGGGAGACGGTCAGGCGCGGCACCGCGGGGCCGGTGGGCATCCGCATCGGCCGCAGGCCGAGCGGGGCGTTCAGGGAGACCCGGATGCCGTCGACCAGCAGCGTGTCCGAGTCGCGCGCCGCCTCCACGAGCGCGGGCGAGCCCTTGGCGCGGGCGAGGCGCTCCTCGCCCGGGCGCGCCGGCGTCGGGTTGGCGAAGCCGAGCCGCGCCAGCGAGTCGCCGAGCCAGACATCCTGGGCCGCGAGCGGGGCCAGGGCGACCAGGAGCAGGGCGGCCGCCAGGCGCATGGGTCAGCCCTCGTCGCCGTCCTCGTCGGGCAGGGCCGAGTCGTCCTCCATGTCCTCGTCGCCCGGCTCGGCGTTGTGCACGAGCTTGCGCCGGTTCTGCTGGAGGGGCGTGAGCCCGATGACGATGCTGCGGCCGACGCGCTTGGGGGCGTTGTCGGCGGTGCAGACGTTGGTCAGGGCGGCGATGACGCGCTTGACGGTCTCGACGCCCAGCTCGGCGTGCTCGAGCTCGCGGAAGCGGTACTGGAGGACCAGCTTCACCTTGTGGCCGTGGTAGAGGAAGTTCTCGGCGCGGCGCACCTTGATGAAGAGGTCGTGCTCGTCGATGCGGGGGCGCAGCTTCACCTCCTTCATCTTGGCGGTGTGCTTCTGGTGCTTGTTCTTCTTGGCCTCCTCGTAGAGGTACTTGCCCATCTCGATCAGCTTGCAGACGGGCGGCTGGGCGGTCGCGGCGATCTCGATGAGGTCGACGCCGTGCTCCCGGGCCAGCGCGATCGCGCGCTCCGTGGGCATGATGCCGAGCATCTCGCCCTTGGCGGTGATGACGCGCACCTCGGGGACGCGGATGCGCTCGTTGCGGCGCGGACCGGTGTCCTGGGGCCTCCCCCTGGCGCCTCCCCTTTGCTGCGAGTTATTGTTGGGCCGGGGGCCGGACGGACGGAAGGGCAGGGACATCAGGTGGCTGGGGGTGCTGGGATGAGGGCACGATGCCCCTCGCCCCCTCGGATTCAAGCCCGAACGGGTGGGGTGGTCGCCTCAGCCCAGCGACCCGAGGAGGTCGAGCACCTCGCGGCCGTGCGCCGCCGCCTCGACCTTGGGCAGCGCGCCGACCAGCGTCCCCTTCGCATCCAAGACGTAGGCCGCGCGCGCCGGCCCGGTGTATTTCCGTCCGTACATCGACTTCTCGACCATGGCGTCGAGCGCCCGCGAGAACTTGTCCTCGGGGTCCGCCACGAGGGTGTAGCGGAACCCGTGCTTGGCGGCGTACTTGGCGTGGGACCCGCAGGTGTCCCGCGACACCCCGACGAGGCGGTAGCCCGCCTTGAGGATGGCCTTCTCCGCCTTGCCGAGCTCGGCGGACTGCTTGTCGCAGGCGGAGGTGTTGTTGCGCATCCAGACCGACACCACGGTCGGCCCGTCCAGAAGGTCGGCGAAGGGGCCGCGGACGACGTTGCCGTCCACGAGGGCCTCGATCTCGAAGTCCAGTTTGGGTCGTTTGCCTATGGGGAGCATGGGGATAGGGGGGGAAAGGATAGAATGGATGAAGGGATAGAAGGGATGAAAGCGAGGGAGGTGACGGCAAAAAGGGGGGCGAATGGGTCTTGAGGCAACTTCGGTTGAAGAATCGGCCCTGCCGCCGCCGTCCGCTCCTCAGTCGCCCCCATGCTTCCCCTTCTTTTTATCCCTTCCATCCCCTCGGTCCCTTTAATCCCCATTTGTCCCCCTCGCCCCTCCTTTCCCCTTTACAAAGCCCCTCCTAACCCCTTTGTTCCGACCCTTTCCGCCATGCAAAAGACCCGTAAGTCCATTGCCAAGCGCTTCAAGGTGACCGGCTCCGGCAAGGTCATGCGCCGCTCCCCCAACACCCGCCACCTCCTCTCGGCCAAGTCGCGCAAGCAGCGCCGCCGCGCGAACAAGGCCAAGCGGGTCGACTCCGGCTTCGAGAAGAAGATGAAGATCTCGATGCCCTTCGCCTGATAGCGCGAATCCCCTTTGCGGCCAGGCGGGTGACTCACCCAAGGCGACCCGCCGGCCCGAAACCCAAAACCCAATAGACCAACATGCCTCGCGTCACCAACGCACCCTACACCAAGGCCCGCCGCAAGCGGACCCTCAAGCGCGCCAAGGGCTACTTTGGCAGCAAGTCCCGCCTCTACCTCCATGCGATGGAGGCGGTCATGCGCGCCGAGAAGTTCGCCTACCGCGACCGCCGCGAGAAGAAGACGGAGTTCCGCCAGCTGTGGATCGTCCGCCTCAACGCGGCCTGCCGTCCCCTCGGCATCTCCTACAGCCGCCTGATCGCCGGCCTGAAGAAGGCCGGGATCGTCCTCGACCGCAAGAACCTCAGCGAGCTCGCCATCCACGACGCGCCCGCCTTCGAGGCCATCGTGTCGAAGGCCAAGGCCGCCCTGGCCTGAGGCCGGCGCCCGTCGCCCGCGCGGACCCCGGCCCTCCCGGGGTCCGCTTGCGCGTGCTTGCGCTTGCCGCCCGCCATCGCCCCCCGCATTCCTCCTACCATGCAAGACCAGCTTGACCGCGCGCTAGCCGAGGCCGAGGCCGCCGCCGGCGCCGTCCGCACCCGCGCCGAGCTCGAGGCCCTCAAGGCCCGGCTGGTCGGCCCCAACGGCTCGCTCACCGCGGTCATGAAGGCCATGGGCTCGCTCTCCAAGGAGGAGCGCCCCGCCGCCGGCAAGCTGCTCAACGCCGCCAAGGCCCGCGCCGAGGCGCTCCTGGCCGGCCTGCTCGCCAAGGTCGAGGACGCCGAGCTGGCCGCCGCCCTGGGGCCCGAGGTCGACCCGACCCTGCCCAGCCCCGACGTCCCCGCGGGCGTCCTCCATCCTCTCACCCGCACCCGCGAGCGCATCCTCGCCACCTTCCGCAAGCTCGGGTTCGTCGTCGCCGAGGGCCCCGAGGTCGAGACCGAGTGGCATTGCTTCGACGCCCTCAACACGCCCGCCGACCACCCCGCGCGCGACATGCAGGACACGCTCTACCTGCCGGCGTCCTTCCGCTCGGCCGACGCGCCCCGCAAGGGCGAGGAGGCCCTGCTGCTCCGCACCCACACCTCGAGCGTGCAGGTGCGCACCATGCTCGGCCGCAAGCCCCCGCTGCGCATCGTCGCGCCCGGGCGCTGCTTCCGCCGCGACGCCGTCGACGCCACGCACTCGGCCAACTTCCACCAGGTCGAGGGCCTCTGGGTCGACCGCTCGGTGACGCTCGCCGACCTCCGCGGCGTGCTCGACTTCTTCGTGAAGGAGACCTTCGGCCCCGGGGCCGAGACGCGCCTCCGCCCGTCCTTCTTCCCCTTCACCGAGCCGAGCTTCGAGATGGACATCCGCTCGCCCGACCTCGGCCGGCTCTCCGACCGCTGGCTCGAGATCCTCGGCTGCGGCCTGGTCGACCCCAAGGTGCTCGAGGCCTGCGGCCTCGACCCCGCCGAGTGGTCCGGCCTCGCCTTCGGCCTCGGCCTCGAGCGCATCGCCATGCTCCAGCACGGCATCGACGACATCCGCCACTTCTACGCCAACGACCTCCGCTTCCTGCGGCAGCTCGCCTGAGCCCCATGCGCGTCTCCTTCCAATCCCTCCAGCGCCACGTCGACCTCGCCGGCGTCGAGCCCGCCCAGGTCGCCGACCTCCTCCCGATGCTCGGGCTCGAGGTCGACGCCGTCGCCACCTTCGGCCTCGCGCCCCTCGCCCACGTGGTGGTCGGCGAGATCCGGTCCTTCGAGAAGCATCCCAAGGCCGATCGCCTGAGCGTCTGCCAGGTGGACGTCGGCGACGGCGCCCCGCGCCAGATCGTCTGCGGCGCCAGGAATTTCAAGGCCGGCGACCGCGTGCCGGTCGCGCTGCCCGGCGCCGTGCTCCCCGGGAATTTCGAGATCAAGGTCGGCCGCCTCCGCGACGTCGATTCCCATGGCATGCTCTGCTCCGCCGAGGAGCTCGGGCTGCCCGCGGGCGAGGACGGCCTCCTCATCCTTTCCGGATCGCCCGCCCTCGGCGCGCCCCTCCACACGCTCTTCCCGCCGCCCGACACCGTCCTCGACGTCGCCGTCACCGCCAACCGCGGCGACTGCCTCGGCCTGCGCGGCGTCGCCCGCGAGGTCGCCGCCGCCCTCGGCCGCCCGCTCAAGCCCCTCGAGCCCCGCGCCGCGGTCGGCCTCGCCCCCGCGCCGTCGCCCCAGGACGCCGTCGGCTTCGTGCGCGTCACCTCGCCCGCCTGTCCCTGGTACACGCTGCGCACCTTCCGCGGCGCCAAGGTCGGCCCCTCGCCCGACTGGATGCGGCGCGACCTCGAGGCCGCGGGCCTCCGCCCGATCAACAACGTCGTCGACATCACCAACTGGGTGATGCTCCAGACCGGCCAGCCCCTCCACGCCTTCGACGCCGCCAAGGTCGCCGGCGGCATCGAGGTCCGCCCCGCCCGCGAGGGCGAGCGCCTCGCCCTCCTCGACGGCCGCGAGGTCGCCCTCGACCCCTCCGTCTGCGTCATCGCCGACGCCTCCCGGCCGCTCGTCGTCGCCGGCGTCATGGGCGGCGCCGACAGCGGCGTCTCCGCCGCGACCACCGACCTCCTCCTCGAGGTCGCCTGCTTCGTCCCGGCCGACGTCCGACGCGCCTCCCGCCGCCTCGGCGTCTCGACGGACTCCTCCCTGCGCTTCACGCGCGACGCCGATCCCGCCGGGGTCGAGCTCGCCGCGCGGCTCGCCGCCGACCTCCTCGCGGAGCTCGCCGGCGCCCGCCCGGCCGGCCCCGCCGTCTCGGTCGGCAAGGCCCCCCGCGCCGATCGCCTCATCCGCCTGCCCCAGGGCTTCGTGGCCGCCAAGCTCGGCGCGCCCGCCCCCGAGGAGCAGGTCGCCGGCGTGCTTCGGCGCATCGGCTTCGGCGTGCAGGCCGCGGGCGGCGCGCTGGACGTGACCGTCCCCAGCTTCCGCTCGGATGTCGCCCGCCCCATCGACCTCGTCGAGGAGTATGTCCGCGTCCACGGCACGGCGAGCGTCCCCGTGGGCCGCCCCGTCGCCCCCGCGCCGGGCGAGCCCGAGGCGCCGGCCGCGGCGTTCGTGCGCGAGGCCGCCCTGCGCCTCTCGGGCGCCGGCGCCTCCGAGTGCTGCCATTACTCCCTCCGCGACGCCGCGGAGGTCGCCCGGGTCCTCGGCGCCGACGCCGCGCCTCGCCTCGCGCTGGAGAACCCGCTGACCGCCGACCAGACGCACCTGCGCGCCTCGCTGCTGCCGGGTCTCGCCCAGGCCCTGCGCCTCAACCTCTCGGCCCACGCCGACCCCTCCCGCCTCTTCGAGATCGGCACGGTGTTCCGTCCCGGTCCCGACGGCCAGGTGCGCGAGCACCTCGCCGTGGCCGTCGTGATGCTCACCCAGCCGACGCGGCGCTCCTGGCTCGCGCGTCCCGCGCCCGACCTGCTGGTCGCCAAGCGCCTCCTCGCCGACCTCGCGGCGCTCGCCGGCCTCGCTTCCACGCGCCTCGCCTGGTCCGCCGCCGAGGGCGGCCTCTGGCAGCGCGGCCACGCCGCCGCGTTGGCCGACCGGGGCAGGGCGGGCGAGGGCGCCTGCGGTCTCCTGGACCTGCGCTGGACGCGCTCGCTGGACATCGCCGGGCCCGTGCTCGCGCTCGAGCTGCTGCTTCCCCGCGCCACGCTGGCCGCGCGCCGGCTGCCCCGCCTCGAGGCCTTCTCCGCCTTCCCGCCCGTCACCCGCGACCTCGCCGTGCTCGTCCCGCTCGCCACCCCCGCGGGCGACGTCGCCGAGCGCCTGCGCCAGGCCGCCGCCAAGGCCGCGGGCAAGGACATCGCCGTCGAGTCCGTCGGCTGCTTCGACGTCTTCGCCGGCGCCGGCCTGCCCGAGGGCCAGCGCTCCCTCGCCTTCGAGATCACCCTGCGGCACGCCGCGCGCACCCTCACCGACGCCGAGGTCACCGCCGCCCTCGACCAGGTCGCCGCCGCCGCCGGCAAGGCCGGCTGGACCGTCCGCCGCTGACATGGACGGCGGCCTCGACATCGACCACGTCGCCCGGCTGGCCCGGCTGCGGCTGACCGACGAGGAGCGCGCCCGCTACGCCGCCCAGCTCAACCAGGTCCTCGGCCATTTCGCCGCCCTGGCGGCGCTGCCCGCCGGCGCCGGCGACGCCGCTCCCGCCGTGGCCGACGCCTCCCTGCGCGGCGACGCGCCCGGCCCGACCCTCGCCCCCGAGGACCTGCTGCGCAACGCCCCCGCCGGCCGCGACGACCAGGTGCTCGTGCCCCGCGTCGTCGACGATGCCTCCTGACGCGATGGCCGCCGACCTCCATCGCCTCGGTGCCGCCGAGCTCGCCCGCCGGCTCGCCTCGGGCGACCTCACCGCGCGCGCCCTCGCCGAGCATCTCCTCGCCCGCGCCTCGGCGCACCGCGACCTCGGCGCCTTCAACTCGGTCGACCCCGACGACACCCTGCGGCAGGCCGACGCGTCCGATGCCCGCCGCCGGGCCGGCGCCGCCCTCGGCCCGCTCGACGGGATCCCCGTCGCGGTGAAGGACAACCTCGCCGTCCGCGGCCAGCCGCTCACCTGCTCGAGCCGCATGCTCGCCGGCTTCGTCTCGCCCTACGACAGCGCGGTCGCCGGGCGCCTGCGCGCCGCCGGCGCCGTGCTCCATGGCCGCCTCAACATGGACGAGTTCGCGATGGGGTCGTCGACCGAGACCTCCGCCACCGGCCTCGCCCGCAACCCGTGGGACCCGGCGCGCACGCCCGGCGGCTCCTCCGGCGGCAGCGCCGCCTGCCTCGCGGCCGGCCTCGCGCCGCTCGCCCTCGGCACCGACACCGGCGGCTCGATCCGCCAGCCCGCCTCGCACTGCGGGCTGGTCGGCCTCAAGCCCACCTACGGCCTCGTCTCCCGCTTCGGCCTCGTCGCCTTCGCCTCCTCGCTCGACCAGGTCGGCCCGATGGCGCGCTCCACGGAGGATTGCCGCCTGCTGCTCGATGCGCTCGCCGCGCCCGACGCGCGCGACATGACCTGCCTCCCCGCGGATGCGCGCGCCCCGCGCGCCCTGCCCGCCGGCCGCAGGCCCCGCCTGGGCGTGCCCCGCCGCCTCCTCGAGGGCGTGGCGCCCGCCGTCCGCGCCGCCTTCGACGCCGCCCTGGACTTCTACCGCGCCGACGGCTGCGAGGTGGTCGACGTCGAGCTGCCGCATGCCGAGCTCGCGGTGCCCGCCTATTACGTCATCGCCCCGGCCGAGGCGTCCTCGAACCTCGCCCGCTACGATGGCGTGCGCTACGGCCACCGGGCCGCGGGCGCCGAGGGCGTCGAGGACCTGATGGCCCGCTCGCGCGCCGAGGGCTTCGGTCCCGAGGTCAAGCGCCGCATCCTGCTCGGCACCTTCGTCCTGAGCGCCGGGTTCGCCGACGCCTACTACGGCAAGGCGCTCCGCGCCCGCGCCCTCATCCGCGAGGCCCACCTCGCCGCGCTCGCCGGCGTCGACGCGATTGTCACCCCGACCGTCCCCACCTCGGCCTTCCGGCTGGGCGAGAAATCCGCCGACCCCGTGCAGATGTACCTCGAGGACCTCTTCACCATCCCCGCGAACCTGGCCGGCCTGCCCGCGCTCTCGTTCCCCGTCGGCCGCGACGGCGACCTGCCCGTCGGCCTCCACCTCGTCGGGGCGCCCCTCGCGGAGGGCGCGCTGCTCGACCTCGCCGCCCGCTTCGAGCGGGCCCATGACCTGGCCCACCGGGTCGCCCGCCCATGAGCGCCGCCCCCGAGGGTTGGGAAGTCGTCGTCGGCCTCGAGGTCCACGTCCAGCTCCGCACCGCGGCCAAGGTCTTCAGCGCCGCCCCCTGGGGCTTCGGCGCCCCGCCCAACACCCACGTCGACGCCGTCTCGCTAGGCCTCCCCGGGACCCTCCCCGTGGTCAACCTCGCCGCCCTCGAGCAGGCCATCCGCCTCGGGCTCGCGGTCGACGCCGAGATCGCCGGCACCTGCGCCTGGGACCGGAAGAACTACTTCTACCCGGACAATCCCAAGAACTACCAGCTGACGCAGCAGGCCCGCCCGGTGGTCATCGGCGGGTCGGTCGAGATCGAGCTGCCCGGGGCCTCGCGCAACGTCATGGGCAAGCACCGCCGCGTGCGCCTGCACCACGCCCACCTCGAGGAGGACGTCGGCAAGCTGACCCACGCCGCCGCCGGCTCGCTCGTCGACTACAACCGCGCCGGCGTGCCGCTGCTGGAGATCGTCACCGAGCCCGACCTCCGGTCCGCCGCCGAGGCCGAGGCCTTCCTCCGCGCGCTGCACGCGCTCGTCACCCAGGCCGGCATCTCCGACGCCGACATGGAGAAGGGCCAGCTGCGCTGCGACGCCAACGTCTCGCTGCGCCGACCCGGCGCGCCGCTCGGCACGCGCACCGAGACCAAGAACCTCAACTCCATCTCCGGCGTCCGCGCCGCCATCGAGGCGGAGGTCGTCCGCCAGGCCCGCGAGCTGGAGGCCGGCCGCGCCATCACGCAGGAGACGCGAGGGTTCAACGCCGAGACCGGGCGCTCCTATGTCCTGCGGGACAAGGAGGACGCGCAGGACTACCGCTACTTCCCGGACCCCGACATCCCCGCCGTCCGCATCGACCGCGCCCGCGTCGAGCGCCTCCGCGCCACCTTGCCCGAGCGACCCTTCGACCGGCAGCGCCGCTACCTCGGCCTCGGGCTGCCGTACACCGCCGCCTCGGTGCTGGTGGCCGACGCCGCGACCGCCGCCTGGTTCGAGACCGCGCTCGCGGCGAACCCCGCGAACCCCGTCGCCCTCGCCAACCTCGTCGTCAACGACCTCGCCGGCCTCCTCGTCGCGTCCGCCGGCCCGGGCGAGGCCCCGCCCGCGCCCGCGGACAGCCGCGTCACGCCCGCCGCGCTCGCGGAGCTCGTCCGACTGGTCGACGCCGGGACCCTCTCCAAGCAGCAGGCCAAGGAGGTCCTCGCCGAGCTCGTCCGCGCCGGCGGCATGCCCGCCGAGGTCGTCGCCGCCAAGGGCCTCGCCCAGACGAGCGACGCCGGGGAGATCGAGGCCGTCATCGCCGAGGTGCTCGCCGACCCCGCGCTCGCCGGCTCCATCGCCGAGTTCCGGGCGGGCAACGACAAGGCCATCAACGCCCTGAAGGGTCCCGTGATGAAGCGCACGAAGGGCAAGGCCAACCCCGCCGTGGTCGACCAGGTGCTGCGGCGCCTCCTCGGATGAGCGACGAGGTCGCCGACTCCCCCTGGGCCGCCGGCCGCCGTGCCGCGCGCGAGGTCGCGCTGCCCGCCGCGCTCGTCCTGCTCGGCGCCCTCGCCCTCGTCGTCGCCTATTACCACGTCCCGGCCGTCTCCGGCATCCTCGACCGGGTCGGGGCCGCCCGCGCCTCGGGCGGCTACCTGTTCGCCGCCTGGTTCACCGCCCTGACCTCCGGCCTCATCCCCTGGCTCATGCGGATGGCGCTGCCCGCGCTCCGGCCCGCCCACCCGGTCGCCGACCTCGCCCACAGCGTGGTGTGGTGGGCCATCATGGGCGTGGTCGTCAGCGCCTTCTACGAGTTCCTCGCCGTGGTGCTCGGACCCGTGCCCACGCCTGGCGTGGTCGTCGCCAAGGTCCTGGCCGACATGTTAGGCTTCACCGTGCTGGTGGGCGCCCCCGCGAACGCCCTCTCGCATCTCTGGAAGGACCTCGGGTGGGATGTCGCCGCCCTCCGCGAGGCGCTCCGCCCGGGCTGGTACCGCCGCATCGTCGTGCCCAACCTCGTGACCAACTGGGCCGTCTGGGGGCCGGGCGCGGCCATCTTCTACAGCCTGCCGGTCGAGCTCCAGCTGCCGGTCGCCAACGCCATCGGGACCTGCTGGGCCCTGATGTGCGTGCGGATCGCCGCCCATTCGCAGGCCCGCGGCTGAGGCGGCTCGACTCCGCCGCCGGTCCCGACGAACCTGTCCCCGTGCCCGACCTGTTCGGAGAGGTGCCCTCCGGGGCCGCCGAGGTGATCCCCCTCGACGGCGGCTCGCGCGCGTACACCTACGCCGTGCCAGCGCCCCTGCGCGAGCGGCTGCGGGTCGGCCACCTCGTGCAGGTGCCCCTCGGCGCGCGCGTGCGCATCGGCGTCGTCTGGCGTTGCCCGGCCGAGCCCCCCGAGGGCGCCAAGCTCCGTCCGATCGCCGCCTTGGTCCATGACCAGCCGGTCCTGACGCCCGAGGTCTGCCGCCTGGCCGAGTGGATGGCCGAGTATTACGGCTGCAGCTTCAACAGCGTGCTCGAGACCGTCCTGCCCTCGGCCGTCCGCACCGGCGTGCGCCCCGTGCTCCGCCGCCTGCTCTCGCTCGCCCGCGCGCCCGAGGCCGAGGAGCTCGCGGCCCTCCGCCGCCGCGCCCCCAAGCAGGCCATGGTCCTCGACCTCCTCGCCGGCCGTGAGGGTCCCGTGCCGCGCACGGACGCGACGGACGGCATCGGCGTCGGGCAGTCGGCCGTCGACGCCCTGCTCGGCAAGGGCCTCGTCTCGGAGAAGGCCGAGGTCATCCTGCGCGTGGCCTACGACGACCCCTTCGCCGAGGCCGAGGCCGTGCCCTCCGCCGGGTATGCGCCCAACGCCGAGCAGGCCGCCGCCATCGCCTCCGTCTCGGCCTCGCTCGACTCGCGGGCCTTCCGGACGCATCTCCTCCACGGCGTCACGGGCTCGGGCAAGACGGAGGTCTACATCGCCCTCATCCGCAAGGTCGTGCAGGAAGGCGGCTCGGCCCTCTTCCTCGTCCCCGAGGTGGCGCTAACGCCCCAGACGGTCGGGCGCCTCCGCTCCCGGCTCGCGGACCTCGGCGCCAAGGTCGTCGTCTGGCACAGCCACCTGTCGGCCGGCGAGCGCTTCGACGCGTGGATGGCCATGGCGATGGGGCAGGCCCGCGTCGTCGTCGGCGCGCGCTCGGCCATCTTCGCCCCGCTCCCCGGCCTGCGCCTCGTGGTGGTAGACGAGGAGCACGAGCCCTCCTTCAAGCAGTCGGAGACCCCGCTCTACCACGGGCGCGACGTCGCCGTCCTGCGCGCCAAGATCGCCGGCGCCGCCTGCGTGCTGGGCTCCGCCACCCCCTCGCTCGAGACCTGGGCCAACGCGACCTCCGGCCGCTATGTGCTCGACCGGCTCACCCGCCGGGTCGACGACCGCCCGCTGCCCGCCTTCCGCATCGTCGACATGCGCCGCGAGGCGCTCCACGCCAAGGGCGTCCCCGTCCTCTCCCGCGAGCTGGTGGACGCCCTCCGCGAGCGCCTCGCCCGCCGCGAGCAGGCCATCCTCTTCCTCAACCGCCGCGGCCACTCGCGCGCGTGCGTCTGCCCGGCCTGCGGCGTCGCCGCTCCCTGCCCGCATTGCAGCGTGCCGCTGACGCTGCACCGGACCGACGGCACGGTGCGCTGCCACCTCTGCGACCACCGGGCGCCCGCGCCCGCCTCGTGCCCCGCCTGCCGCTCGCCCGACATCCGATGGAAGGGCCACGGCACGCAGCGCGCCGAGGAGGTCGTGGCCCAGCTCTTCCCCCGCGCCCGCATGGCGCGCATCGACGCCGACACCATGTCGCGCAAGAACCAGTTCCGCCAGGTGCTCTCGGATTTCCGCGCCGGCAAGCTCGACCTGCTCCTCGGCACCCAGATGATCGCCAAGGGGCTCGACTTCCCGCGCGTCACCCTGGTCGGCATCCTCGACGCCGACCTCTCCCTGCAGCTGCCGGACTTCCGGGCCGCCGAGAGGACCTTCCAGCTCCTC
>VFQS010001627.1_pt1 | contig 20183 bp, 21 predicted proteins | sample 3512361 | NCBI WGS metagenome assembly VFQS01 (sample SAMN10412375, study PRJNA504923) | tailings metagenome | isolation source: Relicate 1 Philex TSF3 active mining | place: Philippines
CTCACCGTCATGAGCAGGACCCCGAATGGGGGGAGTGATGGGACGGGTAGCACAGCTTAGGAATTTAAGTCAAGGAATTTCTTCCCCCCCTGCTTCCCCACTTTTATCCGTCACCCCGGCGCAGGCCGGGGTCCAGCTGCATAGGTCAGCAAGCGCTGACAGACAGCTGGATCCCGGCCTTCGCCGGGATGACGGCACCTTTGGGGGCTGCGCCGGGATGACGAAAACTTGGGTGGCGGGACGTGCAGACAAAGGCCCTCACCCGCCCTTCGGGCACCCTCTCCCACCTGCGGCGGGAGAGGGCACATTACGCGAAGCACCCCACACTGCATTTTCGCTTCCGTCACCCCGGCGAAGGCCGGGGTCCAGCTGCGGGCGGTTACCACGCGGACAGACAGCTGGATCCCGGCCTTCGCCGGGATGACGGCCCCTTTGGGGGCCTTCGCCGGGATGACGGCGCCTTTGGGGGCCTGCGCCGGGATGATGGGACGTTGGGAGGCCTTCTCCCGCGCGGCAGCGTGGGAGAAGGTGGCGCGAAAGCGCCGGATGGGGGCTCTTCAGCTTGCAGAGCGGAGTCAGGCGGCGGCTTCATTCTGTTCGCCGAAGGCGAAGCTCGTCATGCTGATCGAGCCCCAGGAGAAGCTGCGGTGCAGGGCCCGGCCGCTTCCGCCGCCCGCGCCCAGGGCGACGTAGAGGGGCATCAGGTGTTCCGGCGTGGGATGGGCGATGCGGCCGAGGGGTGTTTCGGGGAGCTTCAGCAGGGAAACGGTATCACCGCTCTCGATGGCGGCCACGATGCCGTCGTCGACGGTGCGCGCCCAATCCGGGGCGGGGCTGCCCTCACGCGCCAGGGCACGAAGGTTGTGCACGGTGGCGCCAGACCCCACGATCAGCACGCCCCTCTCGCGCAAGGGCGCCAGGGCGCGGCCCAAGGCCAGGTTCTCCGCCGCCGTGGCGCCATGGCGGAGCGACAGCTGGATGACCGGAACATCCGCCTTCGGGAAGGCGAGCAACAGAGGAATCCAGACGCCATGGTCATAGCCGCGGCGCGGGTCTTCCGAATGGGCAATGCCCGCCTGCCTCAGGGCCGCGGCAACCTCGGCGGCGACCTCGGGCGAGGTGCGCGCCGGGTAGCGCAGGTCATAGAGCCGGTCATCGAAGCCGCCGAAATCATGCACCGTCTCCGGCGCCGCGGCCGTGCCGATGGTCGGCACGCGCGCCTCCCAATGAGCGGAGATGACGAGGATGGCCCGCAGGCCGGCGAAGCGCTTGCCCAGGCTTTCGGTGAAGGCGCGGGCGGGCGTTCCGGAAAACGGCAGGTCCGGGGCGCCATGCGCGATGAACAGGGTGGGCAGGGTCATGGATCAATCCTCCGCGACGTGAACAGGCTGGCGCTCATCTAGGGGAGACCCTGCCGCCGATCATCGGGGGGACCGGAAGCAAATTCCTTCCAGATCGGCAGGAATGCGACGGAAGCGGCCCGCCCCGTGCCTTAAGCCGCAGGCACGGCCCCTGTCTTCGAGACCCCCTTGCATCCGCCTGAGGGTGATCTAATATCCAAATCATCTGTTGGGGTGCCGAAAGGCTGAGAGGCGGAGATCGCCAACCCATGAAACCTGATCCGGATAATGCCGGCGGAGGGAACGGATAAGATAATCCAGACATGGGTTTTCGCACCGGTTCCCTTCCCGAGGGGAGCAAGGAGGCGAAATGACGACTGTGGCGGCGCTGACCATCGCCGGTTCCGACAGCGGCGGTGGCGCTGGAATCCAGGCCGATCTCAAGACCTTCTCGGCGCGCGGCGTCTATGGCGCCAGCGTCATCACGGCGGTCACGGCGCAGAACACCCGCAGCGTGACCGCGATCCACGCGATCCCGCCCGGCGTCATTCGTGCGCAGATCGACGCGGTACTCTCCGACATCGCCATCCGGGCCATCAAGATCGGCATGCTGGGAACGGCGGAGGCGACCGCCGCCGTGGGCGGGGGCCTGGCGGGCTATCACGGCCCGGTCGTGCTCGACCCGGTGATGGTTGCAAAGTCCGGCGACACCCTGCTCGCCGATGACGCCGTCTCGGCGCTGCTGCGGCACATCCTGCCCCGGGCCGACTTGCTCACCCCGAACCTGCCGGAAGCGGCGAAGCTGCTGGGATGCGGCGAGGCGCGCAACAGGGACGAGGCGATTGCACAGGGCCGCGCCATCTGCGGGCTGGGTGCGAGGGCCGTGCTGATGAAGGGCGGGCATGCCGACGGCCCGCAGTGCGAGGACATTCTGGTGACGCCCGATGCCGTCTCCGTCTTTGCCGCGCCGCGCATCGCCACCCGCAACACGCATGGGACGGGTTGCACGCTGTCCTCCGCCGTGGCGGCTGAGCTCGCGAAGGGCGCGTCGCTGGCCGAGGCCGTCGGCACGGCGCAGGGCTGGCTGCATGCCGCCATCGCCCAGGCGGACAGGCTTGCGATCGGGACGGGCCATGGACCGGTGCATCATTTCCACGGGGTGTGGGCATGAGCTTCACCATCATCGGCGCCGGCGTTGCGGGGCTGTGCATTGCCACCGAACTGGCGGAACGTGGAGCGGAGGTGAAGCTCATGGACCGGGGCGGCGGACCGGGGCCGCACGCCTGTTCATGGTGGGCGGGCGGCATGCTGGCGCCCTTCTGCGAAGGCGAGACGGCGCCCGACATCGTGGTGCGGCATGGGCTGGCCGCCGCGGACTGGTGGGAGGCGCATGGCGCGGAGGTGACCCGCAAGGGCTCGCTTGCCATCGCGCTGGGCCGCGACCGGCAGGAGCTTGACCGTTTCGCCCGGCGCACCCGCGAAAACCGGCTGGTGACCGGGGAGGAACTGGCGGACATCGAACCCGATCTCGCCGGGCGCTTCCAGCGCGCGCTGTTCTTTCCAACGGAAGCGCATCTCGCGCCCCGCCAGGCGCTTTCCGCGCTGGCCGGGCGGCTCACTGCGCGGGGCGTCGCGATCACGCAGGAGCGCGCGGAGGATGAAGGCCCGGTGATCGACGCGCGCGGCCTCAGCGCAAGGGACAGTCTCGACGACCTCCGGGGCGTGAAGGGGGAAATGCTGCTGCTGAGCTGCCCCGAGATCACGCTGTCGCGGCCCGTGCGGCTGCTTCACCCGCGCATTCCCATCTATCTCGTGCCGCGGGGCGGCGGCGTCTTCATGCTCGGAGCGACGCAGATCGAGAGCGCTGACCGCAGGCGGGCCACCGCGCGCTCCATCCTCGAACTGCTGAGCGCGGCCTATGCGCTGCACCCCGCCTTCGGCGAGGCGGAAATCCTGGAGATCGGCGTCGATGCGCGCCCCGCCTTTCCCGACAACGTTCCGCGCATCCGCCGCCTCGGCGGCAGGCTCCATGCGAACGGCCTGTTCCGCCACGGCTTCCTGATGGCGCCGGCGCTGGCGCGGATGACGGCCGATCACCTGCTCGAGGGAACGACACCGGAGTTGCTGCAATGAAGATCACGCTCAATGGCGAAACGGTCGAAATCCGCGGCGCGACACTTGCCGACGCGCTGAGGGAGCATGGCTATGGGGAGGCGCAGGTCGCCACCGCGGTCAACGAGGAGTTCGTGGCCCGGACGGCGCGAGCCCTGCGTACCCTTGCTTCGGGCGACCGGGTCGAAGTCGTCGCCCCGCGGCAGGGAGGCTGACGATGCGCGCCTTCTATGGTGAAACCCTGCCCTCACCCCTGATGCTGGGGACCGCCCTCTACCCTTCGCCCCTGGTGTTGCGCGAGGCCTTCACCCGCTCCGGGGCCTCCGTTGCGACCGTCTCGGTGCGGCGCGAGTCTGGCGGCAAGGCGGCGGGAGCGGATTTCTGGGCCATGGTGCGGGAGCTTGGCGTGAAGGTGCTCCCCAACACGGCGGGCTGCCACTCCGTGCGCGAGGCGGTGACCACGGCACGGATGGCGCGCGAACTGTTCGGCACCGACTGGATCAAGCTGGAGGTGATCGGCCATACGGACACGCTGCAGCCGGACCCCTTCGGCCTCGTCGAGGCGGCGCGGATTCTCTGTTCCGAGGGCTTCAAGGTGTTTCCCTATACCACGGAAGACCTCGTCCTGGCGGAGCGCCTGCTCGCCGCGGGCTGCGAGGTGCTGATGCCCTGGGGAGCGCCCATCGGCACGGGGCTCGGCCTCACCAATCCTTACGGGCTTCGCACCTTGCGCGCCCAATTGCCGGATGTGCCGCTGGTGGTGGATGCCGGGCTCGGCCTTCCCAGCCATGCGGCGCAGGCGATGGAAATGGGCTTCGACGCCGTGCTGCTCAACACCGCCGTGGCCCGCGCGGGAGATCCGCCGGCGATGGCCGAGTCCTTCGCCCTTGCCGTGAAGGCCGGCCGCCTCGCGCATGACGCCGACCCGATGGACCCGCGTGACATGGCAAGCCCCTCAACCCCGGTGATTGGAAAGGCCTTCCTCGCATGACGCTCGACCGTTTCTACCCGATCTTCGACGAGCCCGGCTGGCTTGCCCGCATGCTGCCTCTGGGCGTGAAGCTGGTGCAGCTGCGCATCAAGGACAAGCCGGAGGATGTGCTTCGCGGCAGCATCGCCACGGCGCGCGACCTTTGCCGCAGCCACGGCGCCGTGCTGGTGGTCAACGACTACTGGAAGATCGCCATCGACCTTGGGTGCGACTGGGTCCACCTCGGGCAGGAAGACCTCGATACGGCGGACCTCCCCGCCATCCGCCGGGCCGGCATCAGGATCGGGGTGAGCACGCATGACCACGCGGAACTCGACCGCGGCCTGAGCATCGACCCGGATTATGTGGCGTTGGGACCGATCTACCCGACCATCCTGAAAAAGATGAAGTGGCACGAGCAGGGCTTGGACAGGCTCCGCGAATGGCGGGGGCTGGTGGGCCAGATACCGCTCGTCGGCATCGGCGGCATTACGGTTGAGCGCGCGGCGGGCGTGTTCGCCGCCGGCGCGGACATCGTCTCGGCCGTCACCGACATCACGCGCGACGAGGATCCAGAGGGAAAGGTCCGGGCATGGATCGCAGCCACGCGGTGAACCGCTACGCCCGCCAGATCGCGGTGCCGGGGTTCGGCGCGGAAGGCCAGGCGCGCCTCCGGGAAGCAAGCGTGCTGGTGGTCGGCGCGGGGGGCCTCGCGGCGCCGCTGCTGCCGGCCCTGGTGGGTGCTGGCATCGGGCGCATCCGCCTCGTCGATCCCGACGTTGTGGACATCAGCAACCTCCACCGCCAGACCCTGTTCCGCATGAGCGACGTGGGCCTGCCGAAGGTGGAAGCGGCGGCCAGCCACCTGCGGGCCCTCAACCCCGACACGATTGTCGAGCCGGTGGCCACGGCGCTCGACCCGTCGAATGTCGCGGAACTGGCCCGGGACGCCATGCTGCTGCTCGACTGCGCCGACAGCTTCGCCGCGAGCTACATCCTGTCCGACTTCGGCATGGATGAAGGCGTGCCCCTGATCAGCGCCTCGGTGCTCGGCACGTCCGGATATTGCGGCGGGTTCTGCGGCCCCGCACCTTCGCTGCGCGCGGTGTTTCCGGACTTGCCGCCGCGGCCCGGCACATGCGCCGAGGATGGCGTGGTGGGAACGGTCGTCGCCGTCGTGGGCGCGCTGCAGGCGCAGATGGCCCTCGCGGTGGTCACCGGGCAAGCGCCCTCGCCCCTCGGGCAGCTCATCACCTTCGAGGCGCGCGGCCTGCGCTTCGGGGGCTTCCGCTTCGCGCAGGCGGAGGAGCCGGAATTCAGGCCGCGCTTCATCGCCGCCGGAGACATCGGCGCGGAGGACTGGGTGGTGGACCTGCGCGAGCCGCATGAGGCGCCACTCGCCACGCCCAACGCCTTGCGCCTGAGAACCGAGGAGGTGGGAGAAGAGGGCGCGAGACCGGAAAGGGCGCAGCGCGCGGTCCTGTGCTGCCGCTCGGGGATCAGGGCGTGGAGAGCCGCCGAACGCCTCTCCGCCCGCTGGAACGGCGACATCCGGCTCGCTGCACTCGGACAATCAGACGCAAAGGGGAAAACGCAATGAAGAAGATCCTGCTGGCACTGCTGCTCCTGCTTCCCGCGCCCGCGGCCGCGGCCGACAAGATGACGGTGCTTCTCGACTGGTATGTGAACCCGGATCATGCGCCGATCATCATCGCGCAGGAAAAGGGCTTCTTCGCGGAACAGGGCCTCGAGGTGACCATCGTTCCGCCGGCCGATCCGGCCGACCCGCCGAAGCTGGTGGCCGCCGGCAAGGTGGAGATCGGCGTGTCCTACCAGCCGCAGCTTCACCTGATGGTGGATGAGGGACTGCCGCTGGTTCGCGTGGGCACGCTGGTGACCGCGCCGCTGAACTGCCTCCTGGTGCGCGACGACGGTTCGGTGGCCACGCTGGCCGACCTGAAGGGGAAGAAGATCGGCTATTCGCTGGCCGGTTTCGAACAGGCGCTGCTCTCGGCGATGCTCGCGAGTGCCGGGCTTTCGCTCTCGGACGTCGAGCTCATCAACGTGAACTGGTCGATCTCGCCGTCGCTGATGTCGAAGCAGGTGGACGCGGTGATCGGCGCCTTCCGCAATTTTGAACTGACGCAGATGGATCTCGCGGGCATCAAGGGCCGCTGCTTCCACCCCGAGGAGGCGGGTGTTCCCGCCTATGACGAGCTCGTCTACGTGGCCAGGCGCGACGGCCTCGACAAGACGCTGATCCGCCGCTTCCTCGCCGCCACGGAAAAGGCCGCCAACTACATCGTCAACCACCAGGAGGAGAGCTGGAAGATCTTCTCCGGCACCGCGCCGGAGCTTCAGGACGAGCTGAACCGGCGCGCCTGGGCGGACACGCTGCCGCGCCTCTCGCTTCAGCCGGCCGCCCTCGACAGCGGACGCTATGCCCGCTTCGAGGACTTCCTGGTGAAGGCGGGTCTGGTGAAGACGAGCAAGCCCGTCTCCCGGATCGCCATCGACGTGGGCGCGGAGTGAGGGCGCCGGGGATCACCATCGAAGGCGCGGCGCGGATCGGGGATGAACCGGTCTTCGGTCCGCTGCGCGTCGCCATTCCGGCCGCCCGCTGGACGTCGCTTCTCGGCGCCTCGGGTGCCGGGAAGTCGACCCTTCTGCGGCTGCTGGCGGGGCTCGGCGAGGGGATCGGCTTCCGGGGGTCGATCACCTGCGACGATGGCCAGCCGCTTGCCGCCCGCACCATCCTGATGCAACAGGCGGACCTTCTGCTTCCCTGGGCGAGCGTCATCGCGAATGTGACGATCGGCGCGAGGCTGCGCGGTGAAAGGCCCGACATGGCGCGGGCCGCAGAGCTGATCCGGGAGGTGGGCCTCGCGGGCCTCGAGCACCGCAGGCCTTCCGAACTCTCCGGCGGGCAGCGCCAGCGCGTGGCCCTTGCCCGCACGCTGGCGGAGGACCGCCCGGTGGTTCTGCTGGACGAGCCGTTCTCGGCACTCGACCCGCGCACCCGCCGCCAGATGCAGGACCTCGCCTTGCGGCTTCTCGCCGGGCGCACCGTCGTGCTGGTCACGCATGACCCGATCGAGGCGGCGCGGCTGGGCGATGAGATCGTGGTGATGACGGCGACCGACGCCGCGGCCGTGCCGTTGCCGCAGGCAGGCGAAGGCGAGGACCGCACGGCCGAGCGCGCCGGCCTGCTGATGCGCCGCATGGTGGACGCCGGGTCATGAGCGCGGCGCTGAAAGGGCTGGCGGCAGGGATTGCCCTGATCATCGCCTGGCAGGCGCTGGTGAGCCTTTTCGACATGCCGCCCTTCATCCTTCCGGGGCCGCTCGCCGTGGCGCGGACCATCGCCGCGCAGTGGCAGCTGCTGGGCTGGCACGCCACCGTGACGCTCCTCGAAATCCTGACCAGCCTGGTGCTGGCGGGCCTGCTCGGCGCCGCCACGGCCATCGCCATGGCCGCGTGGCAGCCGGCGCGCGCGCTCGTCCTGCCCGTGCTGCTGCTGAGCCAGGCGATCCCGATCTTCGCCCTGGCGCCGATCCTGACGCTGTGGCTCGGCTATGGCTTCTGGTCGAAAGTGGTGATGGCGCTGCTCATCGTCTATTTTCCCGTCACATCCGCCTTCTTCGACGGCCTGACGCAGACGCCGCGCGGCTGGCTGGACCTGGGCCGGCAGCTTTCCAGCCGTCCGGCGCGGCTGATGTGGCACATCCGCATTCCGGCGGCCCTGCCCTCCCTCGCCTCCGGCCTGCGCCTCGCGGCGGTTTATGCGCCCGTCGGCGCGATCATCGGCGAATGGGTCGGCGCATCACAGGGGCTGGGCTATCTGATGCTGTTCGCCAATGGCCGCGCCAAGATCGACCTGATGTTCGCGGCCCTGGCCGTTCTTCTGGTGGTCACGCTCGCCTTGCGGGCGGCGGCGGAGCTTCTCTGCCGCCAGCTGCTGCTGCGCTACCCGGCCACGTGAATCAGCGTCGCAGGTGATCCCGCTTGCCCGCCCGATGCCCTGGCGCTGCCGCCGTCAGTACTTGAGCAGCACGCCGCCATCCACCACGAGATCGGTTCCCGTGATGTAGGATGCACCGTCCGAAAGCAGGAAGAGCGCGGCATTCGCCAGTTCGCCCGGCTGGGCCACGCGCCCCAGCGGGATGTGTTGTCCGATGGACTCGACCTTCTCCGCCGTATCCCAGCGGCTTTGCAGGGGGGTGAGGGTGAGACCGGGGAAGATGGCGTTGGACCGAATTCCTTCGGCGGCGAGTTGCATCGCCAGCGATTTCGAGAGTGCGCCGACGCCCGCCTTCGAGGCGGCATAGGCATCCTGCGGGACGGCGTCTCCGCGAAGGCACTGGATGGTCGAGAAATGGACCATGGCACCGCCGCCCGCGCTGCGCATGTGGGGAACCACGGCGCGCGCCGTGTGCACCATGGATTTGAGGTTGATGGCGAAGACCTGATCCCAGACGGACAGGTCCATCGTCAACAGCGATGCATCGCGGGCGAACCACAGCACGCCGGCGACATTGGCGAGATAGTCGATCCGGCCGAATTTGGCTGCCGCAGAGGCTACGGCCTCCTTCACGAAACTTTCGTCCGTCAGGTCGCCCCGCGCATAGACGAGGCGTTCGCCCTCCTCCACGCCTTCGGGCTTCTCCTTCACGTCGATCATGAGGACGGCGCCGCCCGAGGCGTGAAACCGCCTCGCGATTTCCAGTCCCATGCCCCCGCCGGCGCCGGTGACGACGGCTGCACGATTGCTGAAATCAAAACTGATCATGTCGGTATCCACCCCGGTGCATCAACGATCATTCATATCGCGAAAAGAACGGGGCAGCCATTGCTGGCTGCCCTGCTCCTCACGCATTGGCCGTTTTCAGCGGTAGGGGTAGCCGGCCTTTTCCATGACATCCGCATATTTCTTGAACGCCTCGACGACGCGCCCGGCGCGGGGGCTGGAGGCGGCAACCTCGTCCCAGAAGCCCTGTGCATCCGTCAGGACCTGCTGCCATTCATTGTCGGGGAGCGAGGTCAGCTCCATCTTCTTGCCTTCGACGCGCAGCTTTGCCTCGCCACCCCAATACCAGACATTGCGGTAGTAGTGCGACTGGTCGATGGTGATGCGGAACAGTTCCTGCAGGTGCTTCGGCACCTTCTCCCACGAGGGCGTGTTGGCGAAGTAGCTGCCGAACCAGGCGCCGGTGATGCTGTTGGTGAGCGCATATTTGCAGACATCCGCCCAGCCCACTTCATAGGCCTCGGTGAAGCCGCACCAGGCGACGCCATCGAGCTCTCCCGTCTGGATCGCCACCTCGACGTTGTCCCACGGAACGGTGACCGGCACGAGGCCGTATTTGGCGAGGAACTTGCCGGCGGTGGGCACGCCGAACACGCGCTTGCCGTTCATGTCGGCGAGGCTGCGGATCGGCTCCTTGGTGAAGATGTGCAGCGGATCCCAGGCGCCGGCCGAGAGCCACGTGACGTTCTCGACGTCCTTGTAGGCCTCTTCCCAGATCTCCTTCAGCCCATAGTAGCGGAACAGCGCCGGCACATCGAGGCTGTAGCGGGTGGCGAAGGGGAAATAGCCGCCGAACACCGCGATATCGACGGGCGAGGCCATGGTGGCCTCATCGGACTGCACTGCGTCGAGCGTGCCGCTCTGCAGGGCGCGGAACAGCTCCGCCGTCGGCACCAGCTGGTCGGCGTAATAGAGTTCGATCTCCATCTCGCCGTTGGCGGCGACGTTGAAGGCGTCGATCTGCGGCTTGATGACATGCGCGCCGAGGGGGGCTCCGGAATAGGTCTGCAGCCGCCACTTGATCTTGGGCTGGGCGCGGAGTACCGCGGGCGCGGCCACCGTGGACGCCGCCAGCGCGGCGCCGCCGAACGTCAGGTTCTTCAATACGCGCCGGCGTTCGGCGAGGATTCCTTCGGACGGGCAATCGGTCTTTTTCTCGGTTGTCATGTCACAGGCTCCCTTTCTCTGTTTGATTTTCATACGGCGCAGGCACGGCGTTCCCCTCACTTGCCATAGACATAGTTGGGAAGCCACAGGGCCAGTTGCGGGAACACCGCGACCAGCAGAATGGTGAGGATCATCATGATGACGAAGGGCCAGATCGAGCGATAGATGTCGGGCAGCATCACTTCCTTGGGCGCGAGCGCGCGCATCAGGAAGAGGTTGTAGCCGAAGGGCGGCGTGATGTAGGCGATCTGGCAGGTGATGGTGTAGAGCACGCCGAACCACACCAGGTCATAGCCCAGCGCCTTGAACAGCGGGATATAGAGCGGCGCCACGATCACCAGCATGGCGGTGTCGTCCAGGAAGACGCCGAGCACGATGAAGGTGGCCATCATCATGGCCAGCACCATCCAGGGCTCGAGCTGCCATTCCCCGATGAACAGGGTCTCCAGGGCGCGGGCGGCGCCCAGGCCGTCGAAGACCGCGCCGAAGGCAAGGGCGGCGAGGATCAGCCACATGAACATGGCGGACACGTCCATCGTCTGCCGCAGCGTCCTGACGAAAACCTCCCAGCTCAGGCGGCGCTTGGCAATCGCTGCCACGGTGGCCGCCGTGGCGCCCACGGCGGAGCTTTCGACCAGGCTCGTGTAGCCGAACACGAACAGCCCCGTCATGAAGAAGAAGATGAGGAACGGCGTGATGCCGGCCCGCAGCAGGCGCAGCTTCTCGCTCCACGGCATGTTGAGGTCCTCGTCCTTCACCGTCGGCGCGAGGCTGGGGTTGAGGCGGCAGCGGATGGCGATATAGGCGATGAAGATCGCCGCCATGATGAGGCCGGGAATGACACCGGCGAGCCAGAGCTGGCCCACCGGCTGGCGGGCGATCATGCCATAGAGAACCAGCACGACGCTGGGCGGAATGAGAATGCCGAGCGATGATCCGCCCTGCACCACGCCGGTGATCATCACCTTGTCATAGCCGCGGCGCAGCATCTCCGGGAGGGCGATCGTGGCGCCGATGGCCATGCCCGCCACCGAGAGGCCGTTCATGGCCGAGATGATGACCATGAGGAAGATCGTGCCGATCGCAAGGCCGCCGCGCAGCCGCCCGAACCACACATGCAGCATCTTGTAGAGGTCTTCGGCGATCCCCGATTCCGACAGGATGTAGCCCATGTAGATGAACAGGGGCAGGGTCAGCAGCGGGAACCAGTTGAACAGCTTGAAGACCTGGCTGAACGGCATTTCCACGGCGCCGTTGCCATAGAGCAGCAGTGCCGCACCCGACGCCACGAACCCGATGGCGGCAAAGACGCGCTGGCCGGTGAGCAGCATGAGCATCATCATGCCGAACATCAGAAGTGCAATGAGTTCGTAGCTCATGTGAGAGATTTGCCCCTGAGAGCCGCGACGTGCCTGAGCGCCAGGGCAACGGCTTGCATGATCATGAGAACGAGACAGGCCACCATCAGGGCCTTGATCGGTATCATGGACGGATTCCAGATCGAGAACCGCTTTTCGTTCGTCTCGATCGCATAGTTCAGGCTGGATACGCTGCCGATGAACAGGACAGCCAGATAGAAGATCAGGCAGAAGGACGTGACCAGGTCGATCCAGTGCTTGCCGCGCTCGGAGGCGTTGGCATAGAGCAGGTCCATGCGCACATGGGCGTTGTCCTTCAGCGTCATCGGCCCGCCCATGAAGTAATAAGCGGCGAGCGTGAACTGCGCGACTTCGATGCACCAGTGCAGGGGCATGCGGATGACGTTGCGGGTGATCGCATCGAGCAGCAGCACGCCGATCATCACCACCACCAGAGACATGGCGGCGATGCCGACCTTGTCCGATATCCAGTCCGTCCAGCGGACATATGCCCTGAGGGCGCTGCTCATCATATGACACTCACATTGCAGGATTGGAGACGCTGCAGCAACGGCCCTGGTGGCGGAGCGTCACAGACCAGAACGTCGATGGCCTCGAGCCGGCTGACGAGATAGGCGGCGCGCTTCTCGAACTTGCTCTGATCAGCCACGACGATCAGCTGATCGGCCTGTTCGGTCATCGCCCGGGCCACGCTGGCCTCGCCGAAATTGGCATCGGTCATGCCCACCTCGCCGTCGATCGCGGCGGGGGACAGCAAGGCATAGTCGGCGTGAAAGTCCCGCAGCTGCCGGATCGTCATTTCGCCCAGCGTCTCGGCATTGTCGGCGACGAACTGCCCGCCCAGAAGCAGCACTTCGTGCCGCCCCCTCTCCGCGAAGAGGGAGGCCACGCGAACCGAATTCGTGATGACGGTGAGCGACTTGGTGACCGCCATCACCTCGGCGCAGGCAAGCGTGGTGGAGCCCGTGTCGATCATGATCGTCGCGCCGTCGGCCACGACGTCGAAGAGCTTGTCGGCGATGAGCTTCTTGGCGGCGGCGTTTTCCTCGACGCGCTCCGAGAAGCTGCCTTCCTTGCGGATGCCTAAGCGCGTGGCCCCGCCATGCACCTTCTTCACGGCGCCGGCGTCGTCGAGCGAGGTCAGGTCCCTGCGGATGGTTTCGGCGGAAACGGACAGCCTGCTGGCCAAGTCTTCGACCGACGCCCTGCCCTCACGGGAGATCATCTCCGCAATCAGCTGCTGGCGGTCCCTTGCCTTCATCAAACGTCTCCCCGAGGGCAGATGATCATCACAAAAAGCGTTTGTCAATGCCAGCACGCCCGAACGGGCAGGAATTGATGTTGTTTATGTGGTTTCGGTCATGTAGCCTGCCCGACTGAAAGTAACGGCCATGCTCTGCTTGATTGTGAAATTTCCGGATGCCGGAGACAACTGACGTTGCAGTGATCGGTGGGGGCGTTGTCGGCCTTGCCATTTTGCGGCGGCTCGCAATGGCTGGCCTGTCCTGCGCATTGTTCGAAAAAGGGCCGGACATCCTCTCAGGCGCATCCAAGGGAAACAGCGCCCTCCTTCACACCGGGTTCGACGCGCCTCCGGGAAGCCTGGAACTTTCCTGCATGAAGGCGGGCTACGCCGAATATCTCTCGATCCGGCGGCAGATGAACCTGCCCCTGCTCGAAACCTCGGCCATGGTCGTCGCATGGACGGAGGCCGAGCGCGCGGCGCTTCCCGGCATCGTCGAAAAGGCCCACGCCAACGGCATCGCCGATGTGCGCCTCATCGAGGCCGCCGAAGTCCGGGCGCGGGAGCCCCGCCTCGCAGCCTCCGCATGCGCCGGGGTGCTGGTGCCCGGCGAACATGTGATCGACCCCTGGTCCACGCCGCTGGCCTATGCGCAACAGGCAATCGCCCATGGGGCCGCCATCCACCGCAGCACGGAGGTCACCGGCGCCACCCGGCAGCACGGCGCCTGGAAGATCGAGACGCCAGGCCGCACCTTCACGGCCGGCGTGGTGATCAACGCCGCCGGGCTGTTCGGTGACCACGTCGAGCGCTTCGTCCGCACCGCCCCCTTCGGGATCCGGCCGCGCAAGGGCCAGTTCGTGGTGTTCGACAAGCAGGCGGCGGAACTGGTGCGCACGATCATCCTTCCGGTGCCCACCAAGAGAACCAAGGGGGTGGTCCTCTTCCGCACGATCTTCGGCAATCTGGCCATCGGCCCCACCGCCGAGGAGACGGAGGAGCGGGAGGCAGCGTCCTGCGATACCGCGACGCTCGAGGCGCTCCACGCCCGCGCCCTCGAAATGCTGCCGGACCTCGCAGGGGTGGGCGTCAACGCCACCTATGCGGGCCTCCGCCCGGCGACCGAGCACCAGGACTATGTGATCGAGGCGCTGCCCGAACAGAACTGGATCACGGTCGGCGGCATCCGCTCCACCGGGCTCACCGGCTCGCTCGGGATCGCGCAGCATGTCGAGGCGCTCTATGCGCGCCATTTCGGCGGCCTGCCGCACCACCCGCCGGCGCCGCGCTGGACCGCCGTGCCCATGATCGCCGAGCATGAGGAACGGCCTTACCGAAAGGGCGGCGACATCATCTGCCATTGCGAATGGGTCACCCGGGGCGAAATCGAGACTGCGCTGTCAGGCCCCCTGCCCGCCCGCGACCTCGGCGGCCTGAAGCGGCGCACGCGCGCCATGATGGGGCGTTGCCAGGGGTTCAATTGCGGCGCGGAAATCCGCAGCATGCTGTCCAAGTGTGAACATGGAAAAACATGATGTGGTGATCATCGGCGGCGGCCCCGCGGGCCTCGCCTGCGCCACGCGGCTCAAGGCTCTCGGCGTGGGCGACGTGGTGGTCCTCGAGCGCGAAGCGGATGCCGGCGGCGTTCCCCGCCATTGCGGGCACTGGGGCTTCGGCTGGGAAAGCCACAGGCGGCTGATGAGCGGCCCCGCCTTCGCCGCACGGCTTCGCGAGGAGGCACGAAGCATCGACGTGCGGCCGGGACATACCGCGTTGGGCGTCCTCTCTCCCACGCGGATCCGGGTGCACACGCCAGCCGGCATCACGGACATGGACGCGCGGCGCCTCGTCATGGCGACGGGCGCCCGCGAGTCGACGCGGGCCGCGCTGCTGCTCGGCGGGATCCGCTCGCCCGCCATCATCAACACCGGCACGCTGCAGCAGATGGTGTATCTCAAGGGGATGACGCCCTTCGCACGGCCCGTCATCCTCGGCGGCGAATGGGTCTCCTTCTCGGCGCTGATGACCTGCCATCACGCCGGCATCAGGCCCGCCGCCATGATCATGCAGCAACTCGAGGCGCCCTGGTTCTTTCCGCTGGGCGCAAGCCTTCGCTATGGCGTGCCGGTCCACCGGGGCTGCCGCCTGCTCGCCGTGCACGGAGCACGCGGCGTGGAGGGGGTGGACGTCGAGCACCAGGGCCTGACACGGCGCATCGCGTGCGATGGCGTGATCGTCAGTGGAAAGTTCGTTCCCGAAGATTCGCTGTTCCGGGCCAGCCCGCTCGCGGCCACGGCAGCCGCCTTCCCGAGGGCAGGCAATGTGCATGGACAGCTCAAGACGGCGGGGAATTGTGTCGTGGAAGGAAGGCGCATGGCCGAGACGATTGCCAGGGAGTTGATGGCGTGAAAGTCCTTGCGATCGACCAGGGCACGACCGGAACCAAGGCCTTCACCCTCGATGGCGGCGGCAGGTTCGAGAAGGTCGCCAGCTTCGAGCACCGTCAATATTATCCGCGGCCCGGCTGGGTCGAACATGACGCCGAAGAACTGCTGCACCACATCAGGCAGTGCATCGAGGCCGCAGGGCCCGTCGATGCCATCGGCATCTGCAATCAGGGAGAGACGATCGTCGCCTGGGATTCCGCAACCGGACGGCCGATCTGCCGCGCCATCGTCTGGCAGGACAACCGGACCATGGACGTGACCGAGACCATGAAGTCCAATGGCCTCGAAGACCTCACGCTGTCGCGCGCCGGATTGCCCCTCGACCCTTATTTCTCCGCCTCGAAGATCCGTTGGGTCATCGACAACGTCGACGGCGCGCAATCCCTTCTCGGCACGGGCCGATTGCGCATCGCCACGAGCGATGCCTACTTCCTTGACCGCCTGACCGGCGTCTATGCGACGGATGTCACGACCGCGTCCCGGACGTCGCTCATGTCCCTCGCCTCGCACCAGTGGGATGATGCGTTGCTCGCGGCGTTTCGGGTGCCGCGAGACATCCTGCCCGAGATCCGGGATACGGCGGGCGATTTCGGGTCCCACAACGGCACGCGCCTGACCGCGAGCCTCGTCGACCAGCAGGCCGCGCTCTTCGGGCACGGCTGCAGCAAGCCGGGTGATGCGAAGATCACCTTCGGAACGGGGGCCTTTGCCCTGGGCGTCGCGGGAACCCACCGGCCGCAGAAGACTGACGGCGGGCTCGTGACCACCATCGCATGGCGTACACGGGGCCGCGACACGGACTACGCGCTCGACGGCGCGGTTTACAACGCGGCTTCCGCCGTCAACTGGTGCCGGTCGCTCGGGCTTTTCGCTGAGCATGGCGAGATCAACCAGTTTCAGGCGCCCTCCGCGCTCTCGCGGGGACTGTGCTTCGTTCCCGCGCTGTCCGGCCTCGCCTGTCCGCACTGGGACCGGAGTGCAAGCGGCCTGTGGATCGGAATGGGGCTGGATACGACCAGGGCAGACCTGGTGCAATCCGTGCTGGAAGGTGTCGCCCTGCGCGCCGCGGAAGTGATGGCGGAGATGGCCAGGCATCTTCCGCTCGCCGAAACCATATCCATCGACGGCGGCCTCTCCAACAATCCCTATTTCTGCCAGTTCCTGTCCAATGCGCTGAAGCGGGCCGTGGCCGTGCCATCCTCAACGGAACTCACCGCCCTCGGAACCGCGCGCATGGCGATGCTTGGTGGTGGCGAGGTGCACCTGCCTTCCCTTCCCCACCCCCGGCACGTCTGCCATCCGGATCATCCGTTGACGGATGAAATGACGTCCGTGTTCGCACAAGCCGTCAGCCGCGCCAGGGACTGGCGCCGTTAGAGCATCGCGCAAGCACCTGGGGTCACGTGCGAGGCGGAAGCTTCTCCAGAGTCGATAGCGCGGGCGACGGGCCCTCAGGGCTTTGTCGCAAGGCGGAAGCCCGTGTCATCATCGCGATAGGTTCCATCCTGGCCCATGGGCCCGTAGTCACGCCGCTTTCCCTTCGAAAGCGGTGTGAGGCCCGGGCCCCAGGACCCTCCCCTGACAATCTGGTTCGAACTGCCTGCAAAGACCGCCTCCGTCCACTCCCAGAGCGAACCCGCCTGATCGCATGTGCCCCAGGGTCCGCGGCTGTCGAACGCCGGCTCCTCGCTGGCATAGGCGCAGACGGGGGTGAACACGCCACCCATCTTGCGCCGAAGCGGCTTGTAGACTTCGTTGAAGTTTGCGGCGGGCGCCATGGGCTTTGCCTGCGGCTCGCCTTGCGCGTCCGGCGTCATCACGGCGCGCGGGGGCACATCGCTGCGCGTCGGGTATGCCCAGTAACCCGCTCCGCCCGGCTTTGCAGGATCGAAATAAGCGGCCTTGTACCACTCGTCTTCAGAGGGGATCCACCAGCGCGCATCCGGGTTGCGCGCCACAGTGCCGGTCACCTGGCCGTTTTCGAGCGTATAGGCGCCGGTCTCGGTGTCCGACCCCGCCGTTCCGCCATTGTGCATCCAGTTCGCGAAGCGCGCCGCATCGAACCAGCTGACCCAGGCGACCGGCCGCCCACCCGCACGCTCACCCCATTTCGCCGAGGGGGCCACCTCGTAGCGATAGGGATCGGACTCCGTTCCCGATCCGGCTCGCAGGATCAGCGGGCCCGGATCCTCCTTCTCGCTGGCCAATTCCTCGGACCAGAGCCGGGTGATGACGTCGCTGGACGGCACCTGCGCCACGGCGTTGAGGAAAGCCGCATATTGCGCAACGGTGACCTCCGTCTTCCCGATCCTGAAGGCGGAGAGAACGGCGCCATGGCCCGTATCGGCATCAGCCGCGTTGGCGGGTGCCCCCACCGGCACCGTCTCGATCGAGAGGCCTTCCGCCCGTGCAGAAAGGCCGGGACCAAGAGCGGCCACCGCAAGCAGGGCCGCCAGGAATGCGTGCGTCTTCATGGTGCGTTGCCCCCCGTCGTGGCCAGGCGGAAGCCCGTGTCGTCGTCATTGTAGTCCGGAAGGTAGTCCCGACCGCCAAACTTCGAGACATTGATCAGGCCCAGGCTCCAGGAGCCGCCAAGAAGGCCCATCGTTTCCGGCACACCATCATGGTTGAGCACGGGCGTATCCGACCATTCCCACAGCAGGCCTGCCTGGTCATATGTTCCGTAATGGCTGGACGTTCCGGCGTAGGCGCCCACAGGGGTCAGTTTCTGGCCTTCGGGCCCCGCGCCGTTGAAATTCGCGCTGTTGGTTCCACCCGGAGGCACTTCCGCCCGGGGCAACTCGTCACTCTGTGAAGGGTAGGTCCAGTACTTGGCTGTTCCGGGCCTCCCGGGGTCGTAGAAGGCCGCCTTGTACCATTCGTCATTGCTGGGAATCCACCAGCGCGCGCCCGGATTGCGGACTGCCCCGCCTTTGGTCCGGTAATCCAGCGAATAGGCCCCCGTCTCCGTATCGCTCGTCGCCGTGGCGCCGTTGTGGAGCCAGTTCGCAAAGCGGGCCGCGGCCAGCCAGGAGATGTTGAGCACGCCCCGGCGCGAGGAAAGCGGGCCGAGTTCCGGTGCCGGAACCTCGGAATAGACATAGGGGTCAGACACGGTGCCGCTCCCGCTGCGCGCAATCACACCTCTTGGCGCGACATAGGCGTGGGTTTCGAACATGTCTTCCTGCCAGAGGCCCTCGATGGCCTCACGCTTGCCAACGGGCAGTTCGGCGGCACGCGAAGCAACGGCATTCAGGAAGATCAGGTACTGCGCGACGGTCACCTCATACTTGCCGATGGCGAAGTCATGCGCAACAGCGCCCTCTCCCGTGCCAGGATCGGGCGCATTGCCAGCGTCACCCACCTCGACGACCTCGATGCAGACGAGGCCGACGCACCGCTCTCCGTCGTAAGGCGCATCTGCCGCCGCTGCCGGAAGTGCGAGTTCAAGAAACGCCGCGACGAACACTGCCGGGGCCGCCAGTCTGGCCAAATACATGATGCGGTTGAATGCCATCGTCACCTCGTCTCCGACCGGGCCACCGCTGGCGGCCTGCCGGAATTGCAAATCAGGTAGAACAGATGACAGGCAAGGGACCCCCTTGAACATCGGCGAAACTGCCGAGGTAATTCTACCAATGGCGGCAGGGATGACCGAAGTGGTTAGCTCCCGCGCAATTGCTTTAGAAAGAGTCTGCTTCGCCATGCTTTCCGTTCAGAAACTCGCCGCCCCGCTCCTTGCCGCCGCAGTGTGGGTGACGCCCGCTGCAGCGGGCAGCCCCAGCGCATGCTCCACCAGTTCCTGGATGGTGCGCGAGAGCGACGAAGAGATCGCGGCGCGCGTGGCGGCGATGACCACATTTCCCACGACTCTCGACCAGCGTATCTGGAACGGCATGGCGATGAAGCCCGAAATCCGGAAGAAGACGCTGGCGATCGTCGCCGACCTGCTGAAAGGAATGCGCCTCGGCCCCGAGGTCACCATCGCTTCGGTGGAGCTCTTCGGCAGCAACGCCTCCTATGAATATGACGACGCTGCCGACTTCGGCGTCCACGTCTTCCTGAACAATGCCAACACGGGCATGGACCAGAAGACGTTCGAGAACTTCCTGCGCGTCTACAACGGCTACGTGGAACTGTATCAGGAAGGAAAGATTCTCTTCGACGGCATCGTGGTCGAGATCGTGTTTCATTCGGAACCACGCTCCGGGAGTTACAAGCCGCAAGCCGGTGTGGGCCAGTTCTCGATCAGCGGCGACAGGTGGATCGTCGAACCCGTGGCGCAGCCCGACAATTTCGACACCGCCGCCATGGCCGCCGATGTCCGCCGCTGGGTGAACGAATGGAATGCGCTCGTCTGCGAATACGTCACCGATCCGGGTACGTTTTCCTGTGGCCGCTTTGACGACCTCGACGGCCAGATGAGGGATTATCGCAGGGCCGGTTTCGAGAAAGGCCTGGGTGGCCGCTCGACGGAGAACCTCACATATCGGATGCTCCGCCGCCTGTCAGTCAATATTCCGGATGGCGTCGATCTCGCCGAACATGAATGCCGCAATCATCAGTTCAGCACCGGAGCACCTTGAGGCCCGGCAACTCCCTCGCCGCAAATCAGCTGGTCCCTCCGCCTCCGGCTTGGGGTGATCTGACGTCCGTTGAGACACACGAAACCCCCGTGGTTTTTGCATTTCTGCAGTCCCGGGGGTTTTGTGTGAGTG
>VFQS010001628.1_pt1 | contig 20178 bp, 14 predicted proteins | sample 3512361 | NCBI WGS metagenome assembly VFQS01 (sample SAMN10412375, study PRJNA504923) | tailings metagenome | isolation source: Relicate 1 Philex TSF3 active mining | place: Philippines
GACTTATTGCGAGGGGTCAAAAAGCCCATTCTTTCGCTACTTCCCTGATTTTCTTATAGTAAGTCTAATTAAAAATTTGTACTTTGGCAGAAAACACCTGCCTATGTCCGTCCTCACCCGCTTTTCCGGTCTGTACGACCGCCTGTTTACCCAGGCGCTCATCCACTGGGTAGAAAAAATCACCCTTTACATCGCCATCATCGGGTTCCTGGCCCATTTGGGGATTATCTACCTCGAGAACCACTTTGATATGTTCCGGATAGCGCATGCCCACCCGCCTTCGTATCTGCAGGCTATCTACACGCCGTTCAGCTTCCTGCTTTTTTTTGAGGTGTTCCTACTGGTGACCATCATTCCGAAATCCACTTCCGAATTTGTAGGGAAGCAGTTTGAAATCATTTCCCTGATTACGCTGCGCAGTTTTTTTCACGATATATCCGAGGTCGATCCGGGCAAAGGGCACGATTTCGAGTGGGAGGGTTTGAAGTTCGTCGCCCTGGACCTGGCAGCGGCCCTGGTCATGTTTGGACTGACGATATCTTACTACCGCATCAGCAAGCCCACCCGCGCAGAGGATGAAGACCCTGCTGAACTGGCGCGTTTTGTAGGTATAAAAAAAATTATATCCGGCTTATTGGTGCTGGCCCTGGTTTTCGTGAGCACCCAAAGCCTGGTGTCGTGGTATGCCCAGCTTCTTGAGTCGCTCCAGGGCAAGCAGTTGCCCCCGAATCCCGATACTGTTTTCTACGGGCAGTTTTTCAGCATCGTAATTTTCGTGGATGTGTTTCTCTTAATCGTTTCCATGCTCTACCGGGCCTCGTTTGAACTCCTTTTCCGCAATGCGGCATTCGTGATTACGACTATCTTGCTGCGCTTTTCCCTGGGCATGGAGAGCCCTTTCAACCACCTCATGGTACTGGGAGGGTTTATTTTTTCCATGACGTCTCTGGCGCTGTATGCCTGGTCCAGAAAGCCGATCCAAGAAATCCCAAAAGGCAGTTGAGCCCTCGGGGTAGCGTATGTCCTGCGATGCGCCCGAAATAATCCGCAGACAGGACTTTTTACACAAACCCTGAACAGTTACCAATTCTTTTTTAATTTAGGGCGATAATTTTCTAAAATGCCAAATTTTATACGGCGTTTCGTTCGCCTTGCCTTTCCGGTTTTGCCGGTGCTTTGCGTGTTATTGATCTTGCCCTCCTTTTTGCCAGTCAAAGATGGAGAAGTTTTCTATGCCCGGGAGGTCAAGCCCATCCTCAACAAACGCTGCATCTCCTGCCACGGGGGCGTAAAACAAAGCGGTGGCTTCAGCATGATGAAGCGCCGGGATTTCTTCCGGCCCAACGAATCGGGGTTGCCCGCCGTAGATGCCGGCAACCTGGCCGGGAGCGAGCTCTTGCGACGCATCGGGCACACCGACCCGGAAGAGCGCATGCCCCTCGATGACGCCCCGCTGAGCACCCGGGAGATCCGCACCCTGAAAAAATGGGTTCGCATGGGTGCCCCTTGGGGTACCCACTGGGCCTATCAGCCGGTACAGCGCGTACCCATACCTGAATCACGGAGCTGGGCCGACTTGTTTTTCCAAACAAAAGATGCCCCAAACCGGGCACCCGTAGATGCTTTTATCGCAGAAAAGCTGCGCGAAAAACGCCTGGATCTCAATCCCCCTGCGGATAAAGCCACTTTGCTGCGCCGCGTAAGCCTAGACCTCATCGGTTTGCCCGCACCGCCCGAACTCGCGGAATCCTTCCTGAAAAGCAATCGCAGCGATGCGTATGCCGCGCTGGTGGACGCTCTGCTTGCCTCCCCTCGCTATGGGGAAAAATGGGCCTCCGTATGGCTCGATATCGCGCGCTACGCCGACAGCAAAGGATATGAAAAAGACAACCTCCGCGAAATCTGGCGCTACCGCGACTGGCTCATCGAGGCCCTCAACCGGGATATGCCCTATGATCAGTTCCTGCGCGAGCAACTCGCCGGAGATCTCCTCCCCAACGCGGGCGATGCCCAGTTTGTCGCCACCGCCTTCCACCGCAATACCCCCACCAACGACGAAGGCGGTACCAGCGATGAGGAATACCGCAATGCCGCCGTCATAGACCGGGTCAATACCACCTTTGAAGGCCTGCTGGGCACCTCCTTTTCCTGCACGCAATGCCATGGCCATCCCTATGAGGACTTCAGCCATGCGGATTACTACCGCGTACTTGCTTTTTTCAATAACACCCGCGATGAGGATACCGTAGAGGACTATCCCCTCCTCCGCCACTTTTCCCCTGCCGACAGCCTCCTGCTCAGGGAACTCCGGCAATGGATCGAAAAACAGGCCGGCGCGCAACGGGCCCATGAAGTGTTCCAGTTTGTAAAATTCCAGCAACCGGTCCTCTATGCGCCCCATACCGACCGATACGTCAACAGTGAATTGTACGACACCAAATACCTGGTCTTTCGAAAAAAGAGCAGTGCTCGTCTTCCGTCCGTACTGCTCAACGGGCAGACCCGCCTCGTGCTACAGCAGCGGGGCGCGCAAAAGACGGGAACACTGAGCGTCCGCCTCGACAGCCTCAACGGCCCGCTGTTGAGTCGGCACCGCATCCCCTCCACGGAAAACCGATGGGATCTGACCGAAATCCCCCTCCGCCCGGTGAGCGGGCGGCACGACCTGTATTTCTACTACGAAAACCCAGCCCTGCTGGCGGATGAAGAAACGGGGTTCAGCATCAACTGGTTCTATTTTGACGATCCGTTCCCCGGAGCGGCGGGCGATCCTGTGCGCAAGAAGTACGAATCTCTGTACTGGGAACTCCTCCGCCGCCCGGTACCGGGCACCCCGGTCTTACTCGAAAACCCGGCTGCCTTGAAGCGCGAAACCCGGATTTTTGAGCGCGGAAACTGGATGGTCAAAGGGAAGGCTGTAGCACCGGGGGTGCCCGCCGCCCTGGGGGGAAAAGCTCCCAGGCGCCCCGACCGCCTCGGGCTGGCCGAGTGGCTAACAGACAAAACCCATCCTCTCACGGCCCGCACCCTGGTCAACCGCGTCTGGGAACAGGTGTTTGGCACCGGTATCGTCGAGACGCTGGAAGATTTCGGCTCCCAAGGAACCCTACCCTCTCACCCGGAGCTACTCGAGTACCTGTCCTGGCAGTTCATGCACACGCATGCCTGGAGCCTGAAATCTCTGTTGCGCGAAATCGTACTTTCCGAAACCTACTGCCAGAGTGCCTACGCCCATCCTGAAAAAATCAAAGCCGACCCCGGTAATAGGCTGCTCGCCCGGTCGCCCCGGGTGCGCCTGAGTGCCGAGCAACTCCGCGACCAGGCACTAGCGGCAGCCGGACTGCTCAGTCCAAAGATGTACGGCCCCTCCGTCATGCCCTACCAGCCCGAGGGTATCTGGGCAAGCCCCTACGACGGGAGCCGCTGGGTACTCAGCACAGGAGAAGACCGCTACCGGCGGGCGATTTACACGCTGTACAAGCGCAGCAGCCCTTATCCCTCGCAGCTTGCCTTCGACGGGGCGATGCGCAACGTCTGTACAGCGCGGCGCATACGCACAAACACCCCGCTACAGGCCCTGGTCACACTCAACGACCCTGCATTTATGGAGGCCGCTCTTCACCTGGGATACCGCATGCAACGGGATCTGCCCCGGGCTAATCCGAAACGACGGCTGCAGTACGGCTATCGCCGACTGCTCGGCCGCGACATACCCCCCGCACAGCTTCAGGCTATGGAAGCCTTATACCATAAGGCCCTGCAAGAGTACAAGGCTCGGCCGGAATTGGTCTGTGCTATGGATCCCATACTCCCCGGGCCAGAATCAGCGGCATTGGCCCTGGTAGCCAACGCCCTGCTCAATCTCGACGAAGCCATCACCAAAAATTAACACCATGACAAACCAGAGGCTCCGCCTAAAGGAAGAAGCCCGCATAGAACAGGCACGGCTCGCCACCCGCCGCCTCTTTCTCAAGCAGTGCGCCATCGGACTGGGCGGATTGGCCCTGTCGCCCCTGCTCCCTGCCTGCGGCAGCGATGCCAGTACCTTTTTTGATGCGGCCAACCCGCTGGCCCCGCGTGCACCCCACTTCGCAGCGCGTGCCAAATCGGTGATCTACCTGCACATGGCCGGCGCGCCTTCGCAATTGGAACTCTTTGACTACAAGCCGGAATTGAAGAAGCTGGACGGGCAGCCCTGTCCGCAGTCCCTGTTAGAAGGGAAGAAATTCGCCTTTATCCGTGGGGTGCCGCAAATGCTGGGCGGCCAGGGTGAATTCAGGCAACACGGCCAGAGCGGTGCATGGGTATCCAACTACTTGCCCCACCTCGCAGGGGTGGCTGACGAGATAGCTTTCCTGAAAGCCGTGCATACCGACCAGTTCAACCATGCACCAGCACAGTTGTTGATGCAGACCGGCTCCGCGCGGCTCGGAAGGCCCAGCCTGGGCTCCTGGGTCACGTATGGCCTGGGCTCCGAGAACGCCAACCTCCCCGGATTTGTCGTGCTCACATCCGGTGGCCAAAACCCCGACGCCGGAAAAGCCGCCTGGGGCAGCGGATTCCTACCCTCCGTATATCAGGGGGTACACTGCCGCTCCCATGGGGAGCCCGTGCTCTTCCTCGACAACCCGCCCGGTATAGACCGCGATCTCCGAAGAGCCTCGGTAGAAGCCATCCAGCAAGCCAATCAGGACACCTACCGCGAATTTCAGGACCCGGAAACCCTGTCGCGCATTTCCCAGTACGAAATGGCCTTCCGCATGCAGATTTCCGCCCCGGGCGTCATGGATATTTCCGACGAACCGGAATACATCCGGGACTTGTACGGCGCCCGGCCCGGCGAAGGCAGCTTTGCCAATAATGTGCTGCTCGCCCGTAAGCTCGTAGAAAAAGGCGTTCGCTTCGTACAACTCTTCGACTGGGGCTGGGATGTGCACGGCAACTCCCCGGATACGGCACTCGAGATCGGGCTCGTCAACAAATGCCGGCAAGTGGACAAGGCCATCACCGCCCTCATCCTCGACCTCAAACAGCGGGGGCTGCTGGAGGAAACCCTCGTTGTCTGGGGCAGCGAGTTCGGACGTACGCCCATGCAGGAAAACCGAAACGGCCTCGCGATGCCCTACAAAGGCCGCGATCACCACGCCGACGCCTTCACCGTCTGGATGTGCGGGGGAGGCATAAAACAGGGCGTCAGCTACGGCGAGACAGATGAAATCGGCTTTTACCCCGTGTCGGGCAAAGTCTCGGTGTACGATGTGCAAGCCACTATCCTCAACCGGCTCGGCTTCGACCACGAGCGCTTTACGTATCCCTTCCAGGGCCGGCAGTTCCGCCTAACCGACGTGTCCGGCCAGGTCATCGAACCCGTTATCGCATAGACTATGGGCGTACTCCATCCACTGATCGTACACTTTCCCATAGCCCTGCTCCTACTCGCGGCAGGCCTGGAAATCTATGGGCGTACTTCAAAGGGCAGGTCTTTTCTTCCCGTTATCCCCCTGCTCCTGCTCCTCGGTGCCGCGGGAGCTACCCTGTCTGCCCTGACCGGATACCTGCTCTCCCAAACCAGCGGCTACGACACTGCCCTCCTGTCCGGCCACCGGAATACAGGAATCGCCCTTGCCGCAGCTTCCCTGATCCTCGCGGTGTTCTACCAGCGGGCCTCGAGGCTCCGCTTGCCCGGCCTGTTGGGGATAAGTGTCCTCGTCGCCCTCGCCGGGCATCAGGGCGGAACCATCACTCACGGACAGGGGTACTTGAATCCTCTCCTTAAAAAAAACAAACCGGTAGCCTCCCGACTGTCCGCCGAGGCGAACGCATACGAGGCATTGATTCAACCTCTTTTACAAGAAAAGTGCATCAGTTGCCACGGCTCCGGCAAGCAAAAAGGTAAACTCCGCCTCGACAGCCCCGAAGCGATCCGCCAAGGGGGGAAACACGGCTTCGCCATCGAAGGGACACCACATGCCTCCCTGATGGCACACCGCATACACCTGCCTCTAAGAGAGGAGGAGCACATGCCGCCTGCTACCAGACCTCAGCTCAGCGAAAAGGAAAAAATTTACCTCGAAAAATGGTTGGAAAAAGGAGCCGATGCGCGGTTGCGCATAGCAGACTTGGAACTGGAGGTGGATGTATCCCTCCCCTCCGCGACGGCAACCCCAGAGTGGCCGAAGGCTGGAAACCTGAACCCCGCCTCCGATAAACAATTAGCCGCATTGCGCGACCTGGACATCAGCGCCGTCGCAATCGCCCGGGAAAGCCCGCTGCTGCAGATCAGCGTTCCGTCGGTATCCCGCCTCGGCAAGCCGCACTGGGAAGCCTTGAAGGGCCTCGAACACCATATCGCCAGCCTGCGCCTCAGCGGCACGAATACGGAAGATACCCACCTCGCCTGGGTGGCGCGACTCCCTCATCTGGCGCGCCTATACCTCGACGGTACCCCTATCAGCGACGCCGGCCTGAGCCAACTCAAAGAAGCCCGCGAGCTGCGCTACCTCAACCTGGTCGGCACGAACATCAGTGCGCAAGGTCTCGTGGCTTTGCGCAACCTTCCGGCGCTAAAATCGCTATACCTCTATCAAACCCGGGTGGACCAGGCGGAACTACCGCTCTTGCAGGGCTATTTCCCCCGTGCCGCACTCGACACAGGCGGGTACTCCCTCCCTTTGCTGCCCGGCGATACGTCCCGCGTGCAAACCAAATAACCTCCAAAATTGTTTCCCGCCAAAAGAACCATACTATGAAATGCCCAACCTGCAACGTAAACCTTTTGATGACTGATCGCAACGGCGTGGAGATTGATTACTGCCCCGACTGCCGGGGCATCTGGCTCGACCGGGGCGAACTGGACAAAATCCTCGAGCGCGCCGCTGGCGAAAACCGCGGCACGCGATCTGGCGAAGCACCTCCTCCCCGCGATTATCGGCACGACGACCGCCGCTCTTATCCCGAATACAAAAAGAAAAAAAGGGACTCCTTCCTCGAAGAACTATTCGATTTTTAGGCGGCTCGCGCGCTGAGCGTTTTTACAGCGGAAAGCGCATCCATGCTACGACAGCCGAAAACAGACAGGCTGCACAGGATACGATATACTCCCACTGCATCCTCCTGATTCGGATATAGGTGAGGGCGACATAATACAAAGCCAGCGAAAGGCACACCAACAGGAATTGCCCCATCTCGACGCCTGCATTAAAGGAAAAAAGCTGTACCAGGCTGAGGACGTGCGAATCCGCCACAGTATGCCCCTGAAAGTAATGGAAAAAGTTAAACCCGTGCAGCAGGCCGAAACCGGACGCAAAAAGGTAATTCACCCAAAATTTTTTTCCAAAGGCGTCGGGCTGTTCCTCCTTCCAGCCTGGAAGCAGGTTCATGATGGCAGTCGCCATTACCGTCAAGGGAATGAGGAAGTCCACCCACCCGGCATCCATCGCATCCATCATCTCCATGGAGGATAGCGTCAGCGTCAGGCTATGGGCTAGTGTATAGGCAATCGCGAGGAGGGATATCTTGCGCCAGTCGGAGACCCGATACAGCGCAACCAACATGAGGACGAACAAGATGAAGTCAAACCGGGCCAGGTCAACGACGTGCGAGATGCCCAACTGAAGGTAGCTTGCGACAAAGGCAGGAACTTGCATAAGGGTATGTGTTTATAAGACCTCGCAAAGTTCCCGGAAAAATACTGAAATGGTATGCAATAAGATACCACTAATGCGCAAAAACGGGCATGAATCAAAAATTCCCATGTGCATGTACCCCAACGATGTGCTGCCGTATTGCGAAAGAGGGGCGGGCTTTTTGGGCCTCGCCAATCCCCTTCTCAATACGCTGGTATTAGCCCCTGTTCCCGGGAGGGCGGAACCATTTCTTCTTTTTTGCCGGCTGGGTATTTGGTCGGCGGGAAGCGGTGGGCGTTGCAGGAGTACTGGACGCCCGTGGGGAGGGCACGGTCTGTGCGACGGGTGCCTGCGGCATTTCAACCCCGGGGATATCGTTCAAAAAAGGATGCTCGGCTACGACCGGGATAGTGCGGGCGATAAGTTTGTGGATGTCGCGGATATAAGGGCGTTCTTCCTCGTCGCAAAAAGAGACCGCTACGCCCTCGTTTCCTGCCCGACCGGTACGTCCGATGCGATGTACGTAGGTCTCCGGGATATTCGGGATTTCGTAGTTGATGACATGCGATAATTCCTCTACGTCTATGCCTCGGGCTGCGATATCTGTAGCGACCAGGATGCGGGTCTGGCGCGTCTTGAAATTGTTCAGTGCGCGCTGCCGGGCATTCTGCGATTTATTGCCGTGAATAGCCTCCGCTCCGATACCGGCCCGGTGCAAATCCTTGACCAGGCGGTCGGCCCCGTGTTTAGTGCGCGTAAATACGAGAGCCGAAGGGATGTCCATTTCGCGCAGCAGGTGGATCAGCAGGGCCTTTTTCTGGTTTTTGGGCACATAGTACAGCGACTGGTTGATGCGCTCGGCGGTCGAGGAGGGCGGCGTCACGGCCACGCGCTCCGGATCGCGGAGGATATTACCCGCTAATTGTACGATTTCGGGAGGCATGGTAGCGGAAAAAAACAGCGACTGTCTTTTTTCGGGAAGGTGTTTCAGCACCTTGCGCACATCGTGGATGAAGCCCATGTCGAGCATGCGATCCGCCTCGTCGAGCACAAAGATCTCGATGGTATCCAGGCGGATGAAGCCCTGCTGTATCAAATCGAGTAGTCTGCCCGGGGTAGCCACTAAAATATCCGTACCGGATTGGAGGGCGTTGACCTGGGCATGTTGGGACACCCCGCCGAAAATCACGAGAGAGCGGATGCCCGTCAGGCGTCCGTAGATGGCGATACTCTCGTCTATTTGGATGGCCAGTTCGCGGGTAGGGGTCAGGATGAGGGCGCGGATGCCGCTGCGCCGGTTGTGGGGGCGTGGTTTTCCGCGCAGGATCTGCAGGATAGGCGTGGCGAAGGCTGCGGTTTTGCCTGTGCCGGTTTGGGCACAAGCCAGGAGATCTTTCCCGGCCAGTACTTTGGGGATAGCTTGTTGCTGGATGGGAGTGGGGGCAGTATAGCCTGATTCGTGTAGTGTTTTGAGGATTTCGGGAATCAGGTGCAACGATTCAAAAGTCATAAAAATCATTTAAGGGCAGGGTGCAGGATCATACGCGCACTTTCTGCTTGTGGATAATGTGTGAGAGAATTATTTCCCCGTGATCGCGGGTATTTTCAATAAAGTATTTGTTGATTTGCCGTCCTCCGCAGACTACCCCGGACAGATAGACATTCGGCAGGTTGGTTTCCAGGGTATGCGGGTCGTGGTCGGGAACCTGGTCTTCCGATGCACTGCAGCTCAGTCCGAGACGCTGCAGGAGCGCGTAATTGGGCTGGTAGCCCGTCATGGCCAGTACGAAATCGTTTCCGATACAAAAAGGCCCTTCCGGTCCTTCCAGCACTACTTCGCCGGGGCGGATAGCTTTGACGACCGTGTGGAAGTAGGCGGGGATACTCCCCTCGGCGATCCGGTTTATGATGTTGGGCCGTATCCAGTATTTTACGTTGGGGTGTATTTCAGCCCCCCGGATTACCATGGAGACCCTGGCTCCCTTTTGGTGCAGCTCCAGCGCCGCATCGCAGGCCGAGTTGCGGGCACCGACCACCAGTACCCGCTGGTCAATATACGGGTGGGCATCGTCGTAGTAATGGCGTACCCGGGGCAGCTCTTCACCAGGCACTTCCAGCATCCGCGGCGTGTCGTAGAAGCCGGTAGCCACGACGACACTGTGGGTCAGGTATTGCCCCCGGGTGCTTTGGATGCGGTAACACCCATCGGGTTCCCGGTTCATAGACTGTACTTCTTCGTAGCAATGTACGGATAGCTCCCAGGCTTCCTTCAGCCGACGGTAGTATTCCAGTGCTTCCCGGCGGGTGGGCTTATCCCCGTGCGATATGAAGGGCACCTGCCCTATCTCGAGCAGGCGGGAAGTTGAAAAAAACGTCATATTAGTGGGAAAGTGGTAGATAGAGTTGGCCAGCACACCTTTTTCGAGTACGATGTAGCGCAGCCCCGCTTTTTTTGCCGACAAGGCGACATTCAATCCGCTCGGCCCTCCACCTATGATAACCAGGTCAAAACAATTCATAACTTCTTGTGAACACAAAACTACACTTTTTCGTTCAAAAGCGTCCAAAAACCCTTTTTTCCTCCGGGGCAAAGGCCAATGCGGAACGAGCTGGCCCATCATCCTGCGTCAGCGACCTTCTGTCAGAGGGGCGTGGTTTCGGATGTGCTGGGCCATAATTTTGATCAGTTCCGTACGTTCGGGTCCCCAGCAATGCGGCTTGCCGTCGCCGTAGGTGACCGAGCCGTTGTACGCCGGTTGGGCAGATTTGAGGAACTCCTCCATGAGGCGCACGGCGGGGTCCAGGAAATACGTGTCCATATCGCCCATGTAGATATGCAGTTTCCCCTTGAGTTTTGGGGCCAGGGTCTGCCAGTTCCGTTCGAGGTATTCCCGCAGGTCGTAGTTCTCTTTCCAGTATTTTGCCACCTCCGGATCTATCGCGCCGGTTTTTTTGTCGAACAGTGGTTTGACATAGCCATCTGGGCCGACAGGCCCAAAGACGGCCTCGAAGATATCCACTTGTTCCCCCGATCGGTTTTTGGTACCCATGGCCAGTTCCATGTGGTTGCGCTGCTGGTAGGTGAGCCTTGTGAGGCCGTCTGTAGTACGGTCCGACGGAGTAGGCACTTTCACCCAGCCAAATTCTTTGTAATACGCGTTTTTGTCCTGGTAGATATTGACCGATTGGAAATAGCGAAAATCCACTGGGTCTGGGCACAGGGCGAACGCGCCCCCGAAGAAATCGGGATGGAAAATCTGCATGGCCAGGGTTATCCAACCCCCTGTAGAGCCTCCCGACAGCACCCGCGCCCAGGGCTGCCGGATGATGCGGAACTGCTGTTCTACTGCCGGGATGAGCTCCTGCAGGATAGCATCCCCGTAAGGTCCGGTGTTGGGGGAGTTCACCCCGTAGCTGTCGTCGTAATATGGACAGGGATGCTGGAAGGTCACCAAAATCATCTCCGGACATTCTTCCGATTTCCAGAACTGCCCAAACTCATACCCGGAACGGCCGCGGGAGCCCGGTTCACCACCCGGGTCTTTTTCGCTGAAGCCATTGGGTGCCGCCGTAGAGAAGTGCCCCTGGATATAGTTGACGGGGTAATAGCGCTCGGGATGCTCCGCATAGCTGCGCGGCAATAAAATCGTAGCGCCCAGGTACATGGGCTGCCCCCAAAACGCCGTCAGTATCTTGCTCTGGAACTTGATGCGCTTGACCCAGCGCGTATCCTCCGGCACCGCTATCGGCGGGATTGTATTTTTACATACCAAATCTACTCTCTGCGCCTGCCCCGGGACAATGGTGATTTTCTGTACATCGCTGTACAGATTGCCCGGCGACACCTGAAAACGCTGCCCTTCCCACTGATCCTGGTGCATCCAGAGTGTATGCCCGTCGGTGCGCTTGAACTCCGTGTACACGTTGACGAACCCCTGGACGTAATATTCCCCTTCCGGTAGCTCCGACAAGCGCTCCAGGGGATAGCCCACAGCCTGGCCGTCTATCGGCACCGCTACCCCCGGGAGTAGCCGCTCTACATCTTTGCCGAAAAACGGAACCCCGTGTGTGCCTATCTGAAGGCGCGGCTCCCGGCGGTTGTCCCTGGAAACCATGACATACACACGGCCCGTAATCGGCCCGCTGTGCGCACTCGCCGAATAGGAAACAGAAAAAGCAGGGCCCTTTTCTTTTTTCGATTGGGCCTGCACAGCACCCGCTATGAGGAAAAATACCAGGAATGCCCAGGGGAAGAAACGCTGAAATGCCATTTTGTACCGGATTTTTAGGTGATGCAACAAGTCTGTTTCATAAATATACGGAATGTACTTGTTTTTTGGTAATTTTATAAAAATTTGTACCATGAGGGTATTGTCTCTAATCTCTATTTTGCTGATTTTCATAGGCTGCCAACCCGCCCAGCAGCCGTTGGCTACAGGTGAGCAAGCCTGGTGGAAGGAATCCATCGTCTATCAGATCTATCCCCGGAGTTTCAAAGACAGCGATGGCGACGGGATTGGCGATCTCAAGGGAATCCTCTCCGAGCTGGATTATCTGCAGAGCCTGGGTATCAATACGGTGTGGCTGAACCCGATATTCCGCTCGCCCAACGACGACAACGGGTACGATGTCAGCGATTACCGAGGGATACAGCCCGAGTTCGGTACTATGGAAGATTTTGACCTCCTGCTGAAAGGCCTGCACGAACGCGGTATAAAACTGCTGCTCGACCTCGTCGTCAACCACAGCAGCGACGAACACGAGTGGTTCGTGCAGAGCCGCAGTTCCCGCGATAACCCTTACCGGAACTACTACCACTGGTGGAATGCAGAGAAAGGGACGCCTCCCTACCGGTACAGCCTCTTCGATGTGAACCACGACGCCTGGATGTACGACTCCCTGACGAATGCCTATTATCTCCACTATTTTTCGCGAAAACAACCCGACCTGAACTGGGAAAATCCGAAACTGCGGCAGGAAGTATATGCCATCATGAAGTTTTGGGCCGAAAAAGGGGTGGACGGCTTCCGACTCGACGCCTTCCAGTTTGCTGCTAAGGACACTGCGTATCCCGAATTCCCGAAAGGCTATGAAAAGGGGTTCGTCAAATACTATGCTATGCAGGGCAACCTCCACCGCTACCTCCAGGAGATGCACCGGGAAGTGTTCAGCCAGTACGATGTGACAAGCGTCGCAGAAGGTGCCGGCAACAGCTTTGAGGATGCTCATGACCTCGTGGATGCCGACCGGAAGGAACTCCACATGGCCTACGCCTTCGATGCGATTGACCTCCCCAAACGCGATGGGTACGACCTCCTGAAATTCAAGGAAGTATTCACCCGGTGGGACAGCGCGTTCGCAGAAAAAGGCTGGCTCTCCATCTTCCTGGCCAACCACGACAACGCGCGTATGGTCACGCGATACGGCAACGATTCCCCGGCCTACCGAGAGCTTTCCTCCAAAATGCTCCATACCTTCCTGCTGACCATGCGCGGGACGGTCTATACCTACTACGGCGACGAACTGGGTATGTCGAACCCTGGTTTCGAACGCATCGAGGACTATAAAGATAAAGCCACGCTCAATGAATACGCCTACCAGAAAAATACGGGCAAGGATATAGCCCTCTTTTTACAAAACCTCAAATTTGGTTGTCGTGACAATGGCCGGACCCCCATGCAATGGAACCGCTCCGCCAACGCTGGTTTCACCACCGGAACCCCCTGGATCGCCCTCCACAAAAACTACGGGGAGGTAAACCGCGACCAACAGGAAAAGCAGGAAAATTCCGTCCTGCACTATTTCCGAAAAGCAGTCAAACTCCGCAGGGAAAATTCCTTGCTGGTCTATGGAAAATATACCCTGCTGGATAAGGAAAACCCCGATACGTACGCCTATACCCGGGAGTGGAACGGCCGTAAAATGCTGGTCCTACTCAACTTCCGCGATAAAGTCGCACCTGTCCAAACCGGCTTTTCCCTCAAAGATGCCAAATTGCTTCTGGGCAACTATCCCAACGCCTCTCGCGACGGCAAGCTCAAGCCTTACGAAGCACTTGTTTTCGAACTGTAAAATTTTTCAAGATGCACAAACGGTATGCCAAAAGCCTCTCGGTATTCTTCTTCTCCCTCGTCTGGTGGTGCGGGCTCCACGCCCAACTCCGCCTTCCCGCCTTCCTGTCGGACAACATGGTGTTGCAGCAGCAAAAGTACAACCGCATCTGGGGATGGGCAGAGCCCGGAAAGCTGGTACAAGTAGAATTTCAGGGAAAAACATACCCCGCTTTTGCCGACAAGCAGGGGGTCTGGCAGGTCTTCCTCCAACCCAGCTCAGCCGGAACGGGGGGGGCTATGCACATCCGCGCAGGCGCCGAAAGCCTGGTACTAGACAACATCCTCATCGGCGAAGTATGGGTTTGCAGCGGCCAGAGCAATATGGAGTGGCGCATGAACTGGCTCGGGGATACCTATACATCTGAGATGGAGAGTGCTTCCAACGACCAAATCCGCTTTGTCGTTTTTGAAAGGGCCTACTCGAACTACCCCTTGCAGGATGCCAAAATCGAGCGGCCTTGGTCGGCCATCAGCCCTGCTTCTATCCCGGAGTGTTCCGCCATTGCATACTGGTATGCCAAATACCTGCAGCAGACCTTGAATGTGCCCATCGGCCTCGTCGTCACGAGTTGGGGCGGCACCCCGGCAGAGTCCTGGACCAGCTTCGAAGCCCTCCAGCCTTTTCAAAACTATACCGACACCTACATTCAAAAGATACAGCCCGTTGATCTACAGGGCGTAGCAAAACAACAGCAACAAAGCCGCCAGCGCTATCAGCAGGCGTTGGTCGAAAATAAGGCCCGGCTGGCCAGTGCGATGCAGTCCGATTTCGACGACAGCGGCTGGGATACGGTTTCCCTGCCCAGGCCCTGGGAACAGCATGGGTTCACAAACTCCGACGGCGTTATGGCCTATCGGCTTGCTTTCGAGTTGAGCGCTTCGGTTGCAGGGAAGCCGGCGACCCTTCGCCTGCCCGCTATTGACGATATGGACTCTACTTTTCTCAACGGGCAGTTCATCGGCACGACCGGCCAATGGAACACGCCCCGGATCTATAGCGTGCCCGCAGGGGTGCTGAAAAAAGGGAGGAACGTACTCGCCATCCGCGTACAGGACAACGCCGGCGGGGGTGGCCTCGCAGCCGCCCCGGAACAGTTCAGCTTGTCGGCAGGAGGAAAAACGATACCGCTCTCCGGAATCGCGCGCTATGAAATGATAGCCCCGCTCGAAATCGTCAGTGCGGTGAACGGCTCCATGCAGGTTCAACCCGCCGTTTTGTACAACGCCATGATTGCCCCCCTTCTGCCTCTGTCTATACGCGGGGCGATCTGGTATCAGGGCGAAAGCAATGCCAACCGGGCACTGGAGTACCGCGCGCTGTTCCCCGCCATGATTCAGGACTGGCGCAACCGCTGGGGACAGGGAAATTTCCCCTTCCTGTATGTGCAGTTGTCTTCCTACGGCAAAGTCCTGAGCGAACCGGCCCCCAGCGACTGGGCGCTGCTGCGCGAAGCCCAGGCATTGACCCGCTCCATCCTGCCGAATACGGCCATGGTCGTCACGACCGATGTGGGCAATCCTCTCGATATACACCCTAAGCAAAAGAAGGAAGTGGGCGACCGACTGGCCGCCGAAGCACTGCGCATGGTGTACGGGCAACAAAATATCGTCAGCAGAGGCCCTCAATTGAAATCCTGGGTCGTAGAGGGCAATAAGGCTATCCTCGACTTCCATTTCAGCGGCAAAGGGCTGATCGCTCAAAATGGCCCGCCCGCGCATTTTGCCCTCGCCGGGGCCGACAAGAAATTCTACTGGGCAAAGGCGGAAATCGTCGGAACCCAGATTGTACTCACCTGCGAGCAGGTGCCTTCGCCGGTCGCCGTGCGCTATGCCTGGGCCGACAGCCCTGTCAGCGCCAACTTGTTCAACCGCGAAGGGTTCCCTGCCGAACCTTTCCGCACGGATGAGTGGTAGGCTCGTTTCGAGGGGTCAAAAAGGCCCTTTTTTGCATAAAAATTGATTTTTTCTACATGAATAGCAAGAGAGAAAGCACTGCCCGCCGCGTAGGTATCCTGGGCGGCGGGCAGCTGGGGAAAATGCTGGCCCTGGCGGCGGGCAACTGGCACCTGCCTGTCCATATCCTCGACGAATCCCCTGATTTTCCGGCACCTCCTTTTGCTGCCGGCTTCGTCCCCGGTCGCTTCAACTCGTATGAAGATGTATACCGCTTCGGCAAAACGGTGGATGTGCTGACCATAGAAATCGAACACGTGCATACGGGCGCGCTGAAAGCCCTCCAGGCCGAGGGCCTCACCGTACACCCTGCCCCCGATATCCTGGAACGGATCAAGGACAAAGGGCTGCAAAAGGAGTTCTATGCCCAGAACCGCATCCCTACAGCCCCTTTTCGGATCTTCGACCATTATGCTGAGCTCGAGGCCGCCCTCGATACCGGCGAGCTGGCCTTCCCTTTCGTGCAAAAGACCCGCACCGATGGCTACGATGGCCGCGGAGTGGCCGTCATCCGAAGCCCGCACGACCGGCACAAGCTCATCCCCGGCGGTACACTGGTAGAAGAACTGGCTGAAATAGAAAAAGAATTGGCCGTAGTGGTAGCCCGGAACCAGCGCGGGGAAGTCCGCGCTTTCCCTACCGTGGAAATGGATTTCAATCCCGAGGCCAACCTCGTGGAGTTCCTCATCTGCCCGGCACGCATCCCGGAAGAGGTCGAGCGCGCCGCCGAACGCCTGGCTATGGATACGATTGAAGCCTTTGGCCTGTGCGGCCTCCTCGCAGTGGAGTTATTTTTGACGAAAAAAGGAGAACTTTGGGTCAACGAGGTGGCTCCCCGACCACACAACAGCGGGCACCACACAATAGACAGCTGTGAAACCTCCCAGTATGAGCAGCATCTCCGGGCCATCCTCGACCTGCCCTTAGGCGATACGCGCCTGCACAGCTCGGCCGTCATGGTCAACTTGCTCGGGGCCCCCGGATTCGAAGGCCCTGTGCACTACGCCGGGCTGGAGGAATGCCTCGCCCTGCCCGGCGTCCACGTACATCTGTACGGAAAAAAAACGACCAAACCTTTCCGGAAAATGGGCCATGTCACCGTCACCCATCCGGATTTGGAGCAGGCCATCGCCCGGGCGCGCAGCGTTCAGCAAACGCTGCGCGTCGAAGCCCAAGCACCCTGAACAGCGCATAAAAGCCCGTGAGCTGAACCAAGAGCCCTAGTCCTTTGAAAGGATCTTGACCAAGGTGCCCTGGGGAACTTGTGTGTCGAGTTCCATCCCGTTCACGATGGCCAGTTCGGCCCAGCGCTTCTCAGGCACCCGGAAGGAACTGAATACGGCTCGCAGGCTCGCATCGGAAACTACTTCGCGGATGCGGATGCGCTCGGGCGACACATTGATTTTCGAGGGGTCGTTGAGTGCTTTGAAGTTTTGCATCGAATTCAGGAACAAGGCTTTGTATCGGTCGAAATCCGCCTGGTACGACATGCCGTAGAAGCGGAAGATTCTATCGTTGAACTGAATCAGGTAGATTTGTATCCGGATGGTCTGCTTGCTGCTGGGGTTGGTCTGCTCGGCGACTATGCTGATGGCCGGCGACCCGTGCACGGTGACTTTCCTGGGCCCGTCCACGGTGCGCAGGGAGTCTTTGCGCAAAGTGGCTTCGGCGGCCGCGTTGAGATCATTTTCAGCAGCCAGGTCCATCAGCAGCAGGGCCTTTCCGTCTTCCGGGGTGAACTGTACCTGGGAAGCCATATTCTCCATTTTCCAACCGCCCGGGGTAGGAAACTGAAAGCGCAGTTCGGGGTGGTAAAAAACGTTGTCTTCCAGATAGCCCTGACGCGGGTCATCGCCATATACGATGCCGTCAATCATGCGTAGGTATGCGTTCCGTTCGATTTTGAGGTCGGTGACGTTGGTCTTTTGTTGCCATTCGAGGGCTAATTTGCCCACATTTGCATAGCGATCGACCGGGTCTGGGTGGGTGGACAGGAAGGTGGGGATGGCGCCGGCATCTCCGCTCAGGCGTTTCAGGGTTTGAAAGAAACCGGCCATCTCGCGGGCGTCGTAGCCAATCTTGGTGGAGTACTCCACGCCCAGGCGGTCGGACTCCGTTTCATGGTCGCGGCTGAATTTCAGGAAGAGTATGCCCAGCGCGTTGGAGGCCAGGTCGGCGAACTGCGCGAAATCCTGGGAGAGCACGACGCCCAACACCAGACCCAACTGGCTGACCATTTGCGTGCTGTATTGCCGGGCCCCATGCCGGGCGGTGATGTGTCCGATTTCATGGCCCAGCACTCCTGCAAACTCCGCTTCGTTGCTGAAATGCGCCATGATGCCGCGGGTAAAATATACGAAACCGCCAGGAAGGGCGAAAGCATTGACCACCGGAGAATCCAGGATTTTGAACTGGTAGTCCAGGCCCGGGCGGTGTGAGATAGCCGCCATTTCCTTCCCTTTTGCCGAAATAAATGCCTGGAGTGCCGGATCCTGATACTCCCCGAAGCTCGATACGATTTCGGGGTCGGACTGAATCCCCAGGGCGATTTCCTGGTCTTCGGTCATCAGCATCAGTTCTTTCTTGCCCGTGACGGGGTTGACGGCGCAGGAAAGACCGATGAGCAACAGCACGACTGTGGTGCCCATGCGCAGGGCTAAGGCAGATACTCTTTTTATCATCGTTCTCTATTTTTTGCAATATGCGCAAAATTCTGCAAAAAATTTCATAAAAAACGAGCGAGAGCACCGTTTTATGCCGTCCACAAGCGCACGAAAGCACCATCGGGGTCGTAGCGCTGTGCCTGGGTACGGGTATTGAAATAGCGGTCTTCCCTGGGGTCGCTGCCCACGCCGGCCACGTAGTTCCAGTTGCCCCAGTTGCTTGCCGGATCGTAGTCAATGAGCACGGATTCAAAGTATTCGGCGCCCATTTGCCAGTTGACGAACATATCTTTCGCCAGGAAGCTGGCTACGTTCTGCCTTCCGCGGTTGGACATGAACCCCGTCGTTTTGAGCTCCCGCATATTGGCATTGACGAAGGGGGAGTCCGTCTGTCCGTTGATCCAGCGCTGCAATTTGGAGAAGTCGTCTTTCCAGCGCGGGTCTGCCTGGCCTTTGGGCCCGGATTTAAAGAAAATGCGGTTGCCGTGTTTGCGGGCCATCAGATGAAAGAAGTCGCGCCACATCAGTTCAAAGAACAGCCAGTAGGTGGACTCATTGGCGCCGCGCGCCGCTTCGTAGCGGCGTATTTCGTGGTATGCCAGGGGGGCAGAAAGGGCACCGGCGGCCAACCAGGGGCTCAGCTTCGAGGAGTAATCGCCCCCGATGAGCCCGTTTCTCGTTTCTTTATAGGTCTTGATCAGGTTGCTGTCCCAGAGGTAATAGCGCAGCCGGGCCAGTGCTTCGTCTTCCCCGCCTTTGAAAGGCAGACAGGTGCGCGGATCGGATGCAGGGATGGGGTGGCCAAAATCCGGCAGCGTCGGCATATCCCCTGCGTCGATGGGCATGCTAAGCGGCTGGAAGGGCTTGGTTGGGGCGGGTAGCGGTGGCCGCACCTGCACATAGCGCTCCACCTGTTTGCGGAAATGCGTGAACACGTCTGGGGTATGGGGTACCGGGAAAGGGAGGTCGGAAGCCTGGAACAGCGTTTTTCCCCGGTGCAGCCTAAGCTCCTGCCCGAGCTTCCAGATGGCCTTTTCCAACGCGCTTTGCACCGCTGCCTCCTCATGGATGAATTCCCGGGTACCGAACACCCAGCTCGCGCCTAACTGCGCGACCAGGGCCGGGATGACCTCCTCGGGGTTCCCGTGGCGCAGGTACAGATCGCTATTCAGGTCCCGCAGTTTGGAGCGGAGATTTTCGAGGTTCTCCAGGACAAACCTGGCCCTGAACGATCCCATCTTCGCAAAACCGTACCGGGTCTTGCCTTTCCACAATCGGGGGTCGAACACATACACCGGGTAGATTTCGTCTGCCGTGCGCAGGGCATCGACCAGTGCTTCGTGGTCGTGCAGACGAAGGTCATTCTGAAACCAGACGATAGCTCTTTTAGGCATTTTCTTGTGTATTTACCGCGAGCGGTGCTTTATTAGACTTGTTGCGAGGGGAATCATCGAGGGGTCAAAAAGGCCCTTCCTGCATAACCCCAAGGTTTAGCCTTAAACACAAAAGTGGCGTATTGGTTTTAATAATTTACCTTTGCAAAAACACAAGACCATGAGAGCTCTCGCATTTTTCTTAGCCACCTTTCCCGTCTTCGCACCGCTCGGTGCCCAGGATAAGCCCGCCTACCGGATATTCCATTCCGATGGCAGAGAGGCGACGTATCAGGATGTCATCCAAAAAGCGGAAAAAGCAGATGTGTTCTTCTTCGGGGAATTGCACAACAACCCGGTTTGCCATTGGCTCCAGTTGGAGATGACCCAGGATTTATACGCTGCCAAAAAAGGCAAGCTCGCCCTGGGGGCCGAGATGTTTGAGCGCGAC
>VFQS010001629.1_pt1 | contig 20176 bp, 14 predicted proteins | sample 3512361 | NCBI WGS metagenome assembly VFQS01 (sample SAMN10412375, study PRJNA504923) | tailings metagenome | isolation source: Relicate 1 Philex TSF3 active mining | place: Philippines
CTCCTTTATTATATACCCGCTTCCTGTTAATACCCTCCTACACCTTACATATCCCTCTCCCTCTTCTCCTAAACTTATTATATTCCCTGATAACATTACTAATTTTTCTCCCCTACCCCTTATTAAATCCCTTATTATCCTCATTCCCCTCTCTATTTCCTCATTGTTCTCTATAAAATTAAAATCATCCTCAAATATTAACACATTCTTCCATCCTCTTTCCTTCGCATACTCTAAACACTTTATGTGACTTCTTATACAACCTAAAGCTCCCATTATATTATAGATTCCATCTATCCTTACTACCTTTTCCATCGGTATTTTTACTCTTCTGAATTCTTCCAATAACTTCTCCTTTCTATCTGGTCTTTTCTCCAGGTTTATATATAGTATACCATCTATAAAATCATATATACTTCCATCTATTTGTTTATCCTCTTTATACTTTCTACCCTCCTTGCTACCATATATCAACCAGTGCTCTTCTAATTGATCTTTTGATGACCCCAGTAAATCCACATACATTTTTTTATAAACTTCTGGATTAAAGTCTGGATACTTCTGATATACATTCCATAATCGCCCCTCCTTTATTCCATGATTTCTATAATGTCTTATTAATTCATCCCTCGTCCTTACCCCCGCATTTTCTAAGTCACTATTTAGTTCTTTATAAATTTTCCAATTAAAATTCATATTATATATATTTTTTATTTTATTATAATATTAATTACCCATTTACTTACTTTTTATTCCATTTTCTAAATCCTTTATTATCTCTTCTTTTTTTTCTAATTCCAATGCCAAGAAATTTATTATCTTTTCATAATCATTCTTCATCTTTAACTCCCTCTCATTATAATAATTCTTTATTTCATCTTCCCTATTTTCATATGATTCTATTACAGAATCCACCAATTTATCAAAGTTTCTACTTATTACATCATCAAACATCTTTATTGCCCGTTCTCTTTTATTCTTATCCGTTATTTTACTTATAAAATCTATATAATTTTTTACACCTTTAGTGGGCTCCATATTATATATTAATATATTTATGAATATATATTATTATATTTCTTATATTTCTTTTCTATCTATATGCCTAACATCTCTACTTCTAACGTGTAATACTCGACATTTTTTTTTCTATTATACTTTTACATGAAACGAATTATAACATTTGGAACCTTCGATCTCTTCCACATTGGTCACCTTAATATCCTTCGACGCGCTAAAGAAGAAGGCGATTATCTCATAGTAGGTATCTCGTCTGACCATCTCAATGAATTAAAAGGCAAATCTGCCGTTTTCCCACTAGAAGAACGAATAGCCATCGTTCAATCTATTAGATTTGTCGATGAAGTATTCGTTGAAGAATCTCTCGACCTTAAAGACTATTACATCAAAAAATATAATGCCGACCTATTAGTTATGGGTGATGACTGGAAGGATAAATTTGATTGGGTATCCTGTCCTGTTAAATACCTCTCTAGAACACCCAATATATCCACTACATATCTTAAAAAAACCATCGCTATAGTTCACAAAGATTAGGTATTGTGATGTTTCACTAATAAAAGTTATTGCTCCAACAAATATTATGTACAACCCGTGTTTATTTTTTCTAAATTATATTAATGAATTTAGTAATTTTTGGATATTATAGATTCGAAGATGGATATTATGCGTATGGCAAATATTTTCAAAAAACATTTTCTACCGTGTCTTTCTTTCCTTTAATTGAATTTAGAGATAAAATGAACCTTAAACAAACCGAGATTACTGACATAGATAACATTATTTTTGGTAACTTCAATAAAACTATTTATACTGATTATCTTATCAATCATAATGTTCCCAAAGACGTTGTCATTATTGCTCATAATAATGACATGATAGATGGTCTAACTTTTGATAATATCAAACTAATTGAGTATATTCAAAATCTCAAAAAAATAAAAGATTTTCAACTAATTCAAATTAATTGGGACCCAATGATAACAAACCATCATCCATCTCCCTATTTTGATATCTCCTTCTGTGCCGATCCTTTTTCCTTGAAAAACTACTCTAATACACAGTTTTTCCCCCAAGGATACTCTCCTGACACTACTTACTATTGCCAAGATGATAATTATTCATGCGATGTTTCATTCATTGGAACTAATTTATATACTGACCCTATGTTTACTAATCAATCACTCAATAGAAAACAAGTTTTAGATGCTATATATTCTGACAAATCTATTTCATTACATGTTTATGGTCCAGAATTTCTCAAAAATCACTATCCCGAATCCTATAAAGGATTCATTCGTTATGAAGATTGTTATAAGGTATTTTCTAATTCTAAATTTAGTTTAAATATTAGCCCTTTGAATGATATTCAATACAATAATTACTATTACTATTCAGAACGTCTTCCCCAAATTATAGCTTGTAATGGAGTTATGATTTCTAATAATGATTTTACACCATTCTTACTTCCCGGTATACACTATATATATATTAATAATATCAATGAGTTAGTCCCTACTATAAAAGAATATCTATCAAATCCTATTAAAATAGAATTAATTAAAGAAGAAATAGAAAGTATAAAAGATAAATTCAATTATGAACATATTATACCACAAATATCCAAACAAATAATACAAAAATCATTCAAAACATCGTTTTTTCTATTAGACCATTCTTATACTATTAGTCATTTACTAATAAAACTAATTGAAAACCCTATTAACTTGATTTATATTACATATAATAACGATACCAATCATTATTTCAATATAATTCGTCAAGAACTTATGTTAAAGCATATCAATAAAATAGGTTTTAACTACAACATTCAATATGTTCATATAAATGAACTGCTTAAAGTATTAAAAGAAAATCATATATTCTTGAATCTTCCCATATCCACTAATATAAATATTGATTTAGAAAAAGATAAAAATGAAATTAATATTTACGATATCATTGATAACAAATATTCTATTGAATTAAATAAAATAAACATTGCTAAAGATATAGGACATGGTATAGATGAAGAATCCCTAATATGTCTTTTTATTAATAATAACTGTACTATCAGTTCTGAGGTTTTAACCTATGCTGAATCAAATAGATACACAAAAGTCAAAAACATTACTAATTTAGAAAAAAAACTAGAATTATTCAAAAATATCTACAAGATTGATTCTAGTAAAAAAACTATTATATTTTTTGACAACTATCTATACCCTTTTCTTACTAATAAAGACCCTAATCATGATAAATTCGCTTATGATGTAACTGAAACAATATTAAATCAATTAATTCAATTAAAAAAGGATTACAATGTGGTACTTCGTTTTCATCCATTTAATGAACTAGGTATTCGTCTAGGTAAAGAATTTTCTAATAAACTGATGAACAATTTTATATTAGATTTTACTCCATTTGAACTTAGTGTACTTCATGATTTTGCCGATTATATAATATCTAATAGATATACATCTACTGGGATTGAATCTATTTTCTCTAAGTGTGAAAACATAGTATTTATCGATTATGATTTTGATAAAAGAAAACTACCTGATAATTATATTAATGTTATGACGAATGATAAATTTGATATCATACTAAAATCTGGTCTAATTGTTAATAATTCAATGATTCCAATAATAAATGACAATGAAATAAACCTAATTGATATTATTACTAACAATAAATTTTATAAAAATACAAAACCCTATTTTGATTTATATTATAATCAATAATTACAGTTATCCTTTTGATTACAATATAATTTATAAACCTAATTCTTTTACTATTTCAATAAAATTATTCTCATAATTATTTTGAACTATTTTATTACTAATTATCATACTATTCAAATTCTCTCTGAAATTATCATGAAGTATTCTTGTCATTAATAAATAATAATCTTTGACATCAACTATAGCTTTATTAACAATACCACAATCATTATCTGATAATGGCTCAAAAGTAGTTTTTATTAAAAAGCCATTATTATCTTTTATTAATTCCTTATTAGGATATGTATCTAATGTTATTAATAATTTATTATTGTTTAGAGCTTCAAAAAATCCTAATCCTAATCCCTCGTGGTCACCTAAATGAATAATAATATCATTACTTTGTATTAATGTGATAATACCAAAATAAGATAAATTAGTATAGTGTATTTTAATATTTTTTGTATTTTCTAATTGAATAGGATTGTTACAAGCTTCATCTGTACCCTGTATATAGATATTTAGTTCATAATTCATATTATTTAATGTCTCTAATTTCTTAAAAACTTCATATGTCTTATCTATATTTTTTCTAATAAATGAATTAAACCCGCCAAATGTAGCTAACTTAATTTTTTCCGTTTTATCTAATAAATTTACATTTCTCAAATTATCATTTTTAGGCATAAATTCATTATTAAATTCTAATAGTCTTATATTGTTGTAACTTGGCATTAATTTTTTCATTAGAGTATAACTAGATTCATTATTTGCCAAAATCATATCAAAATAATGATAATATTGTAACTCATTAAAACGCAATATTTCTATATTAATAATACAAATAACCTTTACTCCTAATGCCTTAATATAATCTATTTTACTATAGATTGGCTTATAACATATTTCAGGAATCATAATGACTTTAATGTTATAGTTAAAAAAAAAATCTAATAGTTCTTCTATAATTACCTGTTCTCTATCATTATTACTATAATAAACATTTTCAAATCCCCATTCGGCTGGATTAACTTGAACGGCTTTATAAGGTTTAAAAGAAAATATAGCCGTTTTATATCCATGTTTATTCAAAAAAGAAACATATTCTCTACACTGAATACCTAAACCCTGATCTACAAAAGGACAATAAAAACCTATTGTATCCCTTACAAATGGTTTTACTTCATTTTTTATATAATAATCTATCTTTGATTTGATTTCATTTTCGACTTTATTTACATTTATTGGTTTCCCTGTTGATGGTTGTGAATATATAGTCTTTACTACGTTTAACCATTGATTTAATGTAGTTTTATCAATATTTACATTACTAACATCATTATTATTGGTTTTAACTGGACACTCTATAAAGGTATTATGTTCATAGGATTTTAATAAATATTCTAAGTTACCTGTTCTATAGGATACTATGTTTAACCCTAGGGCCATTCCCTCATAGGCAACTCTACAAAAAGTTTCATCTACAATACTTGGAACTAGTAAAACTTTACAATTCATATAAATGTCCTTAACATTATCTTGTTTTTTATCGAATAAGATATTAATATTATTTCTTCTATTTCTATTAGCAAAAGCCTGTCTTATTTGCTCATCCAATTTTTCACTGCTCTTTTCAGTATTTATTGCTAAAATGGGTATATTAATATTCAGATTTTGTAATAAATATAATAGTTCCTGCCCACCCTTTAGATAATGTGTATTCATGATACAAACATATTGTCTATCTTTATTAAGTTCACCAAAATAATGATTTGTACTACTAATAGTTTCAATAATAGGTATATTATTAATTATTTGTTTATCAATTGTTTTATTGTTCTTAATCAAAACTTTTTTCATAAACTGTGAGGCAAGATAGCTATTCGAATTATTTAATATTTTATCTAAATTATCATCTATTTCATATTTTCTATTAATCATATTGATATTAAAATAATTTTTATTCATTTTAATAAGGTCATTCCAAAAACAAAAACCAGTTACAAAATTTATACCCAGTATTCTTGCTATTTTACAAATCAATAATCTATAAAATCCTTGATGTAATATAGTTTTTGGTTGTAACTTCTTTATTAATTCAATTAAATCTCTTACAACAATGGGCATTTGTATAATATACATATCATTGTGAACTATCATTTCAACATTTTGAAAGTTTATTCTATTAAATACATCTTTAAAACAAATTCCAACAATAAAAAAATCATTTTTAAACATTTGATTTATATCTAGTAACCAATTTTCCCCACCACCATTAGATGGATATAATGATTCCGCTACTGTTAATAAAATTGGCTTTTTATCAACATTTGACTCATTAATCTTATCCAACAGAGGAATAAAAACATGTGGTAGTTCATAAACATAATTAACTTTTTCAATAAAACCCATTCCTAACTGGAAATTTTTCTTATTTACATAACCACTATCTATGATTACATCATTTTCAGGAAGCTGCTTTTCATTTTTATCTACCTCCGTCTGTTCTACAACAACTTCTACTGGAGTATTATTATCAGGATATATATAAACCGGTTCCAATGTTAGTTTAACTTGTACTGATGGTTTTTCATAATATGTTCTACCCTCCTTCTTTCCATAAACTAACCAATGAACTTCTAATTCAGTTTTAGAAAGCCTTGATAAATCTAAATAGTTATGTTTATATACCGCCGCGTCAAAATCGGGATACAATTGATGGATGCTGTACTTTCTTTTTTCTTTTAAACCAATTGTATAAAAGTGATGTTCAAACTGTTCTTTAAAAAACAACTTCCTTTTAGTCAAATCTGGATTTAATGCCCTATATACTTCCCAATTAAAGTTCATTAATTAATTTTAATAAACATTTTTTTTTACAAATTATAACTAATTATGTTTATATAATTAATTATAGTTATTTATTATGTATAAATGTTATTAAGTCTTTAGTAAGTTCTAATTTTTTATCTATTTCTAGTTCATCCTCTAAATACACATATTCGCCTTTATCATTTTTTACAATAGTTTTTGTGATAATATTATTACTATCTTCAGATAATTCAATGCCCCATTCTAGAGGTTTCATTACTTCACTTTCAAATTTTCTCAATATTTTCTTATTGTTTTTATATTCTTCCTCGTTTTCTTTAATGTTATCCATGTAAACCATAAAATCGTTACCAACATTTGTTAATATCAAATCACTAGCTTTGATATTATTTAACTGTTTCCATTTGCCACTAATATGTAATTTAATACTCTCATTATTATTTCCCTTTTTTATCATTTGATTCTCTGGATGCTGTGGATTATAAAATTTTTCATCAATATATTCTAATAATCCTGTTTTTGAATTAATCCAACTCAATATCTTCTCTTTTAAATTTTCACTATTCAACAAATATTCTATAGGTTTCCCCGTAGTATCCATAAAACAATTTAACTGAACATTAACTGTATTATTAGTAATATTATTAGTAGTACTATTATCAATATTTACTGTAGTAGGAACTTGGGGTTTATCTAACAACTTCTTTAGAACATCTTTAACCTCTTTTAACTCTATTTCTAATTTTTCAACCGATTTTATTTGCCCATTTTTTGATAAACATTTATGCTTCTCTAAATAGTATTTAGAACTATAATTCTTTTTACACTTCTCACACATTAACCCCTTCTTCTGTTTTAATGAATCGATTATCTCCTGTCTATTTGTATCTAGAAAAAGCGGTAAACACTCTTCTTTCTTTTTTAAATGCTGTATTAAATGCTTCTTCTCTTTAAAATCTAAACCACATCTTTCACATTCAAATAATTCTGTCATATTTACTATTATCGATATTTTAATTTGTAATTTTCTTTTTATATTATTTTAAAAAAGCTATAAATATTAGTTTTAATAAGGTTTTGTAATAGTAAAAAAGTTAAATTAATTTGATAAGGAAAATTACAAAATAAAATTTCTAAAAATGTTTTATCATTCAGATTTTTTGTATTTCATTTTGTAATTTTCCTTTCGTACTTTTCTAACTTTTTATATTTTATCTTACTGGAATAGTAATAACTATATGTGTTTTTATAATTTATTAATTGTAATTTTCCTTACGCAGTTTTTGAAAGATGCCTCATTAGAATTAGTAACAATTAAAATAAAAAATCAAAAAATCGATAAGGAAAATTAAAAATAATAATTTTATCGATTTTTTGAAAAGTGTTCAAAAATATTTTTTCTTCGTCCCTTTTTATTTTTTCTATAAAAATGTGTTTATAATTTTCCTTTTGATATTTTTCATTGTTTTTAATTTTTAATTACTTAGTATAATGTTAAAAACTAGATAAAACCAATTTTTTAATTGTAATTTTCCTTATCAACATTTTTGTATACTCTAAAACTATTGTTAGTTTGTTTAAAATAAAAACATTAGAAAAAAGACAAGGAAAATTATAAATTATTCTATTTGATGGCCCAATAGACGAATGTAATATCTATTATAAACTATATCAGAATTCGTATTCATAACTTGTGTTTTACCGTTATTATCTATTATATAATCCAATAAATTTTCAAATACTTGATATAACCTCTCATGATTCTCTATTTCACTTTCATTTTCATGAACAATAAAATAATGGTCACTTGGTGGTATACGTTCTTTAAAGGCTCCAAAGTTATTATATATAATTGGTAAACCAGTATTTAATGCTTTTGTTAAAGAATAGCTCCATGTTTCTCCCCATTTACTCAAAAAGGTCAAACAGTGTAAATTTAGATTTGTAATAAAATCAAAATATTCTTCCTCTTTATATGGTCTAATATTTCGTTTCACTACATAATAATCAATAGTATAGTCTCTATACATTTTATACTTTTCAAATAATTTAACTACATACTCTCCACCTTTAACTTCTATAAAATCATGTAAAAACCCTATATTGATTGTATTATTTTTAATACTTGGAATATTTACTATACCACTCTTTACTTTAGCATCATTGTGACTTACTATTTTGAAGTTTAAATTTGACACAAATTTACTATAAACATCAAATGTAAATTTAGAAGGATGAACTACTTCGTCACAAACCCTTAATAACTCTTTTACCTCGGGTAAAATCCTAGTAGATTCTAAATATCTACTATGGGGATTAACCTTTTTATCATCTACCAAATTCAAGTTTAACCAGTAAAAATCATGAATAGATAGTATTAATTTAAATTTGAATCTAATTTTCAAGCTTACTATCTCCATTGGAGTTATTTTTGTATGGAGTAATTGTTGTAATAAAACTAAGTCATCTTGTCTAAATTTTACTTCTAATAATGTTTTTCTATTACTAATCATTTTATAACTATTATTAGGAAATCCATCCATCAAGTCTTTTATATATTTAACAGAACCACCCGCTTCTATATTACTAATTATATAGACTCTATAAATTTTTCTATTATATATTCTATTTTCATTTTTACCATATTTAACATAATGATATTCTAAATCTTCTTCGGTCAAATTTGATAAATCATCATAATTATGTCTATAATTTTTACTATTAAAATCACTATAAACATGTAATATGGATGCCTTTCTATTTTCCTTTTTTCCATGGTCCTCATAATGTTTTTCATACTCCTGTTTATTCTTTAACTTATCATGTAAATCTACATTTAGTTCTTTATAAATTTTCCAATTAAAATTCATTTAATTTAACTTTATAAATTAAATAAAAAACTATTACATATTTCTAATATATATATAAATGACTTCTATCTGCCTTGAACGTTATTCCTATAATCCAGAATCTCTTTACCTATTATTTTATATTCAACCCTATGATACAATTAATAAAAAACAAAAAACCCTTGGTAAATGTTACTATTTCCCTCTTCTCAATAAACAACAATGGGGCAATATATTAACACAAGGAACCAGCATCGCCATTAATAAAGCCGATATTACCTTTATCATTAATTCTATCAAAAGTTCAGTTTGTACTGGCCTAACACCAGCTTATATAACTGGACAGTTTAGCACTAATAAGATTTTCATGGTTTTATATGACCGCGCTCAGCCCTCTCATTCAACTGATTTGACACCTAGTTTACGTCATTATAATATAGTTCATAAACCCGTTGGTTTTATTTTAGGACATTATAAACATGAAGATGATAGTTCACTAATACCAGGTCAAAGTAACAATCTTCCCGCCTATGAGGCCTATATCGATATCATCTGCTCGTGTCCTGGGTCTGGAAAGTTTTTACTAGAGCAATTTATTACATTTGCCGAGTCCAACAATTTTAACGCGATTTCTTTAAGTTCTTTACCAAATGTTTTAGGTTATTATCCAAAGTTTGATTTTCTTCATAGACATAGTTGTAATGTTGTACATCCTATCATTCCCCCACCACGATTTTCTAAAACCTATAAAAATTCTGATGATGCCTATCTTGATGATGAATATTATAACTATATGATTGAATTAAAGAATAATAAATTTGGCAGATTTACTAATGATTGTGAGGGTCACCTTACTAAAGAACAATTAGCTACCGCAGATTGTGGTAGTAATGGATATAAAATGCGTCGCTGTATCCCACCCTCCAACTCTTCCTAATTTCTATTCACTAAATTAACAAAAAATGATATAAAATTGATAATATTTTATTTCTATATAGTAACAATAACATAGTAATGTTTACTAAAAAGAATAAAATTCATCCTGTCATTGAACCATCAAAAACTCTAGAAAAAACAATCAAATATAACAATTTTCATAAACCTATTGTTTGGATTGGCCAGTTTTTTAGTTCTGGGAAACTACATCTAATGAATTAATTTTATAACTTCTAATATAAAATTAATTTATATTTATTACTATTTAAAACCCTATATGTTTGAGCATTCTTTTTAAATTATCGTCCATAGCCATTAGTTTTTCATAAGCATTCTCTTTAAACACATCTTGTCTATAAAATTGTTCAAACTTTTCCCTATTATTTACTAATTCTAACACTTTGTTTTCTAAACCATCTAAATTATTTAAATCAACAAACAATATTCTATCCTCATTAAATATCTCCTTATCATCCCTATCCAGACTTCCATAATAAATTGGAATCGCACCTCCTAAACAACATCCCATTAGTTTTTCAGTAATATAACCTGGATGACTATTACCAAAATTCTCACAACATATATAGAACTTATAATCATTTAAAAACTTTGGTATTCCTACACGATTAACATGTTCATTACTCATATTATTTAATAATACTCCTGGACAATCTACTTTTCCATATTTTATTAATCTATTATAAATCTTAACCCTACAATCACCCCAATCATGTCTGTTAACTAATGCGCAATAGTTCTTATCTAAACTAGTTTCTTTTACATATCTATTAACGTCATTGAATATATTTTCGTTAAAAGTGAAACTGATTCTATATAATGAATGTTTAAACCAATTCTTTTCTAAATCATTTGTAATACATCCTGTTACTACATCGTAAATTTTATTTTTAAAAATGAATGAACTGAAAAAGCATGGCTGTAAATTATTAACCGGTTCACTTAGATATAATATTTTTTTTCCACTATAATTAAGTATACTATTGAATTCATGAATCGATAAAAAACTACCAATGACAATTATTTGTGCCTCATTAATATCATCTACATCTAAATGTTTATCTTCTAAAGATTTACTTATAGGATTACTCTTTCTAAAATCTGGCCATCCATAATCAAAACCTAAATACTTTATTTTAATCATTAATTTTAATTATATCTTAATAATATTTTTTAAACTAATTATATTGTTATTATGTGATATTAGACATTCTCCATTCAACTCTATAATTACATTTATCCATATTCTTTCAAATACATGTTCTATCATACCATCTGGATGCGACGACGCTGAATTCTTTAAACCATTATTGTTACCAAATAACTTTTTATTTAAAAACTCTTGATAAATGAAATTAACATGTCTAACCTTTGAGTTAACATCTTGACAGTCTGAATATCTTTTATAATTTGCTACAAACCAACTGTAATCAAAGGATTCTTCATCGTTTAATATATTATATAATAATTTACATCTATCTTTAAAAATGTAATCAATAACTTTTTTATGTAATATCATACAATTTCCCTCCGAAAATAGTTTAATTCTATTTTTACAACCTATAAACCCTAAAAATTCATCCCAATATTTATGATTATTTCTAAATACATCATAACTTTTATAGTTTTTAACATTATTATGATTTACCCATAAAGTATCAGGAAAAACACCCAGAACCTCTTCATCTTTATTAATCTTCTCATTAATTTCATTTAATTTACTAATTAATGGAGTAAAATATCTATAACGTTTTATTTTACTGCTTTTTGAATGTAAAAATAATATATATTTGTAATCTAATTCAATACTATATAAATAGTCTAATAAAGCTATTTTACCTCCAATATCATAACCTTTATTCTTAATTTTAATATAAACTATATCATAATTTAAATCATTTATTATATCTCCTATACAATACGTAATTATAATTGTATATTCCTTATCAATGAGTGATACAAAGCTACCAAAGAAAAAGTTAAATTTTGATAAATCGTAGATATGTAAATGACATATTTTATCCTTAAACGGCCCTAACATTTTTTTATTTACAACATACTCTACCTCTTTCTCTTTATTTGAAATATTCAGTAGATACTTATGAAATAAGATTGGATAATTTATAATTTCCATTATCTAATATTATTATTATTTTTTAATTAAAAAAAACACGATTAGTTTATCGCCCTCTTCTTATCTAAATATACCTTTTCTGTTTCAACTAGTTTATCATTAATGTCCGTATTTGTTACTTGATTATCATGTTGTAAAGTTACCACAGTTACCTTATCTAAATAAACAGGTTCACCATATTTACTATATAGTGTTGTATAATAATCAGTGTCCATAAACCATTTAACATTTTCATCAAAACGTTCCTTAACTCGTGAAGATATAGTCAAACCACTTGGACACCCTATAGTATTCTTACCCTGTTTAATTTCCTCTGTCCATCTAGGAATTATTTGATTATACATACCTTGTCTATCCTTTGTGTGAACATAGGAACCAACTAACCACATTTTATTTTCATTATTCATCTTATCAATAATAGTTTGTAAGCTTGTACTATCTGATAAATAATCATCCATAAATAATACTTTAATATAGTCACCAGTACAACTATCTATTGCCTTATTAATATTATTAGAAATATTACCATACTTCTCCTCATTTCTTACATATTTTATATCTATAACATCCTTATAACCCTCTACAACATTTTTAATCTTATCGTCTTTACTATGATCCGATATAACTACTTCAACATTTTTATATGTTTGTTCTTTAATTTTATCTAAACTGATTTTAACAAATTCATGCCCCTTATTATTAGCTTCATAGGTTGAAATGGCAATACTAATCTTTTTACCTTCAAAAGAGAATGTACCCTTCTCTAAATCAAATACTAAACTATTACTCCAGGCAATACCTTTTTCATTACTGTTATTAATAAATTTATTAGGATAAATAACTAATTTATTAGGGTTTTTATTAAGATATCCACCCCACCAACTAAATGTACTATTACAGGCTATACCACCTCTATTACATAAAGTCATCAAGTATAAACTATCTACTTCATCTGATTCTTCTACAAATGAATAATTAACATTATTCAACCACTCTAAACCTTTACATTTTTCTATATCATCACTAAATACATAATATTTAGCTTTATCATTTGATTTATTAATATACTCAATACTCTTACTATAGTAATTAGCAAGGTTCATTTCATGAACATTATTACCAATAAAATCACCTCTTCTAATGTGTATGAAATAGGCATTTTCTAAATCATTATATTTAGATTTTAGTCTCTCTAATCTATCATTTTCTATTTCAAATAAATCCACTATCTTGTCTTTAATTGAACTAAAGTATTGTTCATTTTGATAATATCCAAACATTCTAGTATTACTCTCAAAATTAGGAATATCATTGTAAGTCATTGCGCTATTGTCTGGTTCTTTATAAATAGTTTGAATTACTGTGTCTGCCTTCTTAACCTTTCTAAAAATGTTCTTAAAATAATCTTGGTTACTATGTGCGTTTTGTAAATCACTAGTAACTAATACCTCTTTATTTTGCTTATCTGCTATACCGTAGGCACTGGCTAATTGAAACATTCTATTTCCCAATCCACCCATTAGTATGGGACTAATAAGTAATTTTTCTTTTTCCTTTTCAATAGGTTCTTTAACATTTTCATAGATAGTACGTTCACCGTCCTTAAACATCTGCTCATAGTTAACAATTTGACCTTCAATATCACTATAATCTAATCTTTGTTTGGCTATGTAGGGTACTTTAGTTAGTATACGTCCTTTAGCAAATTCAGGAATTACTAAATCTAAAGGAGTATATTTCTTACCATTAACATTATAATTAATAAGTTTATCAAACATAGATTTATTATAATAAGTAAAATGAGTAGTTGTAGAAAATTCTAAACGTACTAATCCTAAATTCTTATCCATATATTCATGAATATGTTCCTTCTTTAGATTGGTACAACCTCCCAAATAAACATCCCATTTATCTAAATTATTATCTAACCAATTCCTTACTTCATTCCATTCATCAATAAATTTATTTTTTCTAAATAATTCACAATCATCTTCAACTACTAAGCATGTATTCATATTCTTTAATTTAGCTAAACGAAGACATCTTTGATGACTCTTGAAACATCCTACCCATCCAGGTGTTTCTTTAACAGCGTCTATTCTCTCTACATTCAAAACACCACTAAAATGGTGCTCTGCGTAATTCCATCTGTCTCTCCTTTCCTTTAGATTAATCAAATAAGCATTGTATAAAATACTGTTACCAGTTTCAACAACTATATTTTTTAGATTTTCATTATATAATGTTAGCGATTTAGTGTTCTTAACTATGAATACATCATTTTGATTAATACCTATCTTTTTTAGTAAAGAATTCGTATCTTTCAAAAGTTCAATAGGACTATTAGAAATCATCAAATATTGATTATCTTTTACATATTCATTATACTTATTATCAATTACTCCATTAGAAACACCTAGATAGATTATATTTTTAATAAGTTTGGTATCATTTAGATATTCATTGACTGATTCTTCATTAGGATTTATATCAATAAATATAATTTGCTTCTTTAAATATTCAATATCATCTATTTTAATATTATTATGTAAAATCAAATATTTTTGAATAGAAATAGGTTGTAACATAAATCTTTCTAATTCAGATAAAGTTAACTTCCTATTTCTTCCACCATAAAATACACCGTTCTCTTCACCTAATACTAATCTATAATTATCGACACTATTAGTAAATGTTAGTTTATTGATAATATCTTTATCTGATAAAATAATAGTTAACTTATCACTAACAAGTATTCCACTATCTAAAATTGTAGATTTTCTATTAAATATGATATCATTTTTATTATTAATTTTAACATTATACAATCTTTCGATTTTCTCTATTAAACTATTATCTCTTCTGTCTAATTCTAGTAATACATTAATAGTTTCCTGTTCTTTATTAAGTTTATTGAGGAGAACCAAAGCTAATTCATTATATAATTGTTTGATACTATTAACAGATAAATTAGTTTGCTTATCATAAAGTGTATAACCTTTTTTTAATTGCTCATAAGCTAATTCATACTGTTCTTTATTTAATAAAAATTCAACTAAATAATAATAGGATTCTAAACATCTAAAGGCATTGTTAAATTCATAAATGTATTTGGCATCTTTATTAGATGAAAGAATGATTTCATTGTAATATTTAAAGGTTTTAGAACCGTTATGTTTTTGTAACTTTTCCAGAGCTAATTCATTATTTCCACCTTTTCTATAAAAGAATCCCATTTGTAATGTGTCTTCAACTTTATTATCTAAATTATATATCAATTGGTTAATAGCCTTTCTAGAATATTCTACTGGATCCTCAGGCATAACTTCCAAAACAATATCTAATGTTTTATCAGTTACTTCTAAAAATCCATTAACTCTATTTTGAACCTCCCGATAATCTTCACTAATTACTGTTACATTATACTTATCATTAAAATCTAAATTAAGATTTCTATTTAGTAAACGTTCATTACCATAAATATAGAATACAGAATGGGTATCATCTATTTTTTTTATTTCTTCTATTGAGTGCTCTTTAGCCCAAGTCTTAATATAATCTTTCGTTTTTAAATCTTCAGGTTGACCCCTAAGAATATAATAACTAGATATTAAGTCAATGATAGGTTCAAGACTAAGAAGGCAATTATGAATAGTAGTAAAGTGATTTTCTAAAACAAACCCTAAAGTTATCATTTAATTATTATGATTAAATTATATTTAAATTATAAAATTTAAACTCGTAGGAATAAATTTTATAAGTTAATTCTTTATTTTAATGTCTATCCACAGGATAAGTGTTATTTATACTAATACAACATAAACTGTCTTATCAGAAAAGGCTCTTTTCTATAGTTAAGCATTAAATAAGTCATTACAATTTACTATAATATTGTGGATATTTGGTAATTGGAATATATTCAGTTACTTCAATCATTGTTTTATCCCATTTATCTATAACATTTTCTAATAATTTTTGTTTTAATATAAGATTCATTAGTTCATTTGGTACTTCATTATTATAAACATAACTACAATAGATATTCATTATTAATTTGTTATCATTTGTTAAATAAATTAAATGAAGTTTAGTATAATCTAATCCAATTCGAATGATAGAATTTAAATTATTAAGCCAAAGTTGTTCTTTATTTTTACCAGACAATCTAAATGCTAACTCTCCTAACTCCATATTAAATCTATTTTCTATTTTTTCTATTTTATTACCCAATAAAGTATAGCTTTTAAGGTATCGCATAATGCCTACAAATTTATTTTTACTAAATTCATCTAGTAACCATTTTGTACCTTGTTGTATTAAAACACTATTATCTCCTTCAAATGTTTGATAAATATTAACATCATTCATAAGTAGTCCAATTTGATTATCCCATAGATAACCGTGACCTCCACACATTTCTCTACACCATCCGGTTATTTTTACTGCCATCCATGAACTATATACCTTTAACAATGAACTAATAGCGTGTACTTTTTTACTAAATCCTTCCTTTTTATATAATTCTACTAAATCTAAAATACCTAATCGAATATAATACAAGGAACTATAGATAATAGCAAATTTTTGTAATTGACTATAATATTCTATTATCCTTTTTTCATCTTTTGTATTTTTAAATAAAAACTGTCTTCTTTGTAAATTATATTTTAGAGCTATAATAAATGCCTTATAGGCAATACTATAACTACCCATAGCTATACTAATACGACCCATTGACAAGGCACTTAACATTAATCCAAATCTAACATCTTTATTTTTTATATTACTTATATAATCACCTTTTTCATTAAAACCACCATAACGATTTAACAAATTTCCAACAGGAACTTCTACCTTATTAAATTTTATATATCCATTATCTATACCATTTAGACCTAGTTTTGGTCCCATATCTTGAATAGATATTCCCGGATATAATGTATTTTTATCGCTATTACTATTAACTACATAATCCTTTAAAGGTACTAAAACTGCGTGTAAACCTTGATGTACATCTTTTTCATCATATAAATGACAGAAAACAGTAGTATAATCAGCTATTGTAGAGCCGCCAATCCAACATTTAACACCTTCGGGTCCCTGCGAATCTATAATTAGTTTATCTCCAACCTTTTTGGCTTTTGTCATTAGATGTTTTAGATTACTCCCGTGACCAATTTCAGTCATAGAAAAACACCCTTTTATCTTGCCATCTACTAGTTCTTGTAGAACTTTTTTATGTTCAGAATTGCCCAAAAAGTTTAAAGCACCACCGAATAATACTATATCTACACCCATTTTAATAGCCAAACTAGGATTTAGATAATGTAAATATTCACCCAAGACAAATATATTTTCATTCTCAAAATCTTTGATAGAAATTAGTTTACTTTCTAAAATCTTTTCTAGCTGTTTATCCGTTATATCTCTATTTTCTTTCCAATTTTGTGGTATAGGCTGATAGAAAAGCTCTGGATACTGACTGATATATTTTTTAATTTCTACTAGTTTTTGATGACCCTCGAATAAAACCATTTAACTTTATATAGTAAAGTTATATAGTTTTTAATAGGTTTATATATATATTTTATTAAATGACTTTAGTCTTAAGCAATTTCTGATTTTGATTGTTTACAACATTTTGTACTAGGCAAACTAGTCTTGGGTCTATTAACTCCATCCATCCTACCTTTGCGTCCTTAATTCCAACCGCATCTAATAGCTTAACTAAGTTATCCTTTAGTGGAGAACCACCAACATTACCTACTGATAAATGTCTAATACCATTGAGTAAAGCACCGCTTTCAGGACTTCTATTAGGATTATCCCAATTGACCAATACTAATCTGTTAATAGGAGTCATAATACTGGAAATTTTTCTTAATTTATCTGTAGTAGGCTCACCTAGTAATATAATATCTACATCACCATTACATAAGTTTCTATAGTTATTAGTAAATTGTAAATCATTTCCAAAGGTATCTAAATACTTCTTACAAGATTGCTTATCTAAATCTAATAAAAGAGATAAGAACTTACTATCTTCTGCCTTTTGGACATATATTTCATTCCATCTGTTACTAGTACCTTTAGTTGTATTAATATATAAAGTATCATCATTCATATCTTCTAATTTGATAGAATTTCTCTTTTCAACCTTAATACCCTTGATCTTAGCTAATTCCCTATAGACCTCATTGGTCTTTTGAGCAGGTCCAACTAGTACGACGTTATATTTAATTAAATCAATAGTAACTTCACTGCTTTTAATATCTTCTAAGTTATATTTAATCTTAATTTGGTCTAAAGATTCAATACGTTTACCCATAGTACCACTAACATTAATTAATAGTCGTTGAATTTCTCCACACTTATCTTCAGGAATATCTTTTGCGTTATGGTCTAAAATGTACTTTAATAATATTAAAGCCTCGTTTAACTTCTTTAATTCTATACAACATAGTGCCATTTCTAGCTTAAATAAATAATTATAAATGTCTTTTAGAATAAATAAATGGTCGTTTTTAGGGAAAGGTGTCATTAGGGCGTGGTAACCAAATGTATATCCTAAAAATGGTTTACCTGATAATCTTAATTCACGTATATATTCATAAAAACATTCTAAACGATGTTGGAATCTATGATATCCTTCTAGATAATAATGACCATATGTATCTATTTTTTCTCCTAACATCTTACTACAATGTCCAATTTGATGATAACATACATTAAGTTCTTCATCATAGCCCTCCATCTTAATTCTTTTAAGATAGTTATCACGAGATTCCTTCCACATTCCTGCGTCACGATAACTTTGTGCTAGGTAGAAATAATATCTACTATTATGTGGTTCATCTAATAAACCCTTTTCTAAAGCTAATGCGTCTTTATAGTATTTATTAGGGTCTTTACTACGAGCACCTTCTACTCTAGGCATATTCATAAATTCAGTTAACCTATCAATACTAGTAATGTTATCGGCAATAGCGTATTCATGGACTACACTTTCATATCTCCACTCTAATTTATTATTCATTAGTTGTAAACGATCGTATGTAATAGAACCTAATTCGGAAAGAATGTTATAACAGTCCTTTTCTAAGGGAGGTAAAGTTATCTTTGGGTCTTCCTTAATATCCTCTATTTCATAATATTTGTCCCCTACACGATATTTAATAACTTCATCTGCGTCAATAACTAATAAGAAATCAGCTTTGCTTCTACCAGCTTTTAATGATAAACTTCTATTGTGCGCAAAGTTGACCCAAGGATGTTCTAAAACTTCTCCTTTTAATCCTACTTCTTCACCCGTTTTTTTAATTATTTCAATGGTATCATCTGTACTACCTGTATCACAAATTACATAGTAATCCGCTAGAGGAGCAAAACTTCTCATACACCTACCTATGACATGAGATTCATTTTTAACAATCATACATACGCAAATTGTCTTGTCTTTCTTGACCTTAAACATATTCTATTAAGTAAATAATAGAAATATGTTTTAAATTTTTAACGCTTATCATCTGCCTATCATATTTTTTTATCAAATAGAATTAATTATTCATATTAATTAATTATATTTATTATTCCTATAGTATTTAATAGAATTTAATAGGATACTCCGTATTTAATCGAATTTAATAGGATACTCCGTATTTAAT
>VFQS010001630.1_pt1 | contig 20167 bp, 21 predicted proteins | sample 3512361 | NCBI WGS metagenome assembly VFQS01 (sample SAMN10412375, study PRJNA504923) | tailings metagenome | isolation source: Relicate 1 Philex TSF3 active mining | place: Philippines
GATGGTGCTCTGAGGCAATGGGACTTTTCACATTCATCGATCGATTCAGAGCCTCCACCAGTGATCGCTCCCCATGGGGCGATTTCTTCTTTGAGCCGGTGTCGGTGCGCAGCGCCTCCGGCATGCGCGTCTCGCCCGATGGGGCGCTGCGGCTGGCAGCGGTGTACGCCTGCGTTCGTATCCTGTCCGAGACCATGGCCTCTCTTCCGGTGGTGGTGTACCGCCAGCGCAAGGATGGCGGCAAGGACCGGGTGACCGATCACTGGCTCTATGGCCTGTTGGCCCGCAAGCCCAACCGGTTCCAGAACCCATTTGAGTGGCGCGAGATGCTGCAGGGGCACCTGGCCCTGCGGGGCAATGCGTTCTGTCAGATCATCGCCAACCCCAAAGGAGAAATCATCGAGCTCATGCCCATCCACCCCGACCGGGTGCGCATGGAGGTCATGGACAGCGGTGACTTCCGCTACCGGGTACGGATGCAAAACGGGGATGAAACTGTATTCCCGCGCGGGCAGATCTGGCACCTGCGGGGGCTTTCCTCGGACGGGCTGATGGGCATGAGCCCGATCGAACTGGCCCGGGAGAGCCTTGGGATGGCACTGGCAGCTCAGGACTATGGGGCGCGGTTCTTCAACAACGATGCCAAGCCCACGGGCGGCTGGATCGAGTTCCCGGGCAATTTCAAGGATGCTGAGGCCAAGCGGGTATTCAGGGAGTCGTACCAGGCCGCCCAATCCGGAGCGAACAGGGGCAAGGTGCTGGTGCTGGAAAACGGCATGAAGTTCCACGAGGTGGGTGTCACGAACAAGGATGCCCAGTTCTTGGAGCTGCGCAAGTTCCAGATCACAGACATCGCCAGGCTGTTTCGAGTGCCGCCGCACATGATCGCGGACCTCGACCGGGCGACATTCTCGAACATCGAGCAGCAGAGTCTGGAGTTCGTCATGCACACCATGACGCCGTGGGCCGAGCGCTGGGAGGCTTCGATCGAAGCGGACCTGATGCTCGATGGCGACGAGCTTGAAGTCGAGTTCGACTTTGCCAACCTGATGCGCGGCGATGCGGCCAGCCGCTCGGCCTACTACCAAAGCGGCATCCAAAACGGCTGGCTCACCCGCAACGAGGCCCGCATCGCAGAAAACCTCAATCCGCTGAATGGCCTGGATTCGCCCCTTCGCCCGCTGAACATGGTGGAGGAAGAGGATGCCGAAGAGGCCGAACAGGAAGGCGAATCCACTGACCCGGCCCCCGCCGATCAGGAAACGAGCCTGCGCTTTCGCAAGCTGGTGCAGTCCAACGCAGCCCGGCTGGCCCGGCGCATTGCCAAAAAGGGCTCCCTGGGAGCCAACGAAACCGACCTGATTGCCCAGGGCTTTGGACTTGAGGTGAGCCAGGTCAGCGCCTGGGCGCAGCAACAAACACAGCCCTTTGAGGAAGACGCACTGGCCGCTTCCCTGATTCAACTTGGAATGAACACATGAACAAACAACTCCTGCTCTCCGAATTCCTGACCACCCCCTGGGCGCTGATGCCCGAGCGTTTGCAGGCTATGTCCGGCATCCTGACACGCTGGTCTGCGGGCGAGCCGCCCAGCGACGAGACCCTATTTCAGGTCAACACCGATCGCGTGCTGCGTGACACCCGCAAGCAAATGGCAGCCGCCAGCACGGGCACCGGTATCGCGGTGCTGCCCCTGTACGGGGTGGTGACGCAGCGCGGCAACATGGTCGACGACATCTCCGGGCCGGGCAGCACCAGCACCCAGCAGTTCACTTCGGTCCTGCGCCAGATGCTGGCCGATGACACGGTGGGCCAGATCCTGATCGACATCGACAGTCCCGGGGGCAGCGTCTATGGCGTCTCCGAATTGGCCAGCGAAATCGTCAAGGCCCGAGCCCAAAAGCCTGTCATTGCCGTGGCGAACAGCCTGGCGGCCTCGGCCGCTTACTGGATCGGCTGCTCGGCCAGCGAGTTCTATGTCACCCCGGGTGGCGAGGTGGGCTCGATCGGTGTGTGGCAGGCCCACTTTGATTACTCGAAGGCGCTGGAAGAAGAAGGGGTCAAGCCCACCCTGATCTCAGCGGGCAAGTTCAAGGTCGAGGGCAACCCGTATGTTCCGCTCGATGAGCAGGCTCAGGCTTTCATGCAGTCCCGTGTGGATGACTACTACAACGCCTTCATCGAAGCCGTGGCCCAAGGCCGTGGTGTCTCGGCAAGCGAAGTGCGCTCGGGCATGGGCGAAGGTCGTGTGCTTGGGGCAGACGCCGCACTGGCCGCTGGAATGGTCGACGGCATTGCCACCTTTGACGATGTGCTGGCCAAGATGCAGGCCAGCGTGCGAAGCACCAAGCCACGCAGTCAGTCCCGCCTGAAACAGGCCCGTGACGCTCTTGCGCTGATCTGATCCATTTCATTTATGCAGCCCTCCGTTGAGGGTTGCGCCTTCCTGCGACCCGTTGGTCGTCATCCCTGTCGCCGCCTTGAGTCATCTCGACCAGGCGGTTTTTTCATTTCTGGAGTTAATCCCATGAGCAAGCAACTGCGCGAGCTGCAAGCCCGCAAAGCCACCCTGGTCAAGGACGCACGCGCCCTGACCGACATCGCTGCCGCCGAGCAGCGCGACATGAACGAAGAAGAGGTCAGTGCTTTTGAAGCCCTCAAAGCCAGGATCGAAGCCACCTCGGCCGCGATCGACCGTGAAGCGGCCTTGATTGCCGAGGAAGCGCAGATGGGCCACGCAGCCCAACTGCCCAATGCCTCGGTGATCACGGTGGTGAACAACGCCGAATCCGATCCCAAGCATGGCTTCAAAAGTGTTGGCGAGTTCCTCAAAACCGTCCGCCACGCGCAAAACCCCGGCTCCTCGATCGATGACCGTCTGCTGATTGGCATGAATCGCGGTGCCGTGGCCCCTGCCTCGTTTGGCAGTGAAGGCGCGGCGCAAGATGGCGGTTTCCTCGTGCCCCCGCAATTCGCACAGGAAATCTTCCAGCTCTCGCTGGGCGAGGATTCCCTGCTGCCGATGACGGACAACGTGGAGATCACGGGCAACACCATGGCCTTTCCCAAGGACGAGACCACGCCCTGGGGCACCAACGGCATCCGGGCCTACTGGCAAGGCGAGGCGGCCTCTGCCATTGGCACCAAGCCGGTACTGGGCCTGTCCACCCTGCGTCTCAAGAAACTCATGGCCCTGGTGCCGGTGACCGACGAGCTGCTGGACGACACCAACGCCCTGTCCACCTACCTGCCAGACAAGATCGCCACCTCCATTCGCTGGAAGACAAACGAGTCGATTCTGTTTGGCTCGGGCACGGGCCTGCCGGTGGGTTGCATGACCAATGCCACCACGGTGACGGTGGCCAAGGAATCGGGGCAGACCACGCAGACCCTCTTGGCGCAGAACCTGGCCAAGATGATCTCGCGCCTGCCGCCAGGCTCGTTTGGCAAAGCCGTGTGGATCGTCAACAACGACGTTCTGCCCGCGCTCTTCACGCTGACACTGGGCAACTACCCGATCTACCTGCCCACGGGCATGAATCCGGGTGGCATCCAGGTCTCGCCCTACGGCACCTTGCTGGGTCGTCCGGTCTTTGTCTCGCAGCACGCCAACACCTTCAGCTCTGCGGGTGACGTGCTGCTGGCCGATCTGTCGTACTACCAGACCATCACCAAGGCCGGTGGCATGCAAACGGCCACCTCCATGCACCTGTACTTCGATGCGGACCTCACGGCTTTCCGCACCACGTTCCGCATGGACGGCCAATCCAAGATCGCTGCGCCGATCTCCCCCGCCAAGGGCAGCACGACCATGTCGCCCTTTGTCCAACTGGGCGCACGCTGATCGTCGCCAATCACTGAAGGAGAACTCTGATGTTTCCCAATGCAAAAGGCAGCGAACTGTTCTCGGTTCTGGCCACCATCGACCCCGCCAGCCAGGCTGTGGGCACTGTCACCACCGGCTGGATTTCGGCGGGCAACCACCACAGTCTGCTGGCGCTTGTGCAAAGCGGCGTCCTGGGCACGGGCGCCACACTGGACGCCAAGCTGCAGCAGGCCACCGACGCTTCTGGCACGGGTGCCAAGGATGTGACGGGCAAAGCCATCACCCAGATCGTCAAGGCCACAGGTGACAACAAGCAGGCCCTGATCAACCTGCGCCCGGACGATCTGGATGTCACCAACGGCTACGCCTACGTGCGCCTGTCGCTGACGGTGGCTGTTGCTGCCAGCCTCACGGCGGCGCAGTTGCTGGGCTTTAACCCCCGCTTTGCGCCGGGTGACGCCAGCAACCAGGCTGCGGTCGCGCAGGTGGTCTGAGCCTGAGGGTGGAGCAATCACATGCCCATGCAGTTGATCACTCCGCCCGCAGGGGAGCCCATCTCGCTTGCCGAGGCCAAGCTCCACCTGCGGGTGGACTTCGATGACGACGACAGCCTGATCCAGGTCCTGATCTCGGCGGCCCGCCAGGCGGCCGAGACCCTGACCAACCGGCAACTCGTCACCGCGCGCTGGCGGATGGTGCTCGACAGCTTTCCCGGACCCAGCCTGATGGGGGTGCCCGCAGGGCAGACCTTCACGCTGCCCGGGCATGCCGTTTTGCTGCCCAAGTCGCCTGTGACGTCGGTGGTGGAAATCCGCTATCTCGACATGGCGGGCGCCTGGCAGGTCATGCCAGCAGCGAACTACACCGTCGACAACGTTTGCGAGCCTGCCCGCATCACCCCGGTGTTCGGGCAGATCTGGCCAATTGCCCTGCCTCAGATCGGGGCTGTGAGCGTGATCTTTGATGCAGGGTATGGCAATGCTTCGGCAGTGCCCGAAGGCATCAAGACCTGGATCAAGCTGCGCGTGGGCTCTCTGTACGTACACCGCGAGGAGGTGGCATCGATGACGCGAGGGCGTATTGACCCCTTGCCCTTCATTGATGGACTGCTCGATCCCTACAAGGTACCCTTGATATGAGGTCTCTATGAACCCGATCGGAGCCGGAACGCTGGGTCGCCGCATCAAGATCCAGCGCCCCAGCACCGTGAAAGACAGCTTGGGTGCCCCCAGCCGAACATGGATTGATGTGGCCACAGTGTGGGCCGATATCCAGCCCCTGTCCGGTCGTGAAGCCGTGATCGCCAGCCGCATCTCGGCCGAACTCACGCACCAGATCACGGTGCGCTACCAGAGCATCTTTGACAACCCCCAGCAAGTCGCCCAGTACCGGGTGCTCTACAGGTCGCGGATCTTCAACATCCACTCGGCCCTGAACGAGGACGAGAAACGCGTCCTGGTCGTCCTGTTGGCCAGCGAAGGTCTGGACGATGGCTAAACATGAACGCTTCAAGGTCGAGGGCCTGGCTGAATTGGCCAAAGCCCTGCGCGAATTGCCCGACCGGGTGGCCAAGAACGGCCTGCGCGTCTCGGTCTATGCCGGAGCCAAAGTCATCCGCGATGAAGCCCGCATGCGCGCCCCCAAGGCAGCCGAGGTCCTGGGGCCCAACCAGCCGCCACCCGGAACGCTCAAGCGCTCGGTGATCATGAAACAGATCCCTGAACTCTCCAGCCTCACGCGCCAGACCTTCTTCGTGACGGTGCGCCACGGCAAGAAGTACCGCAAGCAGGGCAAGAAGGGCAACCTGTCGCAGGACGCCTGGTACTGGCGCTTCGTGGAATTCGGCACCCGCAAGATGCGCGCGCGGCCGTTTCTGCGACCCGCGCTTGAAGCCAAGCGGTGTGAGGCAGTCCAGGCCATGAAGGACAAGCTCTCCGAGCGGGTGGAGATAGAAGCCAAGGCGCTGGCGCAATCCATGAAACGGAAATAGCCATGCAGGACTTCTATGACGCCATCAAGGATCTGGCCGATGGTGAGGTCTATGCGCTGGTTGCCGCAGAAAACGCCCAGTACCCGGCCATCGTCTACACGCCCGTCGTGCAGGAGCACATCTTCGGCATCGATGGGCCACATAACTTGCAGCGCGCCCGCGTGCAGGTCGACACCTACGCCAGAACGTACCAGGAGGCCCTGCATCTGCAGGACCAGGTCCTGACTGCGCTGCTGGCTGACAAGAGCACCGTCGCCGATGTGCGCATGGGGCTCAGTGAATTTGAAGATCAGGCCCGGCTGTACCGGGTGAGCGTGGACTACACCTACTACCGACAGGGCAGTTCACTTTGAAAACAGGAGAGAGTGCATGAGCAGCACCGCAATCACCGCGCAGGGCATTGCCATTGCCCGGTTTGGCACCACCGCCTTTGAAACCATCCCCAATGTGGTCTCGTTCCAGGGGCCGGGCGGGCAAGCCGCAGTCATCGATGTGACCAATCTGGCCTCCACCGCCAAGGAAAAGCGCGTGGGCCTGCGCGACGAGGGGCAGTTGTCCCTGACCCTGCACTACAACCCCGACGATCTGGTCCATCAGGGCCTGCGAACCGACCGTGCCAACCGCGTGCGCCGCCAGTTCAAGATCACTTTCACCGACACCAACCCTGCCACCTGGACCTTCTACGGCTATGTCACGCACTTCAGCGTGCAAGGCGGTGTGGATGCGGTTGTGCAGGCCTCCGTGACCATCGAAATCGATGGCGACATCACCGAAGCCTAAGGAGAACAACCATGTTGACCCGTGAACAAATCCTGCAGAGCGACGATCTGCCCCGTGAAACTGTCCAAGTCCCGGAGTGGGGCGGTGAGGTGCAGGTGAGAACCATGACCGGCACCGACCGCGATGCCTTCGAAGCCAGCCTCATTGGCAAGGAAGACCGCCTAGAGAACGTCCGAGCCCGCCTGGTGTCCCTGACCCTGTGCGACGAGACGGGCAGCCGCCTCTTCACTGATGGTGATATCACCGCTCTCGGCGGCAAGAGTGCCAAGGCACTGGACCGGGTGTTTGCCGTGTCCCAGCGCCTGAACGGCATTGGCGCCGATCAGGTGGACGCCGCAAAAAACGTCTGATCGCCCATCCCTTGCGGCGCTTTGTGTTCCGGCTGGCGCTGGCTTTTGGCCTGCCGGTGCGCGAGATGCTCGCATCGATGGGTTCGGATGAGCTGACCGAGTGGATGGCGTACTACCAGCTCGAGCCCTTCGGGGACTACCGGGCCGATTACAGGAGCGGTGTGGTGGCCTCCACGTTTGCAAATGCCCACCGGGCCAAGGATGCGGGGCCATTCAAGCCAGAGGACTTCATGCCCTTCCTGGACAAGCCCAAGGCCACCCAATCCCACACTCAACCCCAAGATGAAACCCAGCTCAATGTGGCCCGATTCAAGGCCATGTTCGCTCACAAAGTGATGAAACATGGCTGATATCGGCTCCCTGGTCGTCAAACTCGCAGCGGAAACGGCCGAATTCCGGGAAGACCTGGGCAAGAGCGCGCTGCTTTTGGAGCGCCACGCCGAATCCATGCGCGGTTCCCTCGAAAAAGTCGCTGAAGTCGCCAAGACCACCTTTGCCATCGCCATTGGCGTGGAATCGGTGGGGGCGCTCAAAGAGCTGGTCATGCACACGCTGGAAACGGTGGCCGCTCTGCAGGATCTGGCCGAGCAGACCGGGGCCAGCGCCACGGCCCTGTCCGGATTTGCGCCGGTGGCCACCATCTCGGGCGTGGCCATGGAGCAGATCGGCGTGGGTCTGACCAAGCTCTCCCAGGGGCTGGCCGGTGTCGATGATGAGACCAAGGGGGCCTCGCAGGCCCTGCAGTTTCTGGGCGTGAAGGCCAAGGATGCGGGGGGCAACCTGCGCGATCCGGCCGAGGTGATGAACGACATTGCCCTCAAGCTCTCGAATTTCGAGGATGGGGCGGGCAAGACGGCCATTGCGCTCGAACTGTTCGGCAAGTCAGGCGCTGGCCTGCTGCCCTTCCTCAAGGACCTGGCTGCCAACCAGGACCTCAACATCAGGCTCACCGAAGCAGAAATCGAGTCGGCCGAGAAAGCCTCCAAGGCACTGGGCCGGATGCGCGCCGAGCACAACTTTGTGGCCCAGACCATCGTGACGGCGGCGCTGCCTGCGCTCGAAGAATTGGTTGGCGAACTCAAAGCCGTGATGCTGGGCACGCACAACACGGCAGAAGCCATGGTCAAACTGCGCGACGATGGCACGCTCAAGACCTGGGCGCAGGACACGGCTTACGGCATTGCCATCGTGATCGATGCGCTGCGCGGTGTGATCCAGATGGCCAAGGCGGTCATGGGCAGCTTCGAGGCGGTCTGGGCCGACATCGAGTTGCTCGGCACCTTTTTGGCCGGTGGCAAGGGTCTGAACCCGTTTTCCGAAGAGAACCAGGCCACCCTCAAGACCGCACTGGAAAAACGCAATGCGATCGTTGAGAAGGCCAACCAGACCTACGTTGACTTGTGGAAGATGCCGCTCCTGGCCGACGCGGTCAAGGAGCGCTTTGATGCCATCAACCGGGGCGAGACCGAGGCGGCAGGTGAGGCGGCCAAGCCCAAACTGAACTACAACTCGGCCACGGGCGCGCTCACTGCAGCGGCCATGGCCAAGATCGAGAGTGACATCAAGCAGCTCCAGGGCCTGACGGATGTCGAAACCGGCCTCTTGAAAGATCGAAAAAAAATCATCGACCTGTACGAGGGGCAGGGCTACATCAGCTATCGTGAAGCCAGCGAGGCTCGGCTGAACGCCCAGCAGGAATTCACGGACCGGCTTGCAGAGCTGTACGCGCAAGAGGAATCCATCCTCAAGCGGGGCCTGGCCACCGTGGCCAAGACCACCCAGGACAAACTGAAACTCCAGGACAAGCTCTCGGAGATCACCCTGCGACGGGAAAAGCTTGAGCGCGAAGCCCAGCAGTCCAACCTCGAGCGCGAGATCAAGCTGCCCGGTGAAACGCTCAAGGACCTGCAGGAGCAGGTGGCCAGGAGCCAGGGCCAGTTGCGCGCGACCGAAGAGCAGATCAAGGTACTGCGCGAGACTGGCTCGATCAGCGAGATCGACGCCTTGCGCCGTCTGTCCGCAGCCCGCAAGTCCAGTGCGGACGAGCTGGCCGAATTTGCGGCCAAGGCCCGGGAACTGGTGGAGGCCACCCCGGGCAATGACAAGTTGGCCGAGTCGTTCAGGCGCATCGAAGAAGCCGCCCGCCAGGCGGCCGATGGCGCGAAGCTACTGGGCCAACGGGCTCTGGAACTGTCAGATCCAGGCGCCGGTTTCGCCAAGGCGCTGCGCACACTTGGCGAAGAAACCGAGCAGGTGGGCAAGCAGATGGAAGCGGTGACCACCAAAGCATTCAACGGCATGACCGATGCGCTCACCAATTTCGTGATGACCGGCAAGCTGGACTTCAAGTCGCTGGCCACCTCCATCATCTCGGACCTGATCCGCATCCAGATCCAGCGTGCGGTCACGCTGCCCATGGCCAAGGCGCTCGGAAGCCTGTTTGGATTTGCCGACGGCGGAGTCATGACCTCGACCGGTCCCTTACCGCTGCGGGCGTATGCCAGTGGCGGAGTGGCCACCTCACCGCAGTTGGCGGTCTTTGGTGAGGGATCCATGGCCGAAGCCTATGTGCCGCTGCCAGACGGCCGCTCGATCCCCGTGACCATGAACCAGTCCGCATCCGGAGGCGGTGACGTTTTCAACGTCTCGGTCAATGTGGTCGAGGGCGGCGTGACTACCAACGCGGGCGAGGGCAAGGAGCTGGGTAGGGCGATTTCAAGTGCGGTGCGGCAGGAGTTGCTCAACCAGAAGCGCGCTGGTGGCCTGCTGGATCCTCGAAGGATGGGCTGACTGGAAAAGAACTGAGAGGCCAGTATGGCGACATTCACTTGGATCGCTTCGATCGGGGCATCCCTCACCGTCAAACCCAATGTCCGCAAGGTCTCCTTTGGGGACGGGTACGAGCAGCGTCTGGCCTACGGCATCAACACCCAGCCCGAGGTCTGGTCGCTCGAGTTCCGGGGCAAGTCCACGGCAGAGGCTGCTGCGATCGACAACTTTCTGCGCGCAAGGGGGGCAGTCCAGTCCTTTGACTGGACCACCCCGAGCGGCATCACGGGCAAGTTCCTCTGTGAGGAGTGGAGCCGGAGCATCGAAGAACCCAATCTGGAAAACATCCACGCCACTTTCCGGCAGGTGTTTGATCTGTCATGACCAGCCAAGCGATCACCTCAGAAATTCAGAAGCTGGCCCCGAGCGCGGTCATCGAGCTCTTTGTGCTGGACCTGTCTCTCTTCAACGAGGGGGTGGTTCGGTTTCACGCGGGCACCAATGAGCTGCGCCGTCAGGTGGTCTGGCAGGGCAATACCTACGAGCCGTTTCCCATTCAAGCCGAAGGCTTCGAGTTCAACGGCAACGGTCAGGTGCCGCGCCCCAAGCTCAAGGTGGCCAACGTCACAGGCAGCATCACCGCGCTCATCCTGTCCTACCAGGACCTGGTGGGGGCCAAAGTCACCAGAAAGCGCACGCTCCTCAAATACCTGGACGCGGTGAACTTCGCCTCAGGTGCCAACCCCACGGCCGATCCTTCAGCCGAGTTTGCCGACGATGTGTATTTCATTGACCGCAAGTCGCGTGAAACCCGGGATGTGGTCGAGTTCGAGTTGGCCGCTGCCTTTGATCTGGAAGGGGTGTCGCTGCCCCGGCGCCAGATCGTGCAGAACGTCTGCCCTTGGCAGTACCGGGGTGCCGAGTGCGGTTATACCGGCACGGCGTACTTCAATGCCAACGATGAAACGGTGAGCTCACGAGCGCAGGACGCTTGTGGCAAACGCCTGGTGTCCTGCCAGAAGCGCTTTGGCGCGAACGCCGAGTTGCCCTTTGGCGGGTTTCCCGCAGCGGGGTTGATTCGGTGATGCTTGAAACCAACCAGACGCTGGCGCTGGCCCATGCTGCGCGGGAATTTCCCCGCGAGGCTTGTGGTCTGCTCGTCATTCACAAGGGCCGGGAGAGCTATGTCCCGTGCCGCAACATCGGTGTGGGGACCGATCAGTTCGTCATTCACCCAGAGGACTATGTGCGCGCCGACCAACTCGGCGAGATCGTGGGGGTGTTTCACTCCCATCCGAATTTGACCGCCGAACCTAGTCAGGCTGACCGTGTGGCTTGCGAGGCCACGGCTTTGCCCTGGTTCATCGTGAGTTTCCCGGCTGGGCAATGGACCGAACTGCACCCGCAACGCTATGTCGCACCGCTGGTCGGGCGCGAATGGGCGCATGGCGTGCTCGACTGCTACTCGCTGATCCGGGACTGGTATGCCCTGGAGCGCGGCATTGATCTGCCGGACTTCACCCGCTTTGATGAGTGGTGGAAGCGCGGCGAGAACCTGTACCTGGACAACTTTGCTGGCGCAGGTTTCCATGCAGTGGATCCATCCGACATGAATCCCGGCGATGTCCTGCTGATGCAGGTGGCGTCGCCTGTACCGAATCACGCTGCCATTTACCTGGGCGATGGCCTCATCTTGCACCACCTGCAGGGCCGCCTGTCCAGCCGGGATGTATACGGCGGCTACTGGCAAAAGATCACCACCCACACCCTGAGACATCAACTTCTGCATGGTCACGATCCTTCTTCTCGGTGAACTGGGCAAGCGCTTCGGGCGACGCCACAGGATGGCGGTGGCTTCAGCGGCTGAAGCCGTGCGAGCCTTATGCGCCAACTTCCCCGGTTTCGAGCGGGAACTGGTTGCCTCGGGCGAACGTGGGGTGGGCTACCGGGTGCTGGCCGGGCGCGACGCCTTGAGTCTGGACCGGCTGCATGAGCCCAGTGGCCAGCAACGCATCACCATCGCACCGGTCGTCTCGGGCGCCGGTGGCAATGGTCTGGGCCAGATCCTTTTGGGCGCAGCCCTGATTGCGGTGTCCTGGTGGAACCCGATGGGCTGGGCGGCGGCAGGGTCGTTTCTGTCTCAGGCCACGCTGTATTCAGTGGGCACATCCATGATCTTGGGCGGTGTGGCCCAGATGATTGCGCCCACGGCCAAGTCTTCTGACCCGTCCGAGCGTCCTGAGAACCAGCCCAGCTATGCCTTCAACGGGGCGGTCAACACCACGGCGCAGGGCCATCCCGTGCCCGTGGGCTATGGCCGCCTCATCGTCGGTTCGGCCGTGATCAGCGCGGGCATTGATGTGGACGAGATCGCAATATGAAAACCCCTGAGTCTGGATTGATCATTGGCGCAGGCGGTGGCGGCAAGGGTGGAGGCGGCAGCGCCCGTGTGGCGCAGGAAGCGCCGGACAGCCTGCGCTCCAAGGCCTATGCCCGGGTGGTGGACCTCGTCTGCGAGGGAGAAATCGAAGGTCTGGCCGCTGGCTTGCAGTCGGTGTACCTGGACGACACCCCGATCCAGAACCCGGACGGCAGTTACAACTTCACCGGCGTCACGCTCGAAACCCGGCCCGGCACCCAGCAACAAAGCTACATCCCTGGCTTCTCTTCGGTAGAAAACGAGGTGGCCGTCGGTGTGGAGTGCAAGGCCAACCAGCCTGTGGTGCGAACCATCAACGATCCGGACGTGGATGCCGTGCGCATCAAGGTCAGCATCCCGACCCTGACGCTGCAGGACACCACCAACGGGGACCTCAACGGCACCTCGGTCAGCTACGCGATTGATGTGCAGGCGCACGGCGCAGGCTTTGTGCAGGTCCTCTCAGACACGGTCTCGGGCAAAACCACTTCCCGTTACCAGCGAAGTTACTACATCCCGCTCACTGGCACGGGCCCCTGGGATGTGCGCCTGCGTCGCATCACGGCCGACTCCACGCAGACCAGTCTGCAGAACAAGACGTTTCTGGAGTCCTACACCGAGGTCATCGAGAGCAAGCTGCGCTACCCCAACAGCGCCTTGATGGCCCTGCGGGTGGACGCCTCACAGTTCACCTCAATTCCTCGGCGCAGCTATGACCTCAAACTCCTGCGCGTCCGGATCCCCTCGAACTACTTTCCCGAGACCCGCTCGTATGCCGGGGTTTGGGACGGAACCTTCAAGGTGGCCTGGACGGACAACCCGGCCTGGTGTTTCTATGACCTGGTGACCAGCACCCGCTACGGGCTGGGCAGCTTCATCCCCGAGTCGCAGGTGGACAAGTGGGCGCTGTACCGGGTGGCCCGTTACTGTGACGAGCTGGTTCCCAATGGACTGGGCGGCTATGAGCCGCGCTTCACCTGCAACCTGTACCTGCAAAGCCGCGAGCAGGCGTACAAGGTGGTGCAGGACATGGCCTCGATTTTTCGGGGCATGGCGTACTGGTCGGGCGGTGCCATCACCGTGACGCAGGATGCGCCGCAAGATCCGGTCTACCAGTTCACGGCCGCCAACGTGATCGACGGTGAGTTCGCCTATCAAGGGTCCTCAGCCAAAGCGCGCCACACGGTGGCCCTGGTCAGCTGGACCGATCCCGATGATTTCTACCGCCAAAAGGTGGAATACGTCGAGGACATGGCAGGCATCGCCCGCTACGGCGTGGTGCAGGCCGATGTGGTGGCCATGGGATGCACCTCCCGAGGCCAGGCCAACCGGGTGGGCAAGTGGTTGCTGTATTCCGAGCAGTCCGAGTCGGAAATCATCACCTTCCGCACGGGCCTGGAAGGCGCTGTTGTTCGTCCCGGCGATGTCATCAAGGTGGCAGACAGCAGTCGGGGTGGCCTTCGCTTGGGCGGTCGCATCGCTGCGGCCACCACGGTGAGCGTCACCCTGGACCAAGACCTGCCAGCAGGTTCATGGCGAATTTCGGTGGTGCTGCCCACGGGAGCGGTGGAGGAGCGGCCGGTCGGTTCCCTGTCCGGCCGCACGGTGGGCGTGACCAGTGCGTTCTCAACAGCCCCGCAGGTGGGCGCCATCTGGGTTCTTGCCTCCACCCAAGTGGAGACGCAACTTTTCAGGGTGGTGCAGGTCGCCGAGAGCGAGCCTGGGATTCACGAGGTCACAGCGCTGGCCCACAACCCGGACAAGTACGGCGCCATTGAGCAGGGTCTGGCCCTGCAGCCACGTGACATCACGTTGCTTTCCACCACGCCTGCGGCCCCCACGGGTCTGGTGGTGACCGAGAGCCTGTACCGGGTCAAGGACCAGGCGCTCGTGCTCATTCAGGTGGGCTGGGAGCAGGTCTTTGGCGCGCTGGAGTACCTGGTGAGCTACCGGGTCAATGGCAGCAACACCGTCACCTTGCCCCGGGTCTCCAGTACCTATCTGGAGATTCGTAACGCCGAGGCTGGGGACTATGTGTTCACGGTGCGGGCGGTGGGGGTGTCCGGCAAGCTGGGGCAAAGCGCCACGCTGAGCCAGTCCATCCTGGGCAAGCTGCAGCCCCCGGACGATGTGCAGGACTTTGTGGTCCTGCGCCGCACGACCGATCTACTTCTGAGCTGGAGCGCCAACACCGATGCCGACTTGGCCGGGTACGAGGTTCGCGTGGGTACGGGCTGGGATGCTGGCGCTTTGGTTGGACAGACCGCAGGCACCCAGCTTGTGCATGACCAAAGTGAATCTGGCCAGTACAACTACTTCATTCGAGCGTTCGACACCTCTGGCAAGTACAGCCAGCACGTCACCACCTTTTTGTTGACCCTGCTGGCGCCTGCTTCAGTGCGACAGTTCGATGTGGTGCAGTCGGCCAACCGGCTTGAATTCAGGTGGCTGCCCAATGCCGAGCCGGAGGTAGTGGCCTATGAGTTGCGCGAAGGCACGGCCTGGGACACCTCGATCTTCATCGCCGAGGTCAAGTCCAGCAGCTTCACGCTGCCCTCGGGCTTTGACGGCGAGCGTAGTTTCTGGATCAAGGCGATCGCATCGCCCGGCATCTATTCCGATGAGGCCACCTTTGTCTCCACCGTGGTGGCCCAGCCGCAAAACGCCAACCTGCTGGTGACCATCGATGCACAGGCCACCCGGTTCCCCGGTGTGAAGCACTTTGCCTCGGTCGAGTCGGTCAACAGCGAGGACGTGCTGCGCATGGACAGCGGGGTGACGCAGTCGGAGTACCTCTTCGAGGTGAACCTGCCCACCAGTTACCGGGCGCAGAACACGCTGCTGGCCAGTATCGGTGCCACGCTGGACGACCGGGAGTCCTGGTCAACGGCCAACTATGTCTGGAGCAGCAATGCGGCCAAACGGCAGTGGACCTACGACGGTGCGCTCAAAAGCATCGAGGCCCGGTTTCAGATGGCCCGCGAAGACACGTTGCAGGCGGGTGAACTGTACGGCTGGCGTCTCAACGGGGCACTGTCTGGGTACGGCAGTCCGGGAAGCGGAGAAGCCGTTGGGGTGAGCTATGGCGACGGGCGCTACGGCAGCGGGGTGCTGGTCAAGGACACGACCCGGGTTTCCTGGGCCGTGAGCATCCCCGGCATCTTCCATGTGAGCTTCTGGTTCATCCCCAACCAGATCACCACCTCGGTCATCTGGACAGCCTCCGGATCAGGGGTGAGTTTGCTGGTTGGCTTCGATGCGGTGGCGGGTTCCTTCTTCCTGGAGGACCAGCTCTTCAACCGGATCGTGGTGCCATACCCCGTGAACGTCAGCGACCGGATCTGCCTGGGCGTGTGCCAGACGGCCACCGAGCGCAGGCTCTTTGTCGGAAAGATGGGCGGTGAGGTGCAATGCGCCAGCAAAGCATTGGCACCCACAGCCGGGTACACGGCACTCAAGCTTTATTGAACGGGGAATCCCCCAAACACGGGCGCTGCATCGCAAGGTGTGGCGCCCATTTCATTTGCAAACCCCAAAGAAAGGGAATGACCCATGATGGAAGAGGGCATGAGCATCAAAGGCTCGATTACGCTGGTGCTGGCCAAGCCCACGGGCGAGGTCGAGGTGGTCCACAAGGACAACATCATCGTCAACGGCGGCTTCGACTTCGTGGCCGACGCGATTGGCAACTCGGGCAGCCGACCTGGCGTCATGGGCTGGATCGCAGTGGGCACTGGCACCACCGCTGCTGCCGCAACGCAGACCGCACTGGTCACCGAGATCAAGCGCAACGCGGCCACTTACGCCCACACCGCTGGCACCAAGGTGTTCACCTTCACGGCCAGCTACGCTGCAGGCGACGCCACCGGGGCGCTCACGGAAGCGGGCGTTTTCAATGCCGCCTCGGCGGGCATCATGTTCGACCGGGTGGTCTTCCCGGTGGTGAACAAGGGGGTGGACGACAGCCTCACGGCCGTCTTCACCTTCACCATGAGCTGATCGGGCGCCTGAGATGGCCGAGACCGTCAACGTCTCCAGCGCGCCGGGGGCGAACTACACCTGGACCTCGGGGAGGTTCGCCTGGAGCAGCGCCACGGCTGGCAAGAACTGGTCAACGGCATACCCGGCCGTCTACGCGCTGAGTGTGGCAACGGACCTGAGCTTTGCCGAGCTGGTTCAGAAACTGGGCATCAAGCGCAGTTCCGAGAGCCTGGCCTTTGCAGAAAAGCCCAGCCGGGCGGTGACCCTCAGCAAGTTCGAGACCTTGAACTTCGTGGAGACCTACACCGACCTGATCGCCTTCGTGCTGCGTTTCGTGGAGTCGCTGACCTTCTCGGAGAAGTACGCCCGCTCCGGCACCAAGGCAGTGTTTGAGGTGTTTCAGGTGGCCGAAGGGCTGGCGCGGCAACTGGCCTTGCGCAAGTACGAGACGCTGGCGCTGGCTGAGACCTACACGGACCTCATTGCCTACGTCCTGCGCGTCGCGGAAAACCTGAGCTTTGCAGAAAAGCCAGCCAAGGCCATGACCAAGCCTCAAAGCGAGAGCTTTGGGATGAGTGATGCGCTGGCCCGCTCGCAGGTCAAACGGGTGGCCGAAGCCTTCTCGTTTGCTGAAAGCCTGGGCCGAACGGTTGCTTATCGGTTGGCCATCAGCGAAGGCTTTGCCATCGCCGAGGCGTTGCGCCGGGCCCAGACCTTGAAGCTCAGTGAAGCCCTGAGCCTGGCCGAGCAGTACCGGCGCCGGGCCAATGGGGTGATCAGCGACATGATCGTGGCCAACACCGAGATCACCGCGCAGGACTTCATGGACATCCTGGAATCAGGTCACCCTCCCGGGTACACCAACTTCCGGGACTTCATCCAGGGCGACTACACCTACCAGCGAGCGCTCTTCAGGGCGATTCTGACTTCCAGTAATGCCGACCGTGGCTACATCGATGGCCTGAGGGTGACTGTGGACGTTCCCGATGTCTTTGACCGTGGAACAGCACAGGTGCTCACGGCCGCCAGTGGCGTGGCGGTGGTCTTTGCCCGGCAGTTCCGGGTTGCGCCCGAAGTTACGTTGACCTTCAAGGGTGGCACCACCATCGCCGTCCCCCGAATCCTGGGTTCGGTCTCCATCACGGGCTTCACCGCTGTTCTTGAAAACACCTCTGGCACGCGAGTGACCGGGGCCATCTCCTGGGTCGCACAGGGTTACTGAAGAGAAACCAAATGCAGAACTACACCGAAATCCCATCCTCCACGACGCTCTCGGACTCCTTGTCCCAGATCCTGAACAACGACAAGACGGCGCTCTCACTCTCCAGCGGCACGTCTTTTCCGACGGTGAACCTGCAGCAGGGTATGCCCTGTTTCAGGACCGATGAGCAAAAGCTCTATGTCCTCACCGTGGTCAGTCCTGCCACGTGGAAGATGGTCATCGACCTTTCGGCCACCGTGGGCAAGGTGGCCAATGCGGACCTGCTCGACGGCATCGACTCGACTGGCTTTGCGTTGGCGGGACACAACCACGATGCGGCCTACGCCGCGCTGGGGCACAACCACAACGCTGCGTACCTGGGCATCACGGCCAAGGCGGCAGACGCGGACAAGCTCGATGGTTACGACTCCACGGCCTTTGTGCGCTCGGTCAACGGCTATGGGCCGGATGTGAATGGAAATTCCTCCGTGCCGATCGATCTGTCCAGCCGGGTGGCCAAGTCCGGAGACACCATGTCCGGCACGCTCACGGTGCCGCGCTTGCAGATCTCCAGTACGGCCAACTACCTGGACATGGTGGACCAGGACTGGGGCACGCGTTACCTGCACCACAACCAGGGGCTCATGGGATTTCTGAAATCCGATGGCAACTGGGACATGTACATGAACAACAGTGGTTCGATGTGGACCGCTGGTTATGGCTGGTTGCACGACTACTTTTTCAATGCTGTTAGCAATTGCTTCAGAAGCAACAACCCGACATCGGGTTGGCAAGGAGCACCAAATTGTGTTGCGAATACTGCTGACTACTACAACTGTGGCGACCAGGCCCCCACCCCTTACTACTACATGTTGCGGCTCGTGGATGGCGGATCGACGATCAGTTTTGGCTCGCAAACCACCCGATACAACTGCAATTGCGATTGCAACTGCTGCTGAGGAGAGATCATGAAACTCTACACAGGCAACAAGAATCCTCCCTTCGCTCTGGATGTGGCGCTCGATGGCTCCAGGGTAAGCTTCAGCGTGCGTCCCATCATGCAGCGGGAATTCGTCGGCGATCCCGCCAAAGATCACCCAAGCGGAGGTCGGTACTTTGACCAGGCGTTGATCACAGAGTGGCGGGGAGACTTCGGGGTGTTCGGTGGACATATCTACCAACGCACGCTGGACCTGCAGACGTTCCTGCAGCATCCGGAGTTCTCTGATCACTGCAGTTTCATGCTCTACGCGCCAGTGGGTCTAATGGAGCGATCAGGAACGTCTGAGGGTGTCTACACCCAGACGCCTAACCTCTACGTGGCCACGCTGGCCACCAAGATGGATGCGCAGGCGTACCACGCCTCGGTCCTGCAAACACATCCCTTGGGACACATCCTGGTGCCATTCAAGTCTTCGCCCATGGAAGACTGGAGTCTGGGATTCAATGTGTTTGATCCGGTTCTGATCAAAGCCGGGCGCGGCATCGAAGTCGTTCCGGCGATCACGCTGGCGCTGGTGCGCGAGGAAACACTCCCTGTTGTCCGATTTGTCGGCGGGCCTTCTGCCGGGGTTGCAGCGAGCGATGAACTCTCCATCGAGTTTCGTTTGGAAACGCCCGAGGGTGTGCCCATCACGGACAGGGATGCCGAGGTGTACCTGGAGGCGACGGCGGGCTATCTGGTCGGCCGACGCATCAAAACCGTGAATGGCCATGGCTTCACCAGCTTCCGGCCGGACGGCATGGCTGCGGGGGAGAACGCAAAGATCAAGGTCGGCTTCAAGTACTTCTCCGGCACCGACGACCTGATGGTGAATGTCCTATGAAGCTTGAACTCTTTCCGACGATGGCGGGCATCTGGGCGCTCAACTTGGACGTCAGTTTTGATCTCTTCCTGTGCAAGGAATTGCTGCGGCTTCATGAACACATGAAAACCGGTGCCGAGATCTGGGACCGCAGGCCGCACGACATCTTTGACGGCTCGGTGAGCCTAGCCTTCATGCTGGCCAGAGAAGCCTTGCCCCTGCTGCAAAAGGACTTCATCGGCCCGAAGGGCCGGATCACAAGTCTGCAAGGCCGCGAGGTGGTCCGCCCCCTTGGCGTGGAAATCATGCCGCACTCCGACGAGGACGAGTGCCATTTGCAGGCGGTGTACTTCCCCAATGGCCCGGAGCTCGATCCGGGGCAGAGCCTGCAGTCGCAGGTCAATCAATACGGACCGAATGCATTTGCTATCTGCAATCCGGACTGGCGTTCATCGGGCTTTGGCAAATGCCTGATGCCCTGGGAGCAGCACGCCAAGTACTGGATCAAGCCCCACAGGGGTTTGCTGGTGGCCTTTGACGCCCGGGCCGTTCATTTCCAGAAGCCCTATCCCGGTGATCCCCTCAGGGACGACCCGTTTGTGCAGGTGCTTTTGAACATCAAGGTGGAACGAATCGATGGCTAAATTTCTGATCACGGCATTGGACCCACGCACGGACACTGTGGTGCCACTGCTCTACGACAACATGGACTCAAGCCTGACAGACCTCAAGGGCCAGTCCATGATCCGCACGGTGGACCCGAGTCTTCAGGCCCCGCATCCTGTGGCACCGGTGACCTCCCGGGACGTCCCGCTTGGGAAAACTTCGCCGCGCATCCTCAAGATTTCGCTGGGCCTGTCCTGCAACTACGCCTGCGAGTACTGCTCCCAGCGCTTCGTGGCGCGCAATGATGAGACCAACCCCGAGGATGTGACAGGTTTCATGGAATCGCTTGACAGCTGGGTCCTCTCGCCGCCCGAGGCGATCGAGTTCTGGGGTGGGGAGCCGCTGGTGTACATCAAGACCCTGCGGCCCTTGGCCGAGGC